>Ga0316230_1000587_pt1 | contig 48643 bp, 67 predicted proteins | sample TBH18025metaG_FD_206004 | JGI IMG/M metagenome (GOLD analysis project Ga0316230, IMG submission 206004) | Freshwater microbial communities from Trout Bog Lake, Wisconsin, USA - TBH18025 | ecosystem: Environmental > Aquatic > Freshwater > Lake > Hypolimnion/Profundal zone | place: USA: Wisconsin... | reverse complement strand
AATAGAAGCAGTTTGCTTAGGAACAGAAGGTTCCTTTATTTCATTTAATGTAGCCCACCCTCTGTCAACTAATTCTTTGGCCAAATCTGGCCCAACAGCTAAGGTAATTGTTTCCTTTATTGCATGCTGCACTTTTGCGTAACCTATTTGAGATGCATTAATTAGATTGAGACTAGAAAGCAATTCAGCTATGCTTTCTAATAGACCGGTATCTCCTACCAATGAACCGTTTTTCTTTTCAGGCCATTCACGTTGGCTATATCTAACAAATAACTCGCCGCCGTAAACTTTGGCTTTTTTAATTCTAGGTGCTTTGTACCAAACTTCCCCTGAGAAAATTTTAATATACAGCCTTTTTTGTATGAGATTACTGGCGCTTTTGTTACCTGTCCAAACTTTGCCTGTGATTATACTTGTGTCTAACATACTTGAATTTTACAGAGTTTCTTTTAATTGTGTCAATAATAGCACATAATTTGATATTCTATGTCAACTGACCATATTGAGTTGTTTTGCAACGGCAGTTCACGGGACTGAAAACTTAATGATGGTACATTATGTATAGCCTGTTCACAACGATTTAATGAACACGAGCAACTTAAACTAAATGACTAACGTATTCTAATAATATATCTTCTGTTGCAGATGTGTAGCTCATAACAGTGGCGTCAAACACACCCCAACTTGGCACCCTATCACTCATATAACCGCCTAGCACCATTTTAATATGTGGTTTTGATAGTTTGACTTCTCGCAGAACATTTAGTACTGATTCGGGTATTCTGCGTTTTATTCCATCTTAATGTTGATATCCAGAATTAGAAATAAATGTGGTAGACACACCTATTACAACTGTATCAGTTGATATAAAATGATTTACGGCTTTTCTTAATTGTGATTCAGAAAAATACGTTATGTGGTCTATAACTTGACATGTGTAATCGTGTTTGCGTAACCAATAAGCTATTTTATATGGCCCAATACTTCTACTAAGTGTTTTTGGAGAGGCTCCGCCATTTAATAAAATTACATGCATGGAACTATAGATCTTTATCTAATACTAGATTTAAATTACGGGAAAAAGTACCTGAGTCATAAATTCGTCTGCACCTTCTTCTCCTAGCAAATTTATCAAAGCTTTGCGTGTGTGCGGATTTTTTTGCTGTTGTTTACAATAGTAATTTTGCTTTTCTACAATTATTTTTTGATTATCAACTTTTCCCAAAGTTTGAAGGTAGTCTTTTAGAACAACCACAGCTTCGTTACCAATTAGCTCCATCTCGGCTAGATTTGGTCTACATGCAAGCCAGAATGGGGAAAAGATATCACCCCATTCTGGCCTATTTCGCTCAACCTCTGTATCCAAGTTTGTAAAGGGTGTTGGTGGTAATATAGTTGGACTAAGATCTAAAAATACACCGGTAATTTTGTTTTCACCTGCTATAACATCGAACCCGTATACAGGTGCCGGATCTGTTGTATGGGGAAAGACACAACAGTGAATGACACAAAATTTTTCCTGCTTAAAAATTTGAATATGTGCTAATCTAAAATTTGTACTACACCATCTGTAGTTTTCCCAACCATAATCTTTAGTTGGTATGAATTCTACTTCTGGTTGAAGTTCCAACACTTGTATTAATTTACGAGCTATGTTATCTACAATCTCAATTGCGTTCATATAACTCTCTATAGATCTTTATGGTACATTCAAAAGCTATTTTAGCTTCTGCTATATCAACAGTTGTTAGATCGGTTAGAACAACAGATCGTATGAACTTGGTACTTTCTGCTACATCTGCAAATGACAAATGATGTGCAGGAAGTTGTAATTTTTTAGCAATTAATTGACCGCCATATAACCAACCCAGATAATGGGTGTATATGTGACCTTTTAATTTTCCATAAGTTTTGAAAATTTCCTGTTCTTTGATATAATTTATATAGTCTTCTGTTGCATAACACGAAAAGATAGGTGAATCGCCTGATTCAGCAATATCTTTTACAAGCTGATGTCTGCGTATTAATGTTTCTGGAAGTTTTATTTTCGATTCAAGTGCATCACATATTAGATACAACTGATAGCAATAATTTTTATAAATCGATTTAGCAATTTGGCCAGTTACTAACTCTTGGGCTAAACGTGTTTGTTCAGCTTCTGTATGCAATTCTCTAACGGCTGACCGTAAATCTTGTTGATTCATAACTTTCATGCAAAAAGTTTAACATTTTTTGGCAACTAAACTCAAATTCATTTCGTCTAGTACTTCTAGAAGATTAATTATTCTGTGATATTCTGCTTTTTTGTATTGTTCGGCCAGTGCATCCCACTCTCTACACATTGGACTTGTTTTGGATTTGGTATTGTACGAAAGACCGTAACGCCACCCTTCGTTTATTTTTTGATTTAGCCAATTTGAATGATTACGTTTAGCCGCTGATAGTGCTATTGATTTTAAAATATCTTCGGTTACAGGCTGATAATTGGCAGTTGTTTGAGGTGTTTGGCTATAAGAGATTTCAAAATCGCCATCAGGTACTAGGTGCCCGTATGCATGTGCAATCTTGTTGGCTTCGTCGCCTTCTAAATTTCTAGATAGCGCTGCACAGTAATGGTTAACGCTATCTAGTTTTCTTTTATAAAATTTCTGTGGTTTTTTATTAGGGTGTAATTCAACAGCTGACACTATACCGCTGGGGCCGGATTCAGTTACAGCTTGTATCCATGATTTGATTGACGGATCATCAAGATCGTTATGTGTACTAAGACAAATATAAGGATGATTGAACATGTATTATTTACCAAAATCTCAATTTGGTCTAACACCGGTTGTAAATCGAGGCCAAACAGCGCCTTCAGTTGGTCTAAACCCAAAACTAATGGCTGGATAAATTGCGCCAGTATTAACCAATCTAAAAATTGCTGTACCATTTGGACTTCCTAAACCTGTACATGCATCCCATCCTACGGTTGCCGAGTATCCAGTTGTGACCCCGCTTGGTGTATAGACATTTTCGCCTGATGTTATATCATTACAGGCTGTGGTATTCGAATATAGTAAGGAATTCAATAATCCTAATCTTTTTCCTGTTAAATTGTTTATTCTAGCAATCAATCCGGCCCACAACGGTGCTACGGAACTGGTACCACCGACACCTGAAACTTGAACGTTAGACCCTTGCCCTGGATAATAACAATAGTAGGTATAGCCACTGTAAGGATCTGCATTTCCTGCAACATCAGGAACGCCTCTTGTTGCTAATGTGTGAACTGTATTAGATGGATAGTTTGTATATGACAAACCACTTTGATATGAAGGTCGAGTTTCGTAAATGCTAATTCCGCCGCCGCCGGCTCCTGCATTATTTGCAGATTCGTTCCACACAACTTCGCTACCAATTGCTGCACCATTTAGTGCTAAACTTGTTCCACCACAGGCTAACACATACGGACTTGAAGCTGGATATAAAACTTCAACTCCTGTACCGTCCCATGTGGACCCTGAATCCCCAGAGGCTGCACAAATAGTAATGCCTAAAATAACAGCCTGCGCTAAAACACTGTCCATAGCAGTCATATTGCTTGATCCAAAAGATGCTTCTGATTCGCCCCAGCTTATTGATAGAACACTGGGACTGTTCGTTGTGTCGTGGATAGCAGCATTAATTGGATCATACCAATTTGGACCAGGAACTGGACTTCCTGCGCCTGCTCCAAAATAGACTGCAATTTTTGAATTTGGTGCAACAGCGCCTGCTACAAATATATCCAACATAACCTCAATTGAACTGCCTGATGGGTCTGAAGGGTTATTGGTTCCTGTGTCAACATTAACTGAGACGACAGTAGGATCGGAAAGACCTATAGCTGAAAAACTTGATGTAAGATTCTGCGTTGTATACCCGCCGCCATATTCTATTAAACCGATACACTGGCCATAACCGTTACTAGATGGAAAATTGTATGCACCAGCAACTTGTAGTGGTGTTAGCCCTGTTAAGGCATATTGCGCACTGTTGGTAGCAGTAGGAAACGCTGAAAAATCAGCTTTTTTCAGCAAATGTTTGATACATACTGGATTATTAAGACCAATTACATATTCGATTATACCGTCAAAATCTTGCGGAATTGATAAAGTACCTGAGTATCCGATATATGTTTTGTCTTTTATTGTAATAGATTGTAATATAACATTAAAAGCACTGTTAAAAAGTCCTATGCTACCACTTACTTTGATCATAGCAGCAGAACAACTTGAATCTAATATTTGTAAGCCAACAGATTGTGCCCATGCGACTACCAAATCTAAGTTTGATTGAGAGCAAGAAAATAATTTGGAAAAGTCATCATATGACATTGGCGATTTTATCTCGCCTGTTATCATTTTATTGGCATAGTCTGTTAGAGATAAATCGTTGTATAAGGCTCGTTTTAGAAGCAAAACAGCGGTGATTGTTTGGGTCTCATCTGCTGGGAATGATGTCGACCCGGTTACAGGCGGGACATTACTACTTGCTAATGATATAAATGTTGTCATATTATATCTCTGTCTTGAGTATAGTTAATGTTACGGTTATATTTTGTGAAGTTGAGCTATTATTAAACACTTTTAGTGTAAGTGTAGTGGTCGGTGTTGGGTCGTTATTAAAGCACCCTACATATGGACTAAAAGTTACTGTGGTTGCAGATCCTGTAATTATTTCAGCTTGAACTCCAGAACCCGGTGTTGGGTCAATGCTAATTGGCCTAGAAGCATCTGCTAATTGAGCAGCTGACGAATTGTAAACTGTTACCCATGCTGCACATGATGTAGATATAGAATATAAATTGAAGCCTTTAAATGCATTTAGTGTTAAAACAGCAGATGTATTTGGCGCTAATGCAGATGTAGTACCTGATATACTTGTTCTGGATGCTAGAGATCCTGAACCCGCAGGCCCTGCTGGTCCCGTTGGTCCTGTGTTTGCAGTAGAACCAGCAGGTCCTGTATAACCTGTTGGGCCTGTCATTCCTGCAGGCCCGGTATATCCCGCTGATCCTACATTGCCTTGTGATCCTACAGGTCCTGTTGGTCCAGTTACTCCAACATGTCCAGTAGGACCAGTTTGGCCTATAATACCCATGGCACCTGTTGCACCCTTGTTACCTTGTGATCCTACAGGTCCTGTTGGTCCTGTTGTTCCAGTTGTTGTCATTTTTCTACCTTTGTAAAAATTTATAATATCTTTTATTTAGATCGCTATGGAATAAATTATGTCAATCCTACACCCTCAATTATCCAAATGTTGGTTTCTACTTTGAGTATTGTAGCTGTTCCATAACTTGATAAAGATCTTGTACCAGGTGTACTGCTACCGGCTAGATACAATGTCACTCCGTTGTCTGGTGCAAGATTAATTGTTCCAGAACCTCTATTAATAACTTTAATAAAAGTACCTATAGAAAATGGAACTGTGGTGTTGTTAGAAATGGTTAGAGTGAGATTGGAACTCTCTATTGAATAATAATGTTTACCAGCATCGCTGATTGTAATATTAGTGTCCGAATTGAAGATAATTTGCGGAATATCTCTATAACCAATAATGTACCCGTTGGTACTACCTTGAACGTTTCCATTTAATTGAACTATTCCAGTATTGTTCCCTATAATTGTAGCGTTGGTTGCATTACCTGCAATGTAAACTGTTGTAGACGTCTTATCAACAACATACGAAGTTGATGCAGATGTTTGAAAATAACCATTTACTGATATGACATTTCCTGACGCTACTACATCATTGGCAGCGTAAATGTTGCCGTTTATTCCGGCTCCGCCACCTACTATAAGTGCACCACTTGACGAATTAATAGCTGGTGTTGTGTTTGTTATTCCTAAATTTCCGCTGCTTATTGAGTTTTGAACGGACAAATTTCCACTCGTAAACACTGTTACATTAGAGGGATTGTATGCAAAATTTGTTGATGCATATAATGGCAGATTACCGTTTGTAGATGATGCCCATGTAGGGTAAAAAGATGAATTACTACCTGTTGATGAAATAACTACGGCTCTTGCAGTAGAATACCCAGTTGGCCCAGTGGGACCTTGAATTCCTATTGGTCCCGTTACTGGTGCACCAGTTAGAAAAGTAGTAACATCTATAGTTGAATTTTCTATTGGTGCTGTAGCAAATGTTATTGATTGTCCATTTATTGTATAGTTTGTATTAGCGGTTTGAACTAATCCATCAATGTTTACAAGCGTATTAAAAATACTTTGTGGGACAACCGACAAAAGGAATGAAGTTGTAAGACCGTCGCCGGAAAAACTGTCAACAGTTAGCGATGTAAGCAAGACTCCTGGTACCCCTTGTGGTCCAGTAGGTCCAGATGGGCCTGTAGGCCCTGTATAATTTAGTAACCATCCTTGCTGAGAAGCAGACCAGGTCCATGATCTAGGACCAATACTATAAATTTCACCGTCATAAGGATTTGATGGAAACGCTGTCATGATAGTGTATTTATTGGTTCTTAATGCCTATTAGAAAGATTTTATAAATACATACATAATTCACATAGGAGTGATATAATGAAAAAAATCATATTATCTACAATATTATTGCTTGCATGCATGGATATTTCATATGCTGCAACGCAGGCCCCTGCGCAACCTATTGCTGCCTGCCAAACACAAGCACCTTATGGATTTCCGCAAACTACTCATCAAGGTGTTGCGCTATGCCATCATGCATATGCAACATTTGTTGATCCAACTGCTAAAATTCCAGAGTGGGTAGTTTATACCCTAACCCCTGCTCACGCACTAGGTTGTTTGCCTCGTACAAATGCCTTTGCAGCTGATCAAAGCCTGCCAACTGGTTCTGCTACTCCGCAGGATTATGCAGGTACCGGATACGATAAAGGTCATGTTGCACCTGATGGTGATATGAGTTTTGATGATCAAGCTGAAAATGAAAGTTTTTTAATGACAAATATGTTGCCACAACAACCTGCTTTGAATAGAGGTATATGGAAATTGCTTGAAACTAGTGTACGCGGATGGGCTTTTCAATTGAATAATACATTTACAATATATGCAGGGCCAATTTACAGTGCAAACGATCCAAAAATTGGTAAAGGCGTAGTAGTTCCGCATGGATTTTATAAGATTGTGATTGATGATAATACAGGCTATGTTGCAGCATGGGCATTTCCTCATGCTCCATCTCAGGGAAATTTAGGAACTGACTTGACAAAATTTAGAACCACTGTTGCAGGAATAGAGCAGATTACTGGGATTAAATTTCCAGTGCCTGCTGGTGCAAAAGAGTTAGCGGCTGGACAAGAATGGCCAGTTGATTTTGGTAAATTAACAGTTTCAAAAAGACAAAAATGTGGAGCTAATTCAGAACCTTAAAAAATAGGGGCTTAGGCCCTTATTTTTTTGACTTGCAAAATACAATTACACATCATTTATTATGAAAAAACTTTTGTGGTTACCAATCGATATTCCAAAATTACCACACCCTGATAAACTACTAAATGGCTTTGCAGGCGAAACATCATGGGCATTTTGGGAGTTTACACGATTAACTAATAAACAGACTAGTCCTTATGACATATCTTCGTGGACAACTGAAGCTAAAACCAACTTTCCTGAATTAATTAACTGGTTTGAATATTTTCCATTTAAAAATATTCGTAACATCAAAATAAATTTGCAATCACAATTGGTAAAAACTCATATTGACTTTACAAAGCCATCTAGTAACAGTGATTTGTGGGAAAACAACAGTAGAAACGAGCCTTGCGGTTATAGAGTGATAATACAAGGGACGAGACAAAATACTCTATACGTTGAAAAACAAGATAAAACAAAAATTTACTGTAATATGCCGGATGATACAGACGTGTATGTTTTAAATCATACAGCAGGATATCACGGCGTTGATCAGGACGACAGACGATATACTATTTTTTGTCATGCTGAAATTGATAACGTAAGGCATAAAGCATTACTTGAACAAAGTTTACACAAATATCAAAAATTTGCCATATGGGAATAATACAAAAAAGGATACTTAAAAATGAACACTAATGTTGCTATTGGAATAAACTCACAGTCGCACTTTGAGATATCAACAAACACTGAACTTAAAATTTTAGATGATATCAACTGGTTGAAAGATTTTAGAAAAAAAGTTGAAAAAGAGGAAAAACTGCGCAGTGACAATCCTGCACTTGCTGATATCTGGGAATCTTATCAAACCATGTTGCGTATTGTTATGGATGACGTTTGATTTAAGATCCTGTATAAATAATAAACTATGTTCGGAAAAATAGCTGTATTAGAATTTATTCTTATGTTGGCGTTAGGGGCGTTTGGTGTAACCTATTTTAAATACACTGAAAAAGAGATGGCAGCTCTCTATGAAGATAAAGCTAAGCTTGAAACAGCAGTATCAACACAACAAGACACTATAGCTGCTCAAGAAAAAGCAGCCAAAGAACAGGCTGCTCAAATGATCACATTGCAACAAAGTGTAGCAGATGCGGAAAATAAAAGACGTGATTTAGAGGAAAAGCTTAGACAAAAAAATATAGATAATATGGCAAGAAGTAACACTAGTGATTTAGAATCGCGTATTAATCGGGCTACCACAAAAGCATTCTCTGATATTACAGCTATTACAACTCCGCAAGATAGATCATCGAACACAACAACTTTGCAACCGCAAACTCAGACAAGTACATTTATAAACAGCTCTCTCACACCAAGCGTACCTGTAGTGAGAAATACAAAAGATTCTGATACTCAAATACCAAATAGTCAACCGGCGCCGCGACCACCAAAGCAATATGGAGGTTCAAGTAACTAATGAAACCTATTTTTTTAATATCGTTCTGTTGTCTATTACTTGCAGGATGCGGCGAAACCGCTAGCAATATTAATATTTCTGCCAAACCTATAGAAATAGATATTGCTAAGACTGCTGACCCAGAGACTGTTAGAATGCTGCCTGTAACCTTTAAAGTTGTAAACAAGAACAATCTTGATCCCTTTATTTCGTCATTAAGCAAAGAGCAGAGCACAAACAATCCTGTTTTTATTGCTATAACTACTAAAGATTATGAAAATCTCAGTTTAAATCTTGCAGATCTACGTAGATACATAGAAGACCAAAAAGCAATAATTGTTTATTATCGCGAATTAACAACGCATAATTCTACCATACCTCAGTCCACCACTCATTAAACCTATATATTATTCATGCATTGGTATTCATTAATAAACATATAACTTAACGGTTGTATGGAGAATACCTTTATGTCGCAAACTCTTAGCTCACTTCCAGATGATGATGAACCGTTACCACGTCGTAGACCAGCTATTGACGAAGTTCATGCTGCTCATGCAGCAGCCGGAGAGTATCTACCACCATTAGGACCGCTATTAACGCCTGCATCGGTTGGTACCGGCCTACCGGCATCGCCTATGTCTAGCGGTATGCCGCCGGCATTGGGCATGTCAATGCCACAGCCAATGGGCTCAATGCCACAGCCAATGCCACAGCCAATGGGCTCAATGCCACAACCGATGTCTCAGCCGACGTCTCAGCCAATGTCACAACCAATGACACAAATGCCGCAACCAATGGCACAACCAATGGGACAACCAATGGGACAACCAATGGGAGCTGTACCGGGCATGCCACCTCCATATCCACAGTCCATGAACAGTACAACTGTCATTGATAATGGCGGAGGTGGCATGGGAGCAGCCATGATGAATCAGCAAACCATGCAAATGACAGGTATGGCTGCCACGGCCCAAGCCCAAGCCAGCGTTGGTCTAGCCCAAACCGGCTTGGATAAAGAGTTGCTGGATGACCAGCTGAAAAAAGAAGATGAACATTGGGTTAAATCTTATTGGCGTCCTGCAATGGGCTGGCTTTATATGCTGATCTGTTTCATGGACTTTGTAGGATTTCCATCCCTGTCAATGTTTCTGCCCGTTATCATGAGAGGATTTGGTATAACCATGCAATACGTGGCTTGGCAAAGCCTAACATTGTCAAATGGCGGTCTGATACATTTGGCGTTCGGAGCAATACTTGGTGTTGCAGCCTTCAGCCGTGGACAGGAAAAACTGGCATCCATGAGGTAATATAATTGGTTTATATACAGCATATACTAAAGGATTTATGATAAATCCTTTAGTATATCATGCAACCATGGTAACTGAATTGCTAGCGACTCGTTGCGCAACTTATCAAGATTCTTCGTAGCAAATGCTAGCTCGACTAACTTGTGCGATAAGTCCTTTTCAAACATGAAACTTATTATACCTGAATAATATTTTTCTAGATTTTGACCCATGGTTTGGCCGTAATTCTTGGTTATCCATGCATAAAAATCTTGGTATTCAATTGAAATTTCATGTTTGACATGTAAGGGTAGTGCCTGTATGTTCAAATACTCAGGTCCGTGCAAAACATGCCAGCTTGGAAATCTATCAAAGTTATTGTAGTTTTTGTTTATAACCCATTTAGTTAACTCTAGAAAATGTCTGATGTTTAAAATGCTAACAGTGGTAGCTATTCCACCACGTAGCTGATGTATTTGGCTATACCCTATCATGTCACAATTTTTTTCAACATCTTGCCATCTTCCTGGATAACGAATGTATTTTGCTAAAGTACCGGTTGCATCGATACTTGCACCTATGTTTATTGATTTGAAATGTTTCCATAGATCTAAAAGACTAGGAGGAATGGCTACCATATTTGTGTTATATTCTAAGGTGATATTGCTTGCTGAGGATAATTCTATTATGCGATTGAGTATTTTCAAGTGTTGTTTGTTGATGGTTGGTTCGCCCCCGGTAAAGTAAATTCGATCTAGTCCATTGGTAATCTTAGTTTCCAACCATGTATGAAAATCAGGATTTTCATGCCAGTTAAAGTCATTGGAATCAATTTGCCATCCTTTATGTGTTTTTATAAGATCATACTTATGGCTGTTATAGTAGTTTAATGACGCTCTATTATCAACTTGATTTAATGTTGCATAGTCATCCACCCATAGACTGCTATCACTTGGGCCGCAACTCCTGCATTTAAGATTACACAGATTGCCAAGACGCAGGTCTACGTATTTTAAGTTATGCTCAGTGACAGTACCATCTGCTGATGTGTTTGACAGATGTTCGCTTATAGGATATATCTGCAACATATGCTGTCTTTTGCTGGTTATGCCATTGCTTTCCTCTGTCCAGCAAAGATTGCAAGCTGCTGGCTTTTGACCTTCAATCATTTCTTTTCTGATTTTTTTAAGGCTTGGATGATTTTGTATGGTATCTATGTTTTCTTTATCAAATTTAATAGCTTTACCGGCTTGATCAAAAAATTTACCGTGCGGAGATGAAATCATTTGACAGCACTGTCTAAGATCTCCGTTCTGTTGTATGCCTAAATGAATCCACGGTATAGGGCATATTGTGTTGTTTGTCATTGTTTTGCAAAAATTTCAATTTGCTGATCTGTGTATTGGACCAATGTACCGCTATCACCTAGGCTTCTTATAGGAACCATACTGACAACCCCTTTAATTCTATTATTTGCACCAGGTTTATCCAAGTTGCCTAAATTTAGTATTTTGTCTTTCAGTTTAAGAGCCCTGTTTATATATTGCGGCGGAGCCATTAATTTGATTTCAATCCAATGATCATCGTCATGCTCATCAAAATGCTGACAAATTACATTGATATTTTTTACAAAACGGTTCTCATCATCGTCATCTCTAAGCCCATCAAAATGCGCACTTAGATTTATGCTGTTCAAATACTGCACAGCTTGCGCCCAATATTTGTGATCTCTTGTACCATTACTGGTCACCATTGTCCATTGATTTTTAGACTTAAGTTGCTCTAAAAGATTTAAAAATTTTGGATGTAATGTTGGCTCGCCGCCACCAAAGTTCCACCTTATAGTTTCGCCATGCGACCATTCTGCTACAATTTTATCAACTGTTTTTATCAACAAATCAAAATCTTTATGAAGATCCGTACGATTGTGAACATAACTCCAACAGTAGGAACAATCATAGTTACATCTTCGACCTAAATCCCATAGTATTTGATGTTTTATTGGAAAATTCATTTCTACTGCCACAGGATTTACTATGTTTTCAACTAAATTGTTTCTTGTAATGTCTCTTCCTCTGAATTCGTCGTTGGTAACAGCGAGTAATTTTTTGTTATCATCGTTATTTGACTTGGATAGTATAACATCGGCGCCACACGCACAAGCTGACCATGGACAACTATACCAGGTTTTTGGTAATTCAAAACCTTCATTTATATTGCCGATAAATCCAGGGAGAGCAGGATCGCCTATTTTTGATTTAGGTAATTCTCTAATATAGGCCTCTGGTGTTTTTCTGTATTCCACTGCAAGTGTTTCTCTGCCGGGCCATTGCTCGTGTATGCCTCTGCCTTCTTTTTTTAAAAGATCAATCCACCCTTTTTCATTAAATCTTTTGAAATTTGAACTGGCTGTGTTACAAATCCAAAGATTTCCGTCATAGTCTATATACAGTCCTCGAACTCCGGCCGAGCATTTCCAGGTTTGCCATCTGTTAACGCCCTGTGCTATTGCTTCATCAATGGACATTCGCATGAATGTGCCAGTTGAATCATAAACTCTAAATTGTTTGTTTGTATTGGCATCATCCATTTGCAACAGCCTTTACCTTGGTGCTCATTATATCATAGTTACAATGGCATCGATTTTTGTTACAAATGACTGGTTCAGAGGGTAACATTAGATTTGGATCACTTATTTTACCAATGCGTCCGCCCACCCTGCACCATCCTCGCCATACGCTGCCGTCCATATCCACTATCAGTTGCTCCACACCTGCATAGCAGTCCCAACCTTCCCAATTGTTGGTATTTTTGCTGATGAAGCTGTGCGCTGTCCTGGCGGTTGTGGTTCCATCTGTGTTGATGGTTTTCATGGCACCGCGATAAACATCAAATGCTTTGGTATATTTTACCTTGCCGGTTATCAGCTCATGCTGCCTTGAAAACGTATCAAGTTGGTCAACGGGATAGTCAAACAGGTCACCACTCAATTGATGTGCAAGGGGTTGCAAAGCGATAGAACAGTTGCCTATGTCCTTGACTTTGTTGGCTAAATCTATGCATTTTTGCCAGTTTTCGCTCTTCATCATGACATTGACATGCACCCGAACATTTTCGTGCAGTATCTCAACCACTTTACAAAAATGATCAAAATCTGCAAACTCGCTATGGAAACTCAGCATTACGGTATCAAAGTAGGTTTTGTTTTCTTCCCACCATCGTATCGTTCGACTGCCGTTGCTGATGAATCCAACCTTAACACCTGACTCCGTACAAAATTTACAGATATCAATGAAGTCCTTGTTGAGGGTCACTTCGCCGCCTGTAAATTCAAAATATATGTTTTTGTCAGGATGTATCGCTTTGATTTTCTGAACAAAATCCTTGACATTTTGTGCATTATGCCACGGATGGCTACCATTGTGTAAATTAGTCGGGCAATATGAACAAGCAAAATTGCAAGTGCTGCCTAAACACCAATTCACGACAAACCAATCGACGTTTTTTGGGTTCAGGTGTTCAAGACGGGTGTAGTTGTGAAGCTGATTCATACATTATACCTAATTTTAGCTACCAACAGTTGGCTGTAAATGCTGGAAATCCGCTGTGTTGCGTTATTTACCGCATAAAATGCTTGATTGACACACGGTTTTGAACAATTTTCTCCCATGACCTTGTATTTAGGTATCTGTGTGCAGGTTTTTTTTGGTACAATGTGCAAAAACCACAAAAAACAGTGATAAGTAAAGAGGTCACTGACAAGGAGGACACTAAAATGGCTACACATGACGAAATAGTTGCACAGTTCAATGCATATCTTGCTGAGAATAGCAAGTTTACAGACAAGGGAGTTAAGGCAGCCGCTGCTCGCGCTCGCAAGGCTTTAGGTGAACTGGGTAAGCTGGCAAAATCGCGTCGCGCTGAAATTCAAGCTACAAAAAATGCTGCTAATTCATAAACAGTAAAAAACGCTTGACAATAAAAGCCTAGACTGTATACTCATCACAGTCTAGGCTTTTTTCTTATATTGAAAGCACTAGATTTGTTTAAAAGAAGTATATAAAATTGAAAACACTTGGTTTAGAATGGAGGCGCTGGTATGGCTAATATATGGATAGTTTCTGATACACACTTTGGACATGCCAATATACTCAAATTTGTTGATAAAGATGGCAGTCTTATAAGAGGAGCTAGGTTCTCATCTCTAGAAGAGATGGATGAGCACCTTGTTGACCAATGGAATTCAGTAGTCAAAGATGGCGATAAGGTATATCATCTCGGAGATGTCTATTTTGGACAAGGCCATAGAGTGCTTCATCGCTTGAAAGGTCAAAAGCGCCTTATCCTAGGTAATCATGACAATGGTAAAGATCAAAATTTGATCCAGCATTTTGGACGAATTCAAGTATGGAGAATGTTTCCAGAGCACAATATGCTTTTTACTCATGTACCTGTACATCCAAATAGTCTAGAATACCAAGTAAAGTGGAATATTCACGGCCATTTGCATCAACATCTGGTTGATGATACTAGATACTATAACGTTTCAGTAGAACAAATTAATTATACTCCAATTCATATAGAAGACATTAAGGCACAAATGCAAGCTCGAACATAATCAAAATAATCATTGTAATAGCATTTTTAGTTGTATATATAAATTTGTATTCATAGGAGGCTCATAAATGAAAAAACCCATAACAAAAAGCCGTTTATCTGAAAAAGATAACAGTTATCAAGATACAATTAAGATTTACCTGCGAGATGTTGGTAAAGCACCTTTGCTTACTCATCAGCAGGAAATTGAAATCAGTCAAACAATTGAAACTGCAAAGCAGTCAATTACAGATCGTCTTTTGGGTATACCTCTAACTGTAACTACAATACAATCTTGGATCGATGCCTCTATGATTAATGGCCAAGATGCTTTGGAAGTTTTTGATATTGAACTTGACTCAAATGATGATATTGGCCCTGTGTTTAGATTACAGCTAGAAAACATCAAGACACTATGCAGTAATTTCCAAAACGATAAAAGTAACACTGAGCTAAGACAGCAACTGATTGACCAATTAAATGAACTGAATCTAAATCCTGCAAGCCTGTCACATCTTATGGATCAAGTTATTGACTATAACAAACAAGTTGTTGCTTTAGATGGTGAGCTGCTGCGTCTGGCTGAAAGCTGCGGTGTATCTCGCGATAATTGGCTTAAAATGTATCTAACGTCTGATGATTTAGATTTTCTAGAGAAGGAATTTCCAAAACTATCCATTAGTGATGATAAGAAATCCGTAATTAAACGGAAAATTGCCAATATTAAAGAAGAAACTGGTATGAGTCTCTGCGACTTGCGAGAAACCGTAAAAGATTTGAGAACACATGCTAAGATAAAAGAACAAGCTATTCAAAAAATGGTTACAAGCAATTTAAGGCTTGTAGTAAGCATTGCCAAACGATACAGTCAAAATAATCCTGCTCTGTTGCTTGATCTAGTGCAAGAGGGCAATGTTGGCCTAATTAAAGCTGTTGAAAAATTTAAATGGCGGTTGGGTTACAGATTTAGTACATATGCTACATGGTGGATTCGACAGGCTATTATTAAAGCCGCTACAGAACAGAATAAAACTATTCGAGTTCCTAGTCATGTGCTTGACGCTGTGAAGAAGATTACAAAAGCAACCAAAGATCATGTTGCTTTGCACGGGTATGAGCCTAGTTATGAGGAACTTGGCAAAATACTTGATATGGACCCGCAAAAAATCAATAGAATAATGCAGGTGGCCAAAGAACCGATAAGTTTGCAAACTCCTGTTGGCGATGATGAAGAAAGCAATATCGGCACTTATATTAAAGATGAAGATGCGGTTGATGCGGTTGATCAACTGAACAAAGAAGATATATCGCATGTAGTAGCATCTACGCTGGCATCATTAAGCAGTAGAGAAGAACGTGTTATTAGAATGCGGTTTGGCATTGGAACAATGGAAGAGCATACTCTAGAAGAAATTGGTAAAAAATTTAATGTAACTAGGGAGCGTATAAGACAAATCGAAGAAAAAGCTCTTCGTAGGTTAAAAAGCCCTGAAAAAATAAAGGAGCTTGAATCTGCCATTGAAAACTAATAATGCAATCTGGTACAGTGCATTAGATGAAAAATTTCGTTTTCGTGTAAATTTAATCTGGCCGGAGTATTGGGGTTTTCGATACTCCGGTTTCAACGTTCCTAGTGACGTAGAGTCCTGGTGGAAACCTTGGCTAATACATCATATTGGCAATCAAGGTGAAATGTGGCAGTGGGATTTGGCAGACAATTATGGTAGCAAGATTGAAATTGGGTTCATCAATCAAGAAGATTTAACGTACTTTTATTTACGCTGGGGGTAATCTATTGTTAACTACTTCCCAGTTGATGATTCGCCATATGGTTTTCATATAGTCTTTCCTTAATTCAAAAGGATTGTACGAATGTTCCCATAAATCGATAGGCATGATAACGTCTGCTTTCCAACTTTGATTTTTTAATGTTTTAATACTGCCGTCTTTGGCAAGATAGCACCATCCGCTGCCTTGAAAATCTAAGGCTGTTTTAATAAATTCATCTTTAAAGTTGTCCCAACTGTTATGAACTTTGTTAATTAGGTCCAATACTGCACCTTTTGGCATATTATTAACTTTTGGTTTCATCAATTGCGGCCAGAATAGATTGTGAAGTAATGCTCCGGCCTTATTAAAGTCTGGATCGCCTTCGCCTTTGTTGAATCTATCGACATACCCTTTACTGAGAATCTTATAATGAAACTCTACTACCCTTCTGTCCATAACTGGTTCTAAGTGATTAAAATCATATGGTAGATCAACAAGTGTTAATTTTTGTTCGTTTTCTGTCAAATGCTGTAATTTCATGTACTTATTTAGCGATTTAGTTCTTAAATTTGACTTAGCATGATTTATACACATACTTTATAAAAATAAGGCTTTTACGAGGGAATTTATGGGTCGACACAGCACAATTCAAAAAAATAGAGTATTTGTAGAATGTACTGACGAGCATAAGCGTGTTAAAGCGTGGGTAATTAATAAAGACGAAAAAACAATTAAGGTTGAATTGCCAACTGGATTTGTTATGACGCTTGAAAAGAAATATTCATCTAGCACCTATAAAATACAAGTAGGCACCTTAGAATTTATAAGCGATGGAAAACCGGTAGTCTAAACAGTGGACGGGTCAGTTGTGCCTGTAAAGATAAAACTACTTGTTCCATTTTGGCTAGTGACATAAATCTTATCATTGGAACTTAAAAATATTTGCTGCAAATACAAACTTTGACCGTGGTATATCAAAGTATTGTATGCAATGTATGAATTTCCTGAAATAACTTGGCCATTTGGTACTAATGCTACTTTAATTGTATCGTTGGTATTGTTTTGATTCATGCAAAAAATAGTACCAGTTGCTGTGTTTGTGTTGCTCACTGTATACAGTAAACTTTCAACTCCTGCTGTGGGAAAAATTTCAGCTAATATTGGTTGGTCAGACATGAAATTATTTACCAACCTGTAGTTTTAGCTAAATCAAATTCTGCTGTTCCTATATGTTTAATTTCTTTACTGCTTACTGTATCAACTAAAATTTGATAGCCAGCTTCTCGTGCACAGACACAAAAATAAAAATCTTCACCTATAAAGTCGTTATATTCATCAACCCATGATACTTCAAACCATGGTTTTTCAATTTTAGAAAAAACTTCAATTTTGGTTAACATGCAGCCCATACCTATACCGGCTACTTCTTTTAGACGCGGTTTGGTAATATTTGGTTTAATCTGGCTGTTCCAATCGCCAATCTTTGCATATGCTACACCTTTTAATGGTGTTGACCGTGTTGAATAATTACATGCGACAATATCTTGATTGTGTGAAAGCAGCGTTTCTGCAATATTAGACGGGAATGTCATATCGCTATCAAGCCATAAAATGTGCGTTGCATTTGAAGAAATAGCGCTTTCTGCTAAGTTTTGCCTCTGTCTAGAAATAAGACTGCCTGTTTGCATTATTACGTTTACAGGTAATTTGATTGAATTGCAGTATTGTACAAGCTGAACAAGACTAAAGGTAAACGTAGACTGCACTTGATCTCTACATGGAACACATATAGCAAGTTTTTGTTTGGCAACGGGCAAAAAAGCAGTAGGTAATTTCATGTTATTCCTGTGGAATACCTGTTATATTATTAGCCAAAGAATTTTCAACAGATTCTGTTGTGTCTTGTATCAGTGCAGTATATTTGGAACAAATACGTACAGCCTCTTCAAACTCGTCTACTGGTAAATTACTCATATTATTCATAGTTTCGGCACTGGTTTTTTGATCTGTTAGAACTTCTATGGCAGCTTGACGTCCTAACACATTGGTCCAATATGCTGATTCTTCGTTTTCGTAGTTTTTCAGTATTTCAGTTCTTTCCTTAGCTGGTATAGATTCATACCAATTGTACAAGCGATTTAATTTTTGCTTGAGTTGTGTAAGTTTACGAACTGTAATTTGCGTATTGCCAGAAAGTTCAGCTGCTGTGATTTGTGAATGTAAATCTTCTATTTCCAACATCACAGCAACTAGTTGCCGTGCTCTAGTAGGAAAAGTTTCAATAAAAAAGTTTTCAAATTCAAAATCACTTTGTCCAGTATTGATTTGATCTAGGTGTTTAGAAATTTCTGTAATATTCATACTACTAATCCTTTCTTATTATATTAGATGATTAGTATTTTGAAATCAAATTATCCGCCCTGATAATTATAAGGCCCTGTTCTTCCGCCAAATGTTGATGACAGCGTTATCGACCCTGTAGAGACACCTATTGCGCTACCTAAAGTTGCACGAAGTCCAATATTAGAACCAACTGCGGGAACGCCGCCGCCTGACACATGGTATGCATTATAGACTGCACCCATTAAAATAGTTGACCCTGTATTAGGTATAGCAATGACCATATTAGTATTTATACCTTTTTAACTATTAGTTTTTACATTTTCCATTTGTTAGCCAACCATTGTTTGAAACTGCCAACAGTTATAACGGAATTACCCATAGCAAATGGTTTATTTTGCGCAGCTATTTGAGTAGCTGCGACTTCTTTGGTCACAGTTCCGTCGGCTTTTGGCGAGCCTAAAACCCAATCGTCTGGTTTGCCACATGCAAGAGGGTATAAATTAACCAAATATAAATCAGCCATGCTTGGCGCAGCAGGGAGATATCGCCTACTTTCTAAGAAGTATTTTGCCGTTGGTCCTGTTATCTGCTCTGTTGCTGACATTAATTTTATCTGATCTACAGTATATCCTAAACCTTGTGCTGTCTTTGGCATTATTTGATTTAACCCAGTTGCACCTATAGAGTTTTGTATATGAGGGTTCAAATTACTTTCAATTTGAAAAACAATTACCATGTTATCGGCTGGCACATTAATTTGTTGACAAAGACGATTCAAACCTGTTATGAATGCAGGATCTGTTATACCATGATTAGCAAGTGTTGTTATGCCGCCAGCGGATAACTCTGAATATCCGGTGCCAACTCCTGGATTTGCACCTGGTCCTAACGCACCGTCATTTACTGGCACAGTACTATTATTTGTAGACTGATTTCCCACTGGAGAAATTGGTGTTGAAGCAGATGTTGTTGTGTTAGGTGTCCCACCGCCTTCCCAGTTACCAGTTGCAATCGCACCTGGATTGCCTTGTCCTACTGCAATAGCCGCTACTGATTCTTGATTAGGTTGAACAGCTAGCGGAGCAGTAGCAGGAACAGGAACCTGTCTAAAATCAATTAATTCCATTTTAGTTACTATGCCATCTGGTGTTGTAACGTAAAGGCCGTTTCCTGATGCGGTAATAGTCCAATTGTCTAGAATAATTTTGCTAGCTACGATAACAGCGCCGCCGCCGCCGCGTCCTCCAAAACTATTAGCATTGGCTTCGTTAGCATTCAAGATGTTTGTATTAACTGTATTTGCATTTACATCATTTGACATATATAATCTTCTCAGCTGGATATAGTAATTTTGTATTATACGTTAAAATAATTCAGGATGCATTTTTCCATATTTCCTTAAAATTTGTCCAGCTACTGCATTGGCTTCATTTTCTTCGTTGCTTCCTGTTTTGCCCGACATATTATTCAATTGTCCTGCTAAATCTTGCTTGTAATGTACGATCTCATGGCATAAACTGCGCAAAACATCTAAAATATGCCTATGAGTGGCATATAAAATTACTACTTCCTGTCCTGGCTGGTAAGCGGCAAAACTGTTGTATGGACTATTTGATATAGGCGTAGTTAGCAGTTTTATTTCTGGAATAGATTTAAGATCTAATTCATGTGCAGCAAAACGCACAAAATCTATAAAAATTTGATTGGAATTAGGTAAACTAAGTATATCTTTGGCTCGCATAATATACTATTTATAAACTGTTTTCTATTGACAGTATTGGATTTATATGCTAGATTTTAGCATCCTGTAAAAGGAAAATAGAAGATGTTTGCACGTTTTGTGTGTTCTTGTTTTGTACTAGCTGCTCTTTATTTTCTTACAATGGCTATTATGATGCAACAGTGGACATATGTTGTACTTTTTGTATTGTTAGGTGCAACAATGCCCACTGTAAAAGATTACCTTGAAAAAACCTAAACAACTGGATCTGATTTTTTCTTGCGAGTTTTTTTAACTTTGGGTTCTGCAGTAGAACCTAAGTCCGCTGCTTTGCGAGTTCTTGGTTTCCTCTTGGGTTTTTGCTCAGTTTCTGTAGTATTATTTTCTTCTACGACAACATTTGTGTTGTCTGGTTCTTTGTTTAGTGATGATGTATTTTCAGTAGGGGTATCAGACCTACTAGTTTCTGTGTTTTCCGCACTCGTCGAAGGTTGCACAGCTTCAACTTCTTTCTTGCTCCTGCTGTAAACTAAAAAAAAGATTACAACAACTGCTAACAATAATATTATGGCGTACATAAAATTCTCCTTTGTATGTACTATTTATATGGTTCTAAAACTGTACCATGGATACAAATCAATTTTTTATTATGGTACACTTGACACCATCATGTATGCTAGCTAAACTGACCATGTAACAGGGTGTTAGACCCTATCTTTAGGAGACATAATAATGACAAATACATCAGCTAATGCTAAGACTCGTCTGCTTACCTATCTAAGCAAGCCAGATACAACTCTTACCGTTGCTCAAGCTCGTGCACGTTTCAAGATTGCCAATCCAACTGCACGCATTTCCGATCTGCGTAAGGACGGTTACAACATTGTAACAGAAATGCGCGAAGGACGCGATGGTGTAGAACGTGCTGTTTACAAGCTAATGCTTCGGTCAAAGACACGTACCGCACGTCGAATGACAGCACGAGCATAAAGGTTAATACACTTTATAAAATGCCCAAAGTGAGATACTTTGGGCATTTTTTTTGTCTCAGAAAAGTTAAATACGTTGATTTTGACTAAAGGGAGATAAAACCATGGTAAACAATGATTGGATTAAGAAATTTCTGCAGGCTGAACTAGAAACTATTGCCATTGCTTTAAATCGCCGCAACCTACGCGACGTTGCATGCTATCTAGCTGGTAGGCTTGAACAACAACATCTTACTTTAGTGCCTACATTTTTAAGCGACGAAATGTTTGAAATCCAAAAAAAAGTAAATCCAACACTTTCATACACAGAAGCCAGTCAAATGTATTCTTGTGCATTGGTTGATTATTCTCATAGAGCATCACAAGTTGAAGAGCCGGAAGAAATTCAAGGAAGTTTTTGGTAATATTACCGGTTGACTTAGGAACAGATTGTATTATATTAACGTCATGAAAGTTTTTGTATGCAATCGTAGCGCCGTATCTAGAAGAACCAGCCAACTTGGTGCTACCCATGTGTTGAGTTTGCTTGACCCTGGTAAAAAACCTTTTTTGCACCCTAACACCGATAGACAAAATTGGCTTTTGCTACATTTTGAAGATAATCTTGAGGAAAATGAACCAAACAGCCCTACTAGAGAGCATGTTAAACAAATACTAGAATGGGGAAAACATCTTCCAGATGATGCTGTAGTACTGGTGCACTGCGAAGCAGGTGTTAGTCGTAGCACTGCTGCTGCGCTTGCATTATTAGTACAAAATCAAGGTACAGATAAAATAGACGAATGTATTGCTCACCTACTTGAGGTTAGACCGCAAGCCTGCCCAAACCCTTTGATTACAAAATGGGCTGATGAATTTTTAGGCTGTAACGGCCAATTGCATGAAAAAGCTGAAGCAGTAGCGAATGCAAAAATTTTCAAGTTTTTGCAAAACTAATCTTAAATATTTGTATGACGGAAAATATTTTAGCAATACATGGTGCATTTTCATCACCGAGAATTTTTAACTTCATACGATTTAAATCAAAAGGCTACAAGTGGCACTTTTTTGATTATGCTAATGAAACAGCAGGCATAGTTGATCTGATTAAATCTGTAAACAGTGTAGAATCGGCTCATGTAGTTGGACATAGTATGGGCGGACTTATTGCATTGGGAATAGCATCACAACCTTGGGTTAAGACTATTTCAACAATAGCTACTCCGCTTGGCGGATTAGATATAAATCTTATACAATCATACCTAAGTCGCAGCCAATTTGTTAATGAGATAGCTAGTCATAGCGAATTTATTGGAAATCTCAAACAATTAAGTGTAGGAAAACCTGTGCAACATTTAATTAGTTGTCAAGGTTTTAGTCCCTGGATGTACGAGCCAAATGATGGAGTTGTTACATTGCGTAGTCAGAAAGCACTGAGCTTTGGACAGGCACACGAAATACAGGCAAATCATGCTGAAATCATGCTAGATAATGAGACTGTACAAAAACTTCGAGAGTTTTGGAGAATACATCAATAGTTCAGTTGCAAGATTTGTATAGGTGCATGTACAATAGCAACATTGACAGGAGAGATTTAATGCCCAAAGGAAAATTAGAAGAACCTGAAACAGGTTTAAAAGAAAACAACATATATCTGTTCATGGACGAGTTTACATCTGAAAGTGTTGCACCTGTTATTGAATTTATTTTAGAAAAAAATCTACTACCATCAAATAAAAAACCAAAATATTTAACACTTATTATAAACAGTCCCGGCGGGGATATGACTGCTGCTTTTGCACTCATTGATATTATGAATGGCAGTGCTATTCCAATTCATACACTAGGTCTTGGACAAATTAGCAGTTGTGGAATTCTAACTTTTATGAGCGGCGCTAAAGGTCATCGACTTTTAACTCCTAATACCAGTATTTTGAGTCATCAATGGAGTTGGGGAACATACGGAAAAAGCCACGAGTTGATGGCAGTAAAACGTGAATTTGAGTTAACCGACGACCGTATGCTCAAACTGTACAAAAAATGCACCGGTTTAGACGAAAAAACAATTAAAAAAGTACTATTACCTGCAAACGATGTTTGGCTGACTGCTGAAGAAGCTGTCAAGTATGGCATTGCCGATAAAATAAAAAAGGTTTAAAATATGACACCATTTGAATTAACAACATCACACATAAAGCCACAGCCTACTGTACTGTATGGTTTGAAATTTTTTCCAAGTTTAGAACCAGAGTGTAGTAATGATCAAGATAGTCCAAACTGGGGTTGGCCGGTTGATGCACTCGAAGTAAGTGATGGTAATTTGAATGTTGTTGCAACTGTAATAAAACGTCTAGGCACAAACTGCCAAGCAATATTAGAGATCGGAGTTGATAGAAACACTGATAGAAGTATGAGTCATGTTCTTATGACTCATAAACCTAAAAACTGCAAATATTTAGGTGTAGACATCGACAATAAACGCTATCTTGATAATCTATCTGAAAATATTTTCACATTACAATCGAACAGTCATGATAAGGTCACTGTTAGAAACAGATTAAGACAACTGGGTGTATCCAACCTGGATCTGATTTTAATTGACGGATGGCATAGTGTACATACCTGCATAAACGATTGGGGCTACACCAACATGCTTAGCGAACACGGTGCAGTTATTTTGCATGACACTAATGCACACCCGGGATGCATTGCTTTGTTTAATGCAGTTGATGAGCAAATATTTACAAAAGAACGCTTTTGTACTGAATCAAATGATATGGGTATTTCCGTTTTTTGGCACAGGAAGTAATGTCCACTAGTGGTTTTGTTTTTGACCCAGATCATTTTCTTTGGTTGAGACCGTTAACAAGCAATTGGCAAGTTTTGCAAAAATATGCGGTCCATTTGGCTAATAATACCAATAACAAATTTGATTTATGGAAACAAAACGGACTTTACGAAGGGGAATGGACAGTTTACGGTATAATTAACAAGACAGTTGGAGTGAATAGATTTGACCCTGTTCTTTCACCTTTATTGAGAAAAATTCCTTACGAACCATTTATAGCAGCATTTAGCCAACTTTCGCCTGGAACTGTGATTAAACCTCATATTGGTATAACAGATGATGTTTTGCGTTTTCATTTAGGCTTAATTTGTCCAGAAGGCGCTGCTATCAAAATAGATTCAATTGAATATACCTGGAAAGAAGGCGAATGGTTAATTTTTAATGATAGAGCAGAGCATAGTGCGTGGAATTATAGCAATTCTAGTCGCATAGTGCTAATATTGGATTTTTATAAAAAAGATTTAGGTGTTGCATAATTTAACGATGTATGTTAGACTACAAATAAAGCAAGGAATTAGCATATGACGATGCATCTGGTACACCCTGGTTTGTCCAATATCAATACCAAAAATAAAAAATCTAAAAAGCTTTCAGCAAAAGAGCAGCAAGCTAAAAAAGATCATGAAGCGTGGCAGAGAAAAAACGGTGTACATCCGGAGCAATTAGCTGCTAAAAAAGTTAACATTGGTTCAAAAAAACTAAAGCCTTATCTGTCAATTGATAAAACCTCAATGCCGGTCAGTAATGGTTTTGCACCCGGCGGCGCTAAAAAAAGCATTTTTGACAGTCAATGGCAACGAACATATGATGACGATCCTTTTATGGCAGAGCGCGAACAAGTAGCTCTTACACAAGCAGAAGCTCGTAAATCTCGCTTGGCCCCAATTTATAATAAAGGTCCTGTAATGGTTGTCACACCTGGGATCAGTCCAAAAGATTTTGGCAAACGTAGGCCTTGATTTAAAACAACCGATGAGAACACCTGAACAAATTGAAAAAATAAAATCCAATTTTTCTGAACCGTTGGCTACCATCTAGTAAGACTTGTTCAAGCTGCGGTCAAACTCAACCCATGCCACTATCAATTAGAACCTATGAATGCAGTTCATGTGGTATGATAATGGACAGAGACCACAACGCAGCCATCAATATTCGCAGTTGGGCAATTGAAGAAACAAATAGGTGTGGAACACACCGAATTTACGCCTGTGGAGATACCTCTAGCGGGGATGATTCGTACGGATCGTCTAGCCATGTGTCGCCGAAGCAGGAAAAGCTACTGGTCAATCGGACCAGGAAGCCGCGACAGCTTGCTGCGCGGTAGTTCACCATATGTGTCAGGTCTGGAAATCTATGGAGCAAGCTCTCGCGGGCTTCCGCGTGAAGACTAAAAGAATCAGGATTATCTGGGGCATTTCACGGTTTAGAAACTTTGCATCCCGAGGCTAGTAAAATAATAGGCAAAGGGTGGAGCGGTAAACATGCAAAAGATTACATTCCAGAGCTGTATCATAACATCTGGAAAGGGCAGATTTCACAACATCTGGCTTTTATTGTTGGACTACCATATGATACCAAAGAAAACTGTTTAGATACAGTGAAATGGTGGTACGACAACAATTTAGACAGCATTGATTTTAGAACTTTAGGTGTTTATGGTACCAATAATGGCACCAGCAGATTGAGTCTGTATTCCGATTTTGATCTAAATCCAGAAAAATATAGTTTCAGTTTTGATAGCGATCCGTTACAAACAGTCGGGGGCGTTATGATTTCATGGAAAAATCGTTCTTGGTCTGTTAAAACAGCTGACGACGTAAGATCAGAATGTTTGAGACTTGTCGCACCAAAGTCTACCGTAGTTTTTATGGCACCATCAATTGTTTGGTTAGGATATACTAACGAATTTGTGCGGTCGACGGCTATGCAAAATCTTCCTTGGGACGAAATCAAAATAAAAAGCGAGCTTAAATTTCAAGAATATTTTGAAAAACTAACAGGTTTATAATTTTTACCGTTAGATATTGATATGCCATCATTTTATATGTATAAATACGTTGTGATTGCAATGATAAGCAGTCACTCAGGTAGAAAGACCTAGAGGTAATTCTAGGCACGTAAAAACCATAGGAGGTATAAAATGAATCTACCAAATCCATTTCCTGATCTTGTTGTTAAAACAGCAGTCAGTGCTCAAATTTCAAATTCAACCACAAATTCTAAGCCAAAGTTAAAGCGAGCTGGCAAAAACGGCACACATATCGCAGTTGTATTAGATGAAAGTGGAAGCATGGGAGTATGTTGGGACACTACAATTGCAGGTTTTAATGAGTTTGTTGCAGGACAACGCAGTACTCAAGACACAGCTGGTGCAGCAACACTGACTCTAATTAAATTTGATTCACCAAAAATTCACGTTGTTTACACGGATCGTCCATTAAATGAAGTTCCAACACTATCTAAGGAAACTTATCGTCCAAATGGCGGAACCAATCTATTGGATGCAATAGGCGACGCTATAAACAGCATAAATTTAGCACTTTCTAAACATAAAAAAGCAGATCGTCCAGGCGTAATTATTACCATCATAACGGATGGTGCTGAAAATGCTAGTGTGCGATATACCAATGAACAAATTAAAGAACTAGTAAAAGCAGCCGAAGCTAAAGATTGGACCTTTACATTCTTAGGTGCTAACATAGATGCATTTGCAGTCGGTAGTACATTTGGAATGAATCTCAGCAACACATCTAGCTATAGCACCGCAAATATGGCGCAAACAATGGCTAGTGTAAGTGCTAGCACAACACGCATGCGTTTTGCAAAGGCACACGGTGTAAGCACAGCTGATTTGTATAAGGATGGGCTTTATACTTCTGCCGAACTGAAGTCAATGAAGGAGTAATTCCATGTTTGACAGTTCTAGACAATATGAAATTCTTGTACGGCCTCTAGGTCGTAACCCAGCAGACGAATACTATCATAATGGTAGTATTTGGATAGAGGGCAGAGAAGGCAATGCATATACGATTGAATTGAAAAATCACTCGCTTAACCGTGCACTTTTTATTTTAAGTGTCGACGGACTTGATGTGTTAGAAGGCAAACCTGCCGGCATAGACAGTCAAGGCTATGTTTTATCACCAAATGAATCCATTAATATTCCAGGGTGGCGAATCAATCAAACGGAAGCAGCTGAATTTTTCTTTAGTCGCAAGCGCGATAGCTATGTAAACAACATAGGCGGCACTACAACCAACACAGGTGTTATAGGTGTAATGGTATTCTCTGAATATTATGAAGCTTTACAGCCGTTTCAAATAGCAACATATTATAATGGTAATCCAACTAATTATAATTCAAGACAATACGACAGTTCAAGTCCATCGTCTATAGGATACGACAGCAACTATACGGCTAACAACTTATCACTGAGTACGCCATTAACAGTAGCATCAGTAAATGCTGCCGTTGCAAATATTCCTATGAACGCTGCGTCATCAGCTGAAGTAAAAACCAGTAGTGGAGTTATTAACCAACTTTATGTCAGCCAAGAGGTAGGCACAGGGGTTGGTTCAGCTACAGATTGGCAAACACAAATTACTCAATTTAGGCGCATGAATCCTTCTCAACCAGATACAATAATGGCACTTTATTATAATACAGCACGTAACTTAGAAAAAATGGGCATAAAATTACGTAGAAAACACGATGTTCAGTATAAGGCTGATCCATTCCCAGCATATTCAAATTCATCACAGGCTCAAGGCTGTCCAATACCTAAAAATTGGTCTCGTTAATACGTAAGCAGGGTGCAAACCCTGCTTACCAATTTATATATTGTTATTCATCATATAGGCCCAACATTATTCCCAATAAAGCGTAAGACGATCTAATATGGTGGTAAATGGTAACCACTGGCGGAAGGGACAGTCTCTGTCAGGAACGCAAAACAACAGGCGATTCGTCCGTCTGACCGGTAAGTATCGGCTGTCCTAATGGTCTAAATATCTCCAGCCCGAGACCGGAATAATTTGTCAAGTATGGAAAAGACAAATTCAAATTATCGCAACATGTGAAGCATGGCCTAAAAAAGGATCGCTCTATCTACCATTGATAACGATCAGTAATCGAAAAAGTTAATTGGTATATCTTTTTCGATTATCCGCTACTGGACCTACCGGTCCAAGATGTACGTGTGATGCCGGTACAGGGTAACCGCCGGCGATTTATTGTATGAATCAAGCACGAAAACCAATCTGTGAAAACTGCCTGTACGCAGTAAATTCTCTTATACATTCTCTCTAGTAATTTTTTACTAGGGAGATATGGACTGTTCACCCAACCAACCGCAATACCAAGGGAATTAGGTTGACACATATGATAAATCATATAATATCACTAAGCAAAATCGGAGTAACTCAATTGAAATCAGCTGCTGATGTAATTCAAGCCTTAGAGGTAACAAATAGTCGCATAGAAAAAGAACGCATCATTCAAGAGGCATGGGATCTCAAAATAACTGAGTTCTTTCAGGGCTCACTCATGGCACTTGATGCACTTAGAACATATGGAGTAAAAAAGGTTCCACTCATTGAAGGTGAGGATGATCCTCAATTTATCACTCAATTCACTTTTCAAAATTTTCTAGATATCTCACAGAAGCTTGAAACAAGGACTCTAACTGGTAACGCAGCTCGCGATACACTTAGAAACGCAGCAAATGCTGCATCGGTAAAAGATTGGAATTATTTTTACAGGCGTATTCTACTTAAAGATCTCAAATGCGGTGTTTCAGAAACCACTATTAACAAAGTTCTTGAACGCAACGGTGATTCTGCTAAACCCTATCTAATTCCTGTTTTTTCTTGTCAGCTTGCTAAAAATGGTGACGATCACCCAAAGAAGATGACAGGTAATAAACTGTTAGATATCAAACTTGACGGATGTTTGTCGGCACAATGGGAAATTGAATTTGATGATGGGCAAAAAGTATCCATCGCTGAAGTTGTTGATAATAAAATATCTGGTAAAATTAAATCCTTTAATACCTTAACTGGTAAAATTGAGTTTAATACTATAACAAACTGGGCCAAAAATGCCAAGGATATTAATGATGACACAATTAAATGGTATCGCATTACATTAGAAAATGGTAAACTGTTGCCGCCATTAACTGGTAATCATTTGGTATGGTTACCAAATATTAAATGTTGGCGAAGGGTTGATTTACTAAAAGTTGGTGATAAATTGCTGGAAAAATAAAGTAATACACCATCAAGTTTATAGTCTGTGATAAATACGGTACAATAAACTTGGCAGGTATTTCTATGTCGTATTGTAAATTTTGTAAAAAAACAAATATTAGTCCTAGTCATTATTGTAGGACTATGAAAAGTCAGGCACGATTAGAGCCTTTTGACAGCCTGTTAAGACAAATGTTGATAGTTGAAAAAATGCCAATCTATAGAATGGAACAAACAAGCGAAGAATGGGCTGGAATTAAAATTAGTGGAGCACATTTACGAGATTGGTGCAGAATAAATGGAATTACCACTATGAGTATTAAAGAATCTGCAAACTTATTATCAACACGAGAACAATATAAATCAACTGTAGAACAAAGATACGGAGTTGATAATGTTTCTAAATCAACGTCAATAAAAGAAAAAAAGGTATCAACCAATCAAGATAGGCATGGGGTTGACAATCCTTTTCAAAGGGCAGAAATAAAAGACAAAATAACTACAACTCTTTTGGAAAAATATGGTGTTTCTAACGCTCGGTACCTACCTCGTTCTACAGACAAGCATATGTTAACAAAACCGCATCAAAAGTTGTCAAACTGGTTACTTGATCAAGGTTTTGTACACGAAAACGAAATTCCCAATTTATTTCCTAAAAAGCGTAGTAAAAATAACAGAATATATTCCCCGATAGTTGATATATGGATGCAACAATATAGAATTGTGATAGAAATATTTGGTACCTATTGGCATGCTGACCCGAGAGTATATTATCCAAGTGATATTATTCAATTACATATTGGTCCTACTACTGCCCAAGAAATTTGGGAAAATGATAAGTTGCGACAGGAGCATATAGAATCCTTTAATGTGACAGTTATCACGATATGGGAAATTGACATTAAAAAAAGCTTTGACAAAGTTAAAGAATTAATACACAATACCGTCAACCTAACCAACTCGTATTGAGGAAAATATTATGACGTTTGTTACAATTAAGGCGATCGAAGAAATTACTGAGCAGTTTGATCGTTATGATTTAGAAGTTGAAAATGTTAGTAATTTTTTTGCTAATAATGTTCTAGTTCATAATTGTCGAATTATAAGTATTCTTGATAAAACAAAGAATACAGTTACTCAATATAGTCGTGATGGACGACTCAATGAAAATTTTTCACATATTGCAAATAAACTAGCAGAACTGCTGTCTGTAATTACTACTAGCATGGTTTTTGATGGAGAAATGGTAAGTAGAAATTTTCAGGCTCTTATGAAACAGTTGAATCGCAAGGAAAATGTTGATACAACTGATGCAAAGCTAGCACTGTTTGACTGCCTGCCTCTTGACGATTTCCTAGCAGGAGAATGTAAGCTGTCACAAATTGACAGGCACACTGCACTTGTGCAATTTCAACCATTACTAGCGCAGATTGCATATGGATCAATTTATGTTGTTCCTAAACTTGCAGTAGATCTAGACACACCTGCAGGCCAAAAAACCTTTGCTGAATTTAACAAAGAAACTGTTGAAGCTGGCTACGAAGGCATTATGATAAAAGACCCTACAGCCTCGTATAAAACCAAGCGTTCAGACGCCTGGCTCAAAATGAAACCGTTTATTACAGTTGATTTGGAATTAATTGAGGTAGTTCCTGGAACACCTGGTAGCAAGTATGAAAATACCATGGGTGCTTGTGTGTTTGCTGGAGAGGATAATGGTAAAAAAATTCAAACCAGTGTAGGTAGTGGTTATAGTGACGAGTTACGCGACGCAATTTGGCAAAACCGTCACAATGTCAAAGGTAGAATTGGCGAAATTAAAGGTGATGCATTGACGCTTAGCCAAGATAGCAATGATATTTACAGCATCAGATTTCCTGTTTTCATGCAATTCCGAGGTTGGAACCCTGGAGAGAAAATTTAATGCACAGTATACCGGATATTGTTGGCAAATTCTCTTTACTAGATCAGCAAGATGCGCTATCTTCGATTTACGACCAGAATTACTTTGAATCTCTAACCGATAATGAACTTGCTTTTATGGCACAAATAGATCGCGAAGTTCAACGATTTTTACACCTTCTGGCCGAAAACGATTGGGATTTTACAATGGCCTATTTTAAGTGGACAGAGAAGGATGTTTTTTAACTATGATTGACCTGCAATTTATAGTTTTGACGCTTTCTATACCTTTATTTGCAGCAGGAGGTTTAATAATTTGGACAATACTGCGAACTATTGCTTCTTTTATCCGTTGGTTGGTAAGAATCTGCACATTTAGACGTAGATCAACTGGTTTTACACAGAGGCTTGAACCACAATTTTCACACAATAACAACGGGATTGGATAACATGAATATAGCACGCATTGGCTATGCATGTAAGTACATGCTTGTACCTGATGATATAAAGATGTCTAAAGCAGAAAAAGAAGAAACCAAACGGCTTAATACATCATCAAGCACAGTCTCGTGGATGAATAGACAAGACAAACAGACAGCTGAAGATAAACTTTGGGAAATTGCTAAACACAATCTTAGCAGTATTCGTCAACAGTTAGAAAAACTTGCAGGACTTGGTGTTGAATTGCGTATGACACGAATTTCTAGTGATATTTTGCCATTTTACACCGAACCAACATGGGGATATTTTTGGCAAAAACCAGATGTTGTAGACTTTTGTGCTAGAGAATTTGCGAAAATTGGCGACTATGCACGAGCAAATGACATTAGACTTAGCTTTCATCCTGGCCAATTTTGTTGTATTGTAAGCGATAGCGAGGATGTTGTTACCAGAAGTCTAGCTGAACTGGAATATCATCGAGATATGGCAGTAATGATGGGCTATGGCAAACAGAAACTCGATTTTAAAATCAATGTTCATCTCAGTGGAAGGCTGGGAATTGATGGTTTTATTACTGCGTTCGATCGCATGAGTAATGAGTTACGTAGAATGTTAACCATTGAAAACGACGAGTATCAAGCAGGTTTAGACGATATCTTACCATTATCTAAACATGTGGGTATTGTGTTAGATATTCATCATCATTTTATCAATTGTGGCGAATATATTAAGGCCAATGACATGCGAATTTGTCAGATTAAAGACAGCTGGCAAGGTGTACGTCCAACTTTTCATTACAGCCAGTCGCAATGGGAGTATCTACAACATTTCTCAACCAAACCTACTCTTGATGAACTTTGTAAAATTACCAATAAGTCAAAATTAAGAGCTCATAGTACATTTTATACGCATGTTGACACAAACAAATGGGCAATAGAACATCTTGAATGGGGAGACTGTATGGCAGAAGCTAAAGCAAAAAATCTTGCCAGCATGCACTTGTATAATTCAATGATAACCGGTATCCGCTAAATAGTTTATACACAACATTTTGCGGAGCGGCAAATGAAAATTGATGCCTTAGAAAAACAGATTATCGCTATACTAACACCACAGCCTGCGTTTGATGTAGACTCAGTGGAACAGGTTGGTTACGAAATAATGAAACATTTGTCAGCAGCGCAAAATCTCTGTCAGGCACTGCCTAATTCTGCGAATCTAAGCAAACAAATAGAAAGTTTAAAAGGATTGGTATCTACTTACGTGCCAATAAATCCCGTTTTAGAAAAAGACAAAATAGATGAATCGGTGATTTATAGGCTAGATAAACAAGACCCTATAAATCAAAGTGAAATTCGCGTTTTAGGAGGAGCTGGTCGTTTAACAATGGCAGGCCTAAAGCGTAAAGCTGCTAGAGAGACAGCTCAGCTAGCCGAAGATGTGTCAGCTGACCATGCCGATTGGCATGGTGCAGCGCACAATGTAAAACAGTTATCAAACACGCTTATGACTATTAAAACTGGTTTAGACGAACTGGCGTCCCTTGGTTACAACTCACTTAATGAACAGCATGTGCAACATGATGTTTTAAAGGCAGTGGGTATGTTAAGAAATGAGTTAGTTAAGTACGGAAGAACAGGAAAGCCGCTTACAGACACGGCTGTTAATAAAATAATGCAAAATGTTCTACAGCAATCAGGCCATACTGATATGAACTCGTTGTTGCAAACTTGGAAAAGTAGCAAAGCCGGGCTGACACCATTACAATGGGCTCGACAAAGCCCTGATATTCACGACAAAAATGTTCATAATACACAGATAAACGCACCTATAGACGAGTCTATTAAGAATTATTGTGTAATGGAAATGTACGAGACAATGCGTGTGGGATTAGGCGAAAAAGCTTGGGTGTCAATCAGCAAGAGGCTCAAATCTCAAGGGGTTGATAACAATTTAGTAAATGAGATGATAGATAGGGCCATACAGCTATCTCAAAGCTGAATCAAGTCAAAAAGCTTTAAAGGATGGATTTTGCCACAAAAATCATTTGGTATCCATTGATCATCTACTCTATTAAACCAAGTAACAAAACTGAGTATTAGATTTACACGATGTACGTCACTTGGTTTGCTGCTATAGACTTTATGCCACTGACTTTGATCAAATGCATAAACATAACCTGGCAACAACGGTATAGGTTTATGATTTTCAAGTTCAAACAAGTATGACGAATCTCCATGTAATGGAACAATTACACGTAAAACTTCGTGCGGGTATTCATCTTTATGCCAACCCGACGTTTTAGATATCTGTTGACTTTGACTATCCGCGCCATTTATGCAGCCTATTTTACATCTTACTAACGAAAATTGACTTAAGTTCTGCAGTAGATCGGGTATAATAGGTTTATCGTATAGTAAACTATCTTGATAATCGTCTCGATTCTCATGGTTTCCACACAACTGTTTAGTTAAAGGTTGAATGGGACAACTGTTACTATAATGTAAACCGGTTCCATAGTACCAGGGCATGTTTGGCCACTCGTGTTTAGGTGCGATTTGCCAATAGTCTATAATGTCTCTCAGGCACCTTAGATTCTCAAGTTTTCGGAATCTAAACGACTGGTTTGATTTAAAACAGCGGAATTTGTATTTAGATCGTAAAGACCTAAAAATTGTCACCAATAACCGCCTTTACTGTTACTGCTTGGTGCTCTGCAACTCCAATAGCGTGCAGTTTTTGGATCTTTAGCTGTCGAACAATGGTGTCGTGCAGCAAAACTCTTACGTCGACCTTTACTACTTTTTCTTATACGCAATTTGCTACCATGCGGACTGCCAAATTCTACTTTTTTAGCAATAACTTGACCGTCTTTATTTTTACGTCCGCTATTAACATATACTTTGTGACGCTTTGTATCACCTTTCATAACCTTACGTAATGGTACGATTCTTCCAGCATATACAGCCTCCTCTATGATATCACCTGAATCTTCTATCCAGCTGTAACGTAGGAAAAAATGATCGGGATTGTCATATTGTTCATCTAACACTGTACTAGATTCATTTAAAGTGTTATAAAATACGTCCTGCCACCCATCTATCCACGCACTTTCAGCTAAACTGTCTTCTCTATAAGGACATGAGTCTAATTCTAACTTTTGTTGAAAGGCTAATTTACCTTCATTACGGATTTGTTCTATATCAATATCATTGTATCTCATACTGGTATTTATTTAGATTGCTTAATTGTATAAATATACAAAACAAAATAGGCAGACTAATGAGAGCCAAAGAATTATTTGAAAAACAAAAAGGGGCCGATCTTCCTATAAGTTCTAGAGAATCTATGCCGCCGTCTATGGTTGTACCTGATTTAGATCCAAATTATGAATATTACAGATTGTTGGTCGCACTTGCAGGTCTTCCAGATAATGATGATATACCTCTGAATAGTGTTTTAAAAGATAAACCTCTCATCATTCCATATTCAAAAATTGAGCATCAACAGGTATTGCGAATGCTGGCTAAAATGGGAAAAAATCCAGTACCTCTTACGAAAGCTCCGAGTATAGAAACAGACGATGTACATAAAATTAGTCCTGTACGCACTTTTAAGGATTATGGAGTATGAAAATAAGTGAACTTTTAGAAGGTTATAAAACACCACCTTTACGCAGTGATATAAAAGATACCTTACCACCTACACTAACTATTGCTGATCTACCAAACAGCAACGGTTATGATCAGTATCGCTACCTTTTAAATATGGCTGCTGCAAAAGCTGTTGAACGCGGTGAAGTACAAATAGATCAAGAAAGTTCCTTTAATCAGTCAATTACAGTAGTATGTTATGCACCTGAAGAAATTGATATTGTTAAAAAAACAGATGCAATAATGGGCGTCCGTCATCAAGTTATGGTAGCCTCTGCAAGTCAAGAACCAAAATGGGTAAATTCTAAAAGTACAGTTCGAACTTTCAAAGATTTAGACTGATATTTCAAAATTTGTCTTGATTTTCAGTACATGTTGTGCTAAAAGTACAAAAGTACGATTCTAAGGAGCGAAAACATGGGTGGTAATGTCTTTGAGGGCAGGACTACTTGCATCAAACAAGAGAATATAATCCCAACTCTTGATTCTTACTTTTCTGAACTTAGACGTATTTTTCCTAATAGATCAACAATTTTCAATGTTGATTATTTCCAACCAGTTGGTTCAGTTGGTAAAAAAGCCGAGTCAGGCGATATTGATCTTGCAATAGATACAACTTCTATTCTTGATGCAGGCATGAGCACGTCTTCTATTGCCGAATGGGGTATAAATCCGTTAGATGTTGATGCCGAATATGTGATTTTAGAAAAACGTGCAAGGACATCAAGTCCGTCACAACTTAAGATGAAAGCGTTCCTAAAGACCCTTGCATCTTATGCCAATGATCATTCAACTACGTTACTTTTCAACCAAAAAAAGACAACAGACGGCAATTTATTCAGCTGTTATCCGCAAATTGACCAACATGGTAATACTCTTGGTGTAGAGGTACAAATCGACTGGATGATTGGCAACATTAAATGGTTAAAATTCTCCTATTATTCTGCCCTAATACCACCGGGGTCTAATGTAAAAGGTCTGCATCGTACCCAGCTGATGCTGTCTGCCTTTCAGGTAGCTAATCTTTCATTCAACCATGTTAGTGGAATAAAAGATAAGGAAACCGGTGAGGTTTTAGCCACCGATCCTGAACTGGCCTTAAAAATCCTTAGCTACCGTTTGGGAGTAGATCTCACACAAGATGATGCTGAAAATTATTATACACTACACAGCATACTAAAGAATGGGCTGAGCCACAATGATTATCAAAAGTTGCTTGACATCTATTTCAAAATATTAGATTCAACACGCGCAGATATTCCAGACGATCTGCAGACATATTGGCTATCCAGACGTCATGTGCTTGACCTAAGCGGTAAGTTTCTACCAGAGGACTCTAAATTAAAGGGATTGTTATAATGTCAGGTGTTGCTGGCGCTGATAGGATAAAATCAAGACGAGATTTTTGCCAGTTTGTTAGCAGTTTTAGTGGCCTAATAGAACGATTTCCTGGATTTGTCAGCCTGCGTACGTCTGGCAGCTTCAATTCAGATATCTTAAAGCAGGATTTTGGCGATATAGATTTGGTTGTGCATATCAACACAAAAAAATCAAAACCTGCTGTAAAGAAAGACTTACAAGCGTTTTTTGAGCAACAGCCTTTAAGCGTTATCGTGCTTTTTTCGTCTGCAAAATATGTGGGTAAGCGTACCTATAATAGCGGAGAAATAGTAACCGTGCGATACTTTGACTCTATGCTTGGATATAGCGTTCAAATTGACAATATCATTGCATTAGATGCAAATGAAGCTGATTTTAAACAACAGTTTTTAGATTTTCCAGCAACAAAACAAGGGCTAATCTTAGGATTGGTTAAAATCTCCACTGTTGAAACCGAGCCAGACAAACTGTTTGATAGACTTGGCATTGATATCGCAGTATTAGATCCTGGGGGACTTATACATGTTGAAGCCCCGTTTGGAAGTGACTATGATCAAGAATATGAGTTCAATCTCAGTAGCAGTGAATTGCAATTGAGAAAAGTAACATATGTACATAGTTCATATACACAAGCATATAGAACCGTGATCTGGCGGTCACAACGCATACAGGATTTAGCTACATTGCTATATCAATATGACCTAAATGCAGATTTTGACACACTTTTGCTGCAAGCAAAAAATAAGGTTCATAATGCGCGCAGTTTTAAGCGTATTCCTGGTGTGTTTACTAGCATGATCAGTGTTAAATCAGGTGAGGTTGGCACCAAAAAAGGTGATGAAAAGACATTTGCTATTAAAAAGGTGCAGGCAACGTTTGGGGAGTTTGTATAAATGCAATCAAAAACGGTAGTCATCTATCCAGGAAGATTCCAACCATTCCATCGTGGACATGCTGCAATTTATGAGCTAATGGGCATGTGTTTTCCCTACGCAGATCGTTGGATCGCTACCAGCGGAAAAGTTGGACCGGATAGTCCTTTTAATTTTGAGGAACGTAAATCACTAGCACAATTATCTGGAATACCCGGTAATCGTGTCGCAGAAGTAAAAAATCCATATATTGCCAGCGAGATATTAGCAAACTACGATCCAAAAAACGACCGTGTGATCTTTGTCATAAGTGAAAAGGATGCGGATCGATTAAAGTTTGGTAATAGAAAAGATGGATCGCCGACATATCTGCAGGAATGGAAACAAAACGTGGAAATGAAGCCGTTTGATACCAAAAATGGTCATGCATATGTGACTATAATGCCGGTTGTGCCATTTGAAGTTGCAGGTGTTATCGTATCAAGTGCAAGTGAAATACGCGGAATGCTAACGGATGAGTCAGAAAAACAGCGGGTGATTGCTAATTTGTATGGCAATAATGCTGACAAAGCTGCAAGCATTATTGCCAAACACTTTTAGCTCAAGCCTGCCGAACAAAATAATGTATTCGATTATTGGTCTTGCCAAAGAAATCTTGGCAACAGCGAATTACTTCATCGTTGTCAAATGGCTTGCAACTGAATACATCCAAATAAAAAGCAGTACCACAGTTGCCATCATCTTCAACATAATGACAGCAGATATTTGACGTTTCGATAAGTTGTACTAGAGTAATTCCTGCTTTATTTCCACTACCAAACCGTACAACCTGCGGGTCTCCGTATGCAACCATATCTATACGTCTAACAAGTTCTTTGCTAAATTTTGTAACCGTGTCTATGCTACTAATAGCTTCTAAATTTGGTCCTGCTGCATCTATAGCTAAATGATACCCCCAGAATTGATCCATCTTTGTTCCTTTCTAAACCAAATAAACCATATTTATTAGATATGGTAAATAGAAAAATAAATAACCAATAATATTTGTGATTGAAGCGCCATGAAATTACATGATTTTTATAATATGAATTTTGAATCTTTAGATAAGTCTAAGGAATTTTCTATAGAAGAAGAACAATATAAACACTATCCTGGTAAGTCATCAGGTGCTTTGAAACGCTGGATTTCAAACCATTATCATTCAAAACCAAGTTGCAAAACAGCAGCTAGAGTAAAAAATGATCCAGATGCAAACAATTTTTATAAAAAGCGTGCTAGTTGGTATCAAAATATTCACTGCAAAGGTATGAGGCAAGTTATGAAGGAATACGAAGAATACCTTGAATTGCCAGATGAGGTTACACATTTTATAGAAAAGCTTCAACCATCAGACATTGGTAGTCAACAAATTGGTGAATTTAAAATTTGGTATGAAGGCTTTGGTGCAAATTCTGCAAGATTTGAACAGCAACATGAAATGTCGCATGAAAATGGTGATTTTGACCAAGTATATGATAACATACTGCAAGAGTTTTCTAACAATGAACAAGGAGCAGATCCATTAACAACAGGCTTAGCTGGAACTGATGAGCAACCAGTTATGTATGCAGTTTTTAAGTCAGCTGTTGAAGAAAACGAAATTGACCAACAAATAAACGAAGCTCTAAATCGTATATCATTTTTAAATACCAAATTTTAAGGTCTTGACATCTAAACGGTATAACAGTATACGTATTGTATATCTATGAGGCCTAAGTGACAGTTCTTAATATATTTGATATCGATGATACTTTGTTTCAAACCAAAGCTCAGCCAAAAATTAAAACAGAAACTGGCGTAATTAAATCCTTAAATGCTGGCGAGTTTATAGATTATAAACTCAAGCCTGGAGAATCGTTTGATTTTTCAGAATATACTGATTCAAAACTTTTTTACGATACAAGCATACCAAATCAGGATATTTGGCAAATCGCGCAATCTGCAATACTAGAATCTCTAGAAAATAGCTTATCAAGAACTGTAATTGTTACCGCACGTAGCGACCTCGATGACAAAGATATTTTCTTAGAAACATTTACCAAACACGGAATGGCTATTGAAAATGTGCATGTTTTTAGAGCAGGAAACTTACAAAATGGTTCTACACCGGAACGTAAAAAAATAATAATTCGCAATTTATTGGTGAACCAACAGTATACCACCGTATCGTTGTATGATGATCAAATTGATAATCTTACTGCGTTTCTTTCATTAAAAAATGAATTTCAATCTATTTCTTTTTATGCATTTTTGGTTGAAAATGGATCAGTAGTATCTACTATTATTGCATAAATTTTTCACTCGTATTATAACGAAATATGAGTGAAAAACTACCTATATTAATTGCACACAGAGGGCTTGTAGATGGGCCTGATAAAGACAAAGAAAACAGTATTTCTGCAATTTTAGCCGCGCGACATCAAGGTTTTGATGTTGAAATTGATTTATGGTATCAAAATTATTGTTGGTACCTTGGGCATGACAAACCTAAAGAACAAATACCACAAGAATGGCTACTATCATGGGATAATTATGATGGCAGGCATCATATGTGGATTCATGCTAAAAGCATTTCAACTCTATATCAATTAAGACGTATCTGGGCCGGTCACGTGTTCTTTCACGAAAACGATCCCTGTGTTTTAACTAGCTCTGGCTATATTTGGACATTTCCTGGTAAAGAATTAACACCTGGCAGTATTTGTGTTATGCCAGAAGTTGCGGGTGTTCTTGGGGATGTAAAAAATCTAAATGTAGCGGGTTACTGTAGTGACTATGTTCGCAACATAAGAGAAACTCTAAACAGTTGAAGTTAAAATTCCAATAAATACACTATCATTTATTGGAATTTTTTTTATGCAAACTATTATTATTGCAGGTGTACTTAATCAACCTTTTGGTAGTTGGCCCGTTGCCAGCCAAAGCACCGACGGTGTAATTTGGACAACAAACAGTATACCATTTCAGACAAATGATTTCTGTACGTCAATTGCTACGGACGGTACCACGGCTGCTGTATCTAATCAACGTGGCTGGGTATCAACGTCAACTGATATGCTTAATTGGTCAATAAATGAAATTAATGACGGTTTTGGAACTACTTGCATAAATCAATCCAACGACCCTAATAGTAATGCCCACTGGCTGGCAGTTGGTAGTTATAACTATATTAATGGATACGGTCCCTATCCGCCTAAGACACAAGTAGCTCAAATTTATAGAGCAAATCAAGCTACAGGTTTGTGGCAAATGGTATTTACACACCCTAACAATAATAGTATTTTTTATTCAGTATCTTATTTTTCAAACGCTGTGATTAATCAGGCAGAAGATGCAGATGTATGGATAGCACTTGGTTCAAATGGGATAGGATCTGGTATCTTTTATTATAGTCTTGATTATGGAATTTCATGGGTTCAAGGAGTTACTCCTGCTGGTATTGGTACGCTGTTTTCAGTAAACATATATCAAATTGACGGAGTCAATTTATGGATTTGGGCAACAAATAACAAACTATATACAAGCACAGAATTGAATACTAGTTTTTGGAATGAGGTTTTCAGCTCGTCGTCTGGGCCAATTGTTCAAATTGTTGTAGAAAATCAGAATAACATCATGGCAATTAATACTATAAATTCTGTCTATTTTACAATAGACGGTCTTGAATATCAAACATTCTCTGTACCGGGTTATGTTTTTAACAGCTTGCAAGTTCTTCCTTTACAAGGTTCATATAGATGGCTGGCATTTGCTCGAAGCATACTAACTCAGTATACTATGTGGTATACTGATAATTTTAAATCTTGGACACCGTTGAATAATACAATTGAAGTTCAAGGTTCGGCAATCAACGTTTAATTGACACTCAACTACTAAAACTGACATGCTAATTTATCAATAAAGGAGTAATTACATGTCAATTGGTTCATTATCAAGTGGGGATAAGGCTAGACTACAGAGTCTAATTAACGAAGGTGTACAGGTTTTGCACGATGTTGCTGCCCTCAAAGAAGGCCTCAAAGAAACCATAGAAACTGTTGCCGACGAGCTTGATATTAAAAAAACGGTATTAAACAAGGCTGTAACAATAGCTTTCAAAAATAGCCAAAACAAAGATAAACTTACCGAAAGCCGCGAGGAATTAGATGAAGTTGAGCAGGTTCTTATGGCGGCAGGTAGAGCATAATCAGTTAATCTAGGATAAAAATATGACAGAATGGATTTTCATAACAGGAGGCAGTGGCTATATTGGTAGTCACGTAGCAGCGCAATTAAAAGAACAAACTGATTATTCAGTTATGATTATTGATAGGCGTGCTAAATTTCTTCCTCATACAACTAGATTTTGTGATTTAGTTGCCGACGAAGATTTTGTCAGCCCGGTTGTAAAAAATGCAATTAGAGATTACAAGCCTAAGGCTATAATACATCTAGCTGCAAACAGCACAGTGGGTCCTAGCATGACAAATCCATCTGCTACATGGGACAACAATGTAATCAAAACGCTCGATTTACTCGAATGTTGTTATGCAAACAACATTAACAACATTGTTTTTGCTAGTTCTAGTGGAGTCTACGCAGATCAAGATTATGCAGTAGACGAAACAAGTCCGCTGTTACCATATAGTCCTTATGTTACTACTAAAATGGTAGGAGAAATGATGTTAAAAGACTGGTATGGTGCTCACGGATTAAGAAGCATTAGTTTTAGATTTTTTAATGTAGCAGGAAGCCATAAAAACTACAACTTAGGTGAATTAAACGGCAGTTCGCATCTGTTAGCTAAAATTATGGAATCTCTAGTACACGGAACTGATTTTACTGTTTTTGGTAGAGATTGGGAAACAGCTGACAAAACTGCTATAAGAGATTACACACACGTAATGGATATTGCTGATGCCTGTGTAAAAGCAGTAAATTGGCTACCAAATAATCCAGGTGCTCACATTATTAATTTAGGCGGCGGAACCGGGCATTCTGTACAACAGGTTATAGACACAACTGAGAGCTTACTTAGCAAAGAGTTGCCATACCGTTACGGACCTCGTCGCGATGGAGATTCTGTTAAAAGATTTTCTAATAATCAAAAGGCATTTGATATTCTTGGATGGAGACCGCAGTTTTCGTTAACTGACATGATTTTAGACAGTTACAAATGGTATAACAGTCAAATGTATCAAACTCTTACACAATCTCATGTTAGATACGAATAAATCTTGTTGCCTTTTTGTTTTTCAACAACAATAGATAAAGAATAATAAGGAATACTATGTATATTGATGCATATTTAGAACGTGAAAAGAATCAAATTCTAGTTGTTGAACGAGATAAACAAGGACGCAGGGTTTATAACACATATAATACAAAATATGTAATCTATTGGCCTGGACAGCGAGGCAAGTATCCAAATATTTACGGTAAACTGTGCGAAAAATTTGTCACAAACAAGATAAAAGAATTCAATAGAGAAACCAGTTTATTACCTCGTTTATCACTGCATGAAACAGATATTAATCCAATTTTTAGATGTCTCTATGACAATTACAAAGCTGCATCAACACCAAAATTACATGTTGGATTTTTTGATATTGAAGTGGATTTTGATCCACTAAGAGGATTTTCAAGTCCTGCCGATGCATTCTCACCTATAACTGCTATTTCAGTTTACCTTTCGTGGCTTGAACGTAATTTTACAATGGTTATTAAGCCCAAAGGTCTTGATACAGAAACTGCTCAAAATATCACTAATAAATTTGAAGATACAATACTTTGTGAAAACGAAAAAGAGCTTCTTGAAATTTTTCTTGGATTAATCGAAGATGTAGATATTCTAAGCGGTTGGAATTCAGAAGGATTTGACATACCGTACATTTACAATCGTATTGTGCAAACATTAGGAAAAGACGAAACACGTCGTTTATGTTTGTGGAATAAATTTCCAAAAAGACGAGAATATGAAGCATATGGTCGTACAACTATAACATATGATCTAGTTGGTAGAATTCATATGGATTATCTCCAATTGTATCGCAAGCACACCTATCATGAAATGCACAGTTATAGATTGGACTTTGTGGGCGAATATGATGTAGGCGACAAAAAAATTCATTATGAAGGAAGTCTTGATAAGTTATATAACGAAGATTTTGAAAAATTCATTGAATATAACAGACAAGACGTTATGCTTCTTGTTAAGATTGATGCCAAAAATAAATTCATTGATTTAAGTAACAACCTAGCACATGAAAATTGTGTATTATTAGGGACTACGCTTGGAGCTGTAGGTTTAATTGACCAAGCAATTGTTAACGAAGCCTGGGATTTAGGCTTCGTTGTTCCAAATCGCAAAAGGGACAATTCCCCAGTTCGTGATAATGATATTGACGATGAAGACAGTGAAGACAACATATCTGGGGTTGTCGGTGCGTATGTCGCAGACCCTAAAGAAGGCATGCATGAGTGGATCGGCGGAGTTGATATAAACAGTCTATATCCTTCTGCTATTAGAGCACTGAATATGAGTCCAGAAACTGTGGTTGGACATATTAGACCAGAAAGTACTGACAAACTAATTGCAAAACGTATTAAAGTAGAAAAGAAAAGTTTTGCAGATGCGTGGGGCGGTATGTTTGGCACTCTTGAATACAATCAAGTAATCAATAAAGAATTAACACCTATTACAGTTGATTTTGAAGATGGGTCTACATCAACAGTTTCTGCAGTAGAACTTTTTGATCTTGTATTTCAGAGTGGGAAAAAATTTACATTATCTGCAAATGGTACCATTTTTAGTTATGATAAACCAGGAATAATTCCTGGGCTATTAGCACGTTGGTATGCAGAGCGTAAAGAGCTACAATCAGAAATGCGCAAATATGCTAAAATGGCGGATGAAGAAACTGATACAGAGAAGAAGAAAGAATACAAAACACTAGCTGAATTTTATGATCAACGACAACTGATCAAAAAGATTTTGCTAAACAGTTTATATGGCGCTATTGGAAATCCTGGCAGCAGATTTTATGATCCTCGTGTGGCGCAAAGTACAACATTAAGTGGCCGTTGTATTGTGAAACATATGGCATCGAAAATTAATGAAATTATTGCAGGTGACTATAATCACCTTGGAATTTCAGTAATTTATGGTGACAGTGTTACTGGAGATACATTAATCAAGACAGACTCCGGAGAAATAACTATTGAGCAACTTTACAACGAATGTTTTGAACACTGTATCTCTAACGGTAAAGAATATGGATTATGGTCGCAAGCAAAGGTGGTTGGATTTAATTCGTATGAAATGGTACCGTTAGTTAATCCAATCGAGTACGTAATGAGACACAAGACTAAAAAGAAATTATATCGTATTACTACTGAAAACGGCAAACAGGTAACAGTGACCGAAGATCACAGTCTTATGGTTGATAGGGATGGATATCTTGTTGAAGTTAAACCAACTGAAATATTAGAAGGCGACAACATCATTACATTTGTAGTATAATAGATAAATAGGCATATGGGGACAGGAGTATCAGCATATGCCAAAATGTCTTGAATGCGGATTTGAATCATCTAGACTACAATGGACTCATTTTAAGTATAACTGTACAGGAAGATTTAAAAACGGTGAAGAATACATGAATGCATATCCATTTGCTAAAGTGGTTGATGACGAACTAGCCAAACGTACGGCTGTAACATTAGTTACATTGATTAACAAATACGGCGAGAAAGACGGAAGAATTAAGTGGGAAGCATATAAACAGAAACAAGCAAAATCTAACACCTTTGAATATAAACAAGAAAAGTATGGATGGACTGCTGATGAATTTGATCAGTATAATGTGTCGAGAGCAATTACTGTAGAAAACATGGTAAAAAAGCATGGGGTTGAAGATGGATTACGTAAATGGGAAGAATATTGCGACCGTCAAAAATTTACAAAAAGCAAAGAATATATTGTTAACACATATGGATTACAATATTGGAATGATCTGTGTCAAAAAAAGAGTGCACCACACAAAGCGGAATTAGTAGCAATTAAGTATGACATCACTATTGATGAGGCAGTCGCTAAAATCGCTGCTAGATACCGATCATCATATTCAAGTACTCTAGAATTAGAATTTGTAAAAGAATTAGAGAAAACTTTAGGTAAACTTGATAACACAAACCTGACGTCACCTTTTGGTAAATGGAATCATATAAAAAATTCATATGTAGTATATGATATAAAACACAATGATTGTATAATAGAATTTAATGGAGATTATTGGCATGCAAATCCAAAAATTTACAGCGCCACTGACCAAATCAGAGGCACGGTTGCTAGCGACATTTGGGAAAAAGATAGAATTAAGCTTGATATAGCGCATGCCGCAGGATTTAGAACATTTGTGGTATGGGAATCAGATTATCTAACAAATAAAGAAATGATTATTAAGGAAATAGTAGAATGGATGCAGACTACACCAAAGTAAAATCAATTGAATGTCTCGGAGAGATAGATGAATATGTTTACGATATTTCTATAAAGAATGGTGATCCTTTCTTTTTTGGTAATGATATACTTTTACATAACACCGATTCCGCCTACTTTTCAGCTTATCCAGTAATGAAGGATTTGCCTGAATTTAAAGATTTTGACTGGTCAAAAGAAAATGTAACTGATTTGTACGATAAGATAGCAGACATAACTAATGCTAGTTTTTCAGAATTTATGAATAAAGCATTTAATTGTCCTCCGCAAAATGGATCTATTATTAAGGCAGCTAGAGAACTATGTGCAATTCAAGGTCTGTTTATTACAAAAAAACGCTATGCAGTTTTGATTTATGACAAAGAAGGCAAAAGAAAAGATATCAACGGCAAAAAAGGTGAGATCAAGGCTATGGGTCTTGATCTTAAACGCAGCGATACACCAAAGATTGTTCAAGATTTTTTAAGTGATTTGTTAATTGATGTACTTACTGGCAGTAAAGAATCTGAAATTCAAAATAAAATTTTAGAATTCCGTAAAGAATTCCGCAGTTGGCCTGCATGGCTTAAAGGTTCGCCAAAAAGAGCAAACAAGATAACGTATTATGAAGGAATAATAAATGCTCGACAAAAACCAGACTTAAAGACCAGTGCGCCTAAAAAATCAATCCCAGGACATGTTCTAGCAAGTATCAATTGGAATAGATTGAAAAAGATATACAACGATAACTATAGTATGCCTATACAAGATGGGTTCAAAGTTATTGTTTGCAAATTAAAATCTAATCCAAGCGGATTGACTAGCGTTGCATATCCTGTTGATGAAATGACACTACCTCAATGGTTCAAAGAATTACCATTTGATGATGATGCAATGGAAGCTGCAATTATAGACAAAAAGGTTCAGAATCTCTTAGGAGTTCTTAAATGGGATTTAGAATCAAACAAAGATAATAACACATTTAATGAACTATTTTCATTTTAGAAAGGACCAAAATGCAAAAAATAACTGCAAAAAATATTTTGATATATGAACCACAAGAACTAAAAACACTAATTGACGCACTCAATGCTGCACCTTCATACTTATCAAAGCGATTCATTTTAAAACATTTGTGCGGATGGACAGATGAAATGATTCAAGAAAATATGAGAATGTTCGAAGAAGAACAACAACAAATAAAGATCGGAGCAAAAACATGGCGCTAAAAGACTACGTTAAAGACATCACCACGTATGTAATACCAAATGGTTTTTTTGATAGAATTAAGATTACAGCTTCTAAAAAAGAAATTTTAGTTGAAGCTATGGAAAAAGAAAAAGAAGTGATTCTGAAGGCTAAATTTTCTAAACCATTAGATGAGCTTGACGGCGAATTTGGTCTAAGTAATCTTTCTTTGCTGCAAACTATTACAAGTGATCCAGAGTTCAGTTCAAACGACAGTGTTATGACTGTAACTTATGAAAATAGGAATGCAGAAAAAGTTCCATCTGAACTAGCATATGTAAACAAAAGCAAGAGTTATATAAATTACAGGTTTATGAGTAAACAACTAGTGCCTGATCAACCAAAATGGATCGAACCTAAATGGGATGTAGTTATTACTCCAAGTAAAAGCAACATACAACAGTTAGCATGGGCAGCAAATGGTTTATCTACTTATGAACAATATTTTAGTCCGCAAATTGTTGATGGCGATTTGAAATTTTTTATTGGTGAAGACGGTGCAGCCACGCAACGAGGCGGCGTTGTTTTTGCATCAGATCGTACAGAAACTTTTGAAAGTCCGTATAAATGGAAAATTTCACAGGTTTTAGGTATTTTAAAGATGGCTGACACATGTGATTGCGAAATGGCATTTTCATTAAAAGGTGCTATACAAATTACACTAAACACTGGGGTTGGAAGCTATAGGTACATCTTTCCAGCGAAGGTACGTTAACAGAGCTAATAGCCCGGACAACTTCCGGGCTATTTTTTTGTTTGATAAATATTACTGTATGAAATTAAAAAAACACTATCGCACCATCGTAATAAGCGATTTACACATGGGCAGCAAAGGTTGTAAAGCAGCACTGCTAAATGATTTCCTACGTAATCATACCTCAGACTATCTATATCTAAATGGGGATATTTTTGATTGCTGGAAGATACAGCAAAATAAATGGTATTTCAATCGGCCACAAAGCAAGGTCCTGCGTAGGTTGCTTAAAATAAGCCTATCTAAAACACAGGTTGTTTATGTACTAGGCAACCACG
>Ga0316230_1000579_pt1 | contig 49046 bp, 41 predicted proteins | sample TBH18025metaG_FD_206004 | JGI IMG/M metagenome (GOLD analysis project Ga0316230, IMG submission 206004) | Freshwater microbial communities from Trout Bog Lake, Wisconsin, USA - TBH18025 | ecosystem: Environmental > Aquatic > Freshwater > Lake > Hypolimnion/Profundal zone | place: USA: Wisconsin... | reverse complement strand
AAAAAAGAGTTAGTTGAATTGAATAAAACGGTGAGTCGCAGACGTATTGGCCGGTTAATGAAAGAAAATAATTTGGTCTGTAAAACCAAACGTAAGTTTAAAGCGACGACTTATTCTAATCATCATTACCCTGTAGCGCCTAATTTATTGAATCGACAATTCACTGTCTATCAGGCCAATCAAGTTTATGTGGGTGACATCACCTACGTTCATACGCGAGAAGGTTGGTTGTATCTAGCGGTGGTGATTGATTTATATTCTCGCCATGTTGTGGGTTGGTCGATGGCTGAACATATGCGAACTCAGTTAGTGAATGATGCGCTCTTAATGGCCATTTGGAAGCGTAAGCCAGCCAGTGGCTTAATATGGCATACAGATCGTGGCAGTCAATATGCCTCGAAAAGTCATCGACTGCTCTTAGCTCAACATGGGATAAAACAGAGCATGAGTCGTAAGGGAAATTGTTGGGATAATGCGGTTGCAGAAAGTTTTTTTCATACGCTAAAAACGGAGCTAATAAACCATGAAAGCTATCAAACGAGATCTGCAGCTAGATTAGCCCTATTTGAATATATTGAAGTATTTTATAACCGCCAAAGACGCCATTCTGACAATGGATATTTGTCTCCGGTTAATTACGAACTGCAGCAAATTGTTGCTTAACAACGTGTCCGGAAAAGTGTTGACACATCAGTCAGTAGCTGTAAACCGCTTTTATAGTGCGGTAAAACCAGTGTGGTCTAATTAATATAATGATAAAAGCAATAACTGGAGTTACTGGGACAGGTGCGATATCAATAATGAATAAAGTGAGTAGGAAAAAGAAACATTTTTTGCGTATTTTTTTAGCTTGATCTTCTGTGTTTGAATAAGAAGAGGGTTTGTCTCTGTATAAGTTATTAGCAAGGTCTAAAAACCAGCGAGGTCGCTTAGTTACTACGTACAGACCAATTAAGCAACCGGGCGATATTGGCCCAAAACCGATGATTGCAAAGAGGCTAAAAACAAGAAGATATTTTATTTGAGCGGGGTTCATGGTTAGTGTGGGGCCGAATTTATGTTGTGGGATAAAGTAATATTTCTTGTAGTTAGGCAAAATTTCATTAAACTGCGGTTATTGGTCAAGAAGTATCACCGATTTCTTGTGCCAATAGTTCATTTACTTTCAATGAATTAATATAAAAATAAAACAATAAATAATGAGGAGGTATTATGTCGGAAGATAATAAAGGGGCTCAAACTTTGGAGTGTCTATTAAATTGGTTAAAAGTAACAGATGCTTGGGTTATTAAAGGTTACGAAAATAAGTTTCCTAGAATGGTTTACGCTGTTTTGGGTTTTATTTTGTTGTTGTTAATACTTTAATAAGATCAAGGTAATTGGCTTCTGGAGCGTTAAAAGCGCTTCAGAAGTTTTAGGGCATAAAAAAGCCTACGTAAAGTAGGCTTCGGCGTGCATCAGAAGACACACATCGACTGCACAATCTTAAATGCAGTTTCAATTTAGCGCGATTATTTTTGTTATTATTCAGTAGGACTGATCGCTGTTCTCCCCCTCATATTTCACTTAGCAACCACTTTTTAACAATGTAATCAGAAGTTGTAAGTGATGTTTGAATTTTATAGTACCTAATTAACTTTGTCTATATAAAACTGCGACAATTTGTCACAGGGCGCCAAAGTCAGTCTTTCTATGTGGGTAATATAATGTCTTTCTAGTTTTTTTTCATTAAAACTTAATTATTCATACTACCGATCAGTTCCCTGCAACCCATGACTAAAACTAAAAAATAGAATTAAATATTGTTAAGCTAATCTGGTTTATACTAGGCCACTTAACTTTGACAGTAGATATATTATTTACACTTATAACAACGAGAACAAATTATGTTAGGTGAAAAGCACGACTTGGTACACGAATTACCCGAATACAAAGAGCGTATTCATGAGTTAAAAATAAGTAATCACCATTTTGCAAAATTATTTAATGAATATGATGAGTTAGATCATTTAATTCGTCGTTGTGAAACTGAAGTTGAAGTGCATGCAGACGATTATGTACATGATTTAAAAAAGAACCGTTTAGCGCTTAAAGACGAGTTGCTTAAAATTATCTTATCTTAATATCTAGTCTAAAAGGCAGATGAAGCGTCTGCATTTAGTATTGTCTATCCAGAACCTTAGCGTTACTCAGTAACTTTGGTGTTGCTATATTTGAACTATATCTAACGGTTAGTTTTTGGGTGCTTTTGCGCCAAATATCAACAATAAACAGTGTTGTTTTCTTTTTATGTTGAGTCTTAGTTGTTTCAAGTAAAAAACTCACCACAGAGAAATCATCCACGTCCCGAACAGATACATTGCGAATAAATTCGTTCGTCTGAGCTTTTGCAGCATTCAACCATTCTGCTTTAGACTGCCAATCTTCGCTGGAGTCTGACCAAGCCTCAAAATCATCAGCTAATAACAGTATTTCAGTGGTATTGGTTTGTACTGAGGATATTAATGCTTGTTCAAGTGCGGTGTAATCAAAGACATCACGTGTAACAAGACCTTGTGCGCTTATGCCTGGGGGCGCTAGAGCCATTTCTTGGCTGGTGGCTGGTTGTGTAAATAAGATGATGAGTGTTAAGAGAATACTGGGTAAGCTATTTGTATTAGACATTTTCACACTCTTTCTTAATAACTCCTCATTGAACGCCTAATTTAAATTGGGCGTTCAATGAGGAGCATAGATTTAATGGGATTATTATGAGCCAGTGACACAGCCCTTTAGGTTGCCATATGTGCTGCTAGTGGTTGGGTATCCGGAAGAGTTACTTTGTGCTAAATTGGACCACTCCCCTTGGAGTTTCCAGTTGAAGCCACCAATATTAACCGTCCCGGCAAGGCCTTTGTTTGAGGGTCCAAATGTCCACGCACATTTATCGCCATTTTCAAATCCCAAAGAATCATACCAGCCGCTCCAATAAGCAGCAGCTCCTGAAGGAGGAAAATAAGCGGGGTCAGTAACGGTCTCCATTAATTCATGCGCACTTACATTTGCTAAAGCAGCAAGTCCTTGAGATTGTTGATACGATGATAAAACATTACCTGCTGAACCAGGGCTCTGAGAGATTGAACTTCCTCTTGGAGGAGCATAACTACTCACGGGATCACATCCAGCATCATCATTAAGATCAAAAAAGAAAGCAAATTGAATTGTTGTCGTTCCACATAGTCCGGCACTGTGGAATGCACAGTAATTGTTATTGCCACGTTTAATATCAGTATAGACTGGGTAAAATCCAGTCGTGCTGACATTAGTGCCCACTAACTTACAAACCTTATTTAAAATATTAGTTGTATTATTGCTTGCGGTTGATGTGTCTTTTTTTGAAGTTGTTACGCCAATAGTATTTAAGCTAACTAAATACTCACTCACAGTATTTGCGTATGTAGAGTTGCCAATGTTGTTATAAAAACGTTCTAAACCAATAATTTTATCACTATGATAGCTAGGATTAGCCCATTTCGCCCCCCCAGAAAATTGGCGTTGTAATTACACTTTTCATTACATTGCTTACAGAGCCATTATGATAAGTCATCATTGGGGAGACTGTTGCTGCTTTAGTTGTCAGGCTGTTGTTACGCAGTTTATTGGCGCTGTGTGTGTCTTTGGTCCAATGATAACTGATCGGGAGTGTATCATTATTGACTGGGGCTAAATCTTCAACTTCTGAAATCTCAGTGACTTCATTTCGTTGAAATTTAGAGTCGGACAATGCATTAAAGGATAGTAATTGAAGGCTGAGAAAAAATAATATTAAAGCTTTCATCGTGATATTCCATTAGTTACTAGATCAAGTGTCTAATAATAATGGTTTTTTTCTGTAAGCAAGCTTTAGATGTTTTGGCCCAAGCGGCTGGATTAAGTGTATATAATAAGAAAATAAATTAGATTTACATTTTATATATTAAATAGTTTTGACGTTTTTATTACTAGTATTTTTTATGATGTAACTGTTTTTTTATATGCTTTAGTGCTCTATTCATGCTGATTTTTATATTTAATGTTGTCAAAAGTCTTTTTATTAGCATGGGGCGTCAAACGGTGCACGACTTTGATGGTTTTTTGAATTTCTTTTTAAGAAAATATTTTTATTTTTTAAAAAATCACGGTAACGGTTGCCATGGGTTTAAGAGGTCAAGCTGTCGCTTTGCCTTATTTGTGCTTCATTACAATTCGATTCTAATGCCAATCTCCATAATTTGATCAACTGGAATTTTAAAGAACTCAATAGCGCTGGATGAGTTATGAAATAAATAGCTAAATAACGCACGACGCCATTTTGATAATGCATTTCTGTTTCTAAAAGAAATGCTTTCACTACCAATAAAAAATGTGGTGTCTTTGGGGTCAATATTTAAACCTTCTTGCACACACAATTCTAATGCTCTTCGTACATCTGCACTTTCTTTAAATCCATAATAAAGTTTGACACGATAGAAGCCTTGGTTATCACCAAAGGTGCGGATTTTAAGTCGATGGTTTTCATCAACATAAGGTTCATTCGTGGTTACGATAGACAGTACGATAATTCTTTCGTGCAGGACATGATTGTGAGAGAGATTTTGCAGTAATACCTGCGGCACACCATGTAAACTTCGAGTTAAATAAATGGCAGTACCCGGCACTCTGATTAATTTAACTTTTACTTTATCTTCTAATTCTTCAAATAAAACTCTCTTCTCATCCATATACTCTGAGAGTTGTTCACGACCTTTAATCCATGTGGTCATGATTAAAAATAATACAGTGCCCACAACAAGAGGTAACCAACCTCCAGTTGGTATTTTTAAACTGTTTGAAAAAATGAAAGCGAGGTCAACTGATAGAAAAATGGACAAGAAAGCGATGCTGTTATATTTATTCCATTTCCACAGCGCTTGGATCACGATAAAAGCTAAAAGCGTGGTAGAGATCATCGTGCCCGTTACTGCTAATCCATAAGCAGATGCTAAGGCAGTTGAGGACTCAAAACTCAGTACCAAAATAAATACAGCCACCATTAATAACCAGTTAATAGCGGGTACGTATACTTGGCCAATTTCTTCGCCAGAGGTATGTAATACAGTCATGCGTGGACAGTAGCCCAATTGAATAGCTTGTCTTGTCATCGAAAAGGCCCCCGATATAACTGCTTGCGAGGCAATTACAGTTGCAAGGGTTGATATTATCAATAACGGATAGAGTGCCCATGTGGGGGCAAGTAAATAAAAAGGGTTTTGGATGGCTTCTGGGTTGATTATTAATAATGCGCCTTGGCCAAAGTAGTTCAGTAACAATGCGGGAAAGACCAAACCAAACCATGCGTATCGAATAGGCTTTAGGCCAAAATGTCCCATATCAGCATACAGAGCTTCTGCACCTGTAATCGTTAACACGACTGCGCCCATAATCAAAAAACCATGCCAGCCAGATTCAGCCAGCAATTCGATGCCATAAATAGGGTTAATGGCTGAGAGTACTTCAGGTACTTTAATAATGTTAACGATGCCTAAGACGGCTAATAAAATAAACCAGATACACATGATGGGTGCAAATAATTTGCCCATTTTTCCAGAACCTTTCGCTTGCAGCATAAACAGCCCACCTAAGACTGCAATAGTAATTGGCAAGACATATCGCTCCATTGAGGGTGCAATTATTTGCAAACCTTCAACAGCACTGAGTACGGAAATTGCGGGGGTAATGATACTGTCACCATAAAATAGTACGGCACCAATTAATCCAATAGTCACAATAAAATGTATTTTTTTAGGATTGCCTTTAGAGCCTTGTAAGGCAAGTGCTATAAGGGCCATGATGCCACCTTCACCTTTATTATCAGCACGCATAATAAAAATGGCGTATTTAATGGTAACGATAAGCGTGAGCGTCCAAAAAACTAATGATAAAGCGCCTAGAACGTGGAGTTTTTCTATGGTTAATCCACTCAGGAAAACTTCTTTAAGTGCATAAAGCGGGCTGGTGCCAATGTCACCAAACACAACGCCTATGGCGCCTAAGGCTAGAGAGGCAACTTTTTCTTTAGAGTGATTTTTTGTATGTGCTGACACTTTTCTTCCTGCTGCAATTAAATTAGTAATAGATAATCTGTAAAAGAGTTAAATGTGATTTTAATTAGGCACCAAAGCATACTTGTAGCAATTACAGTTTGGATCAAATACAGATTGCTGATGGTATCCGTAAGGGACCGCTGGGTATATGGGTGGCGCCTGCTGATAAACGGGAGTGGGAGGATAATAATAAGTTGGCGGTGGTGGGGCAGGAGGTCTTGAATAACCATATGCTGCGCCCCCTAGAATTACACCGCCCACAATAGCAGGTAAAATCCAGTCATCTCCATCACCTCCGCCATGGTGGTGATGCCCGTCAGCTAGAACGGGAGTGCTTATTATTAATAAAATTAAAGCAATTTTTTTTCATTTTTTGTTTCCGCTCATAGCAAAATATTAGTGGGATGGGTTAAATTTAGTAGATACAAACCGCTGTTGCTAGCAGCGGGGACAAATTATGAACTGATGAGTATTTTTTGTCAGCACCTTAATTTTTAAGGGATGGTTATTCTTTTTGAGATGCTGTCGCTGCTGGCTTTAAAGCCTTAGCTTCCATCTCAAAGTCTATTTTTATGCGTTTTGTGACAGAGTTAACTTCTTTTTTGTTTTTAAACGGCCCCGCGATAACATGATAACTGTTGTCTTTTTTAACTTTGCGCGCTGGAATGATGGGACCTTGATGATTTAGCATTGTTGCTAATTGTTGCGCTTCTATTTCATTATTAAAACTGGCTACAAAAACAGACCAATCACTTTCTTTAATGTCTTCAACCAAGGGTTGATTGTAAAACTGATCCGGATGGGCTAACTCTATGGCGTTTGCAATTAAACTGTTTTCATCTGGGCTATTTTCAAGGATTGGGGTTGGTACACCATTTGATTTGTTAATTACATCATCCACTTTTTTCCAGTCGATAATCACATTTCTTTGAGTACCGATCGTTTTCAACTGTTTCAATATTTGTTTTTTTAGTTTGGGTTGTTCATTCTCCCACTTCTGAAGGGGTTCATTTGCCTCAAGATAGAGTGTATTTTGATGCCATGCGACTAAATAAGGTTGATGAACTATCTTTACTGGTAGACCAATAGAAGCGTTTTTAAATAGTACCTCGATATCTTCTGGGTAAAGTTGTACACAACCATGACTAATTTGCATGCCGATGCCATAGGGTTTGTTAGTCCCATGAATCAAATAACTAGGGAACCCTAGTTGCATTGCATAAAGCCCCAATGGGTTATTAGGTCCTGAAGGAACTACATTGGGCAAGGTGTCCCCTTTTTCTATATGCTCTTGGTGGATTGATTCTGGCACAACCCACGTTGGATTTGCTCGTTTGGCAACGATAGTGGTTGAACCCATCGGTGTATTCCAACCTTGACGCCCAATTCCAACGGGATAGGTGAATAACTTATCTCTTTGTTGTTTGGGATAAAAAAACAAGCGCATATTTGCCAGGTTTAAAACAATACCTTTATGCGGAGCATCAGGAAGAATAAATTGAATCGGTAATAAAACCTGGCTACCTGATTTAGGAGTCCAAGGAGAGATAGACGGATTAGCTTTGCTAACATCGTTGTAACCTAAGCCAAAATGCCTTGCGATATCAGAGAGTGTATCGTTCTCACGCGTTTCTATAACTGCTATATCCCCCACCATATTTTGATCATCAGATAACTGAAATTCATGAGCTTCAATGGCTTCTATTTTGGGTTGGCTAATGGGTGGAGGTGGTTCTAGAAGTGCTAGGTTTTCATTATTATCTCTAAAGAAAAACATATTCTGACAGCCACTGATTGTCGTAGTTATTAGAATTAGCCCTAATAATTTAAGGGGGAAAGTGAGTTGTTTATTTATGGCTAATAGGGACATTTAAGTAATTATCAGTGGGGATGGGGCTGTTAAATTTTTTCTTAAAAAAATTATATTTAATTGAGCAATAGTTTAATACAGCGAAACTTAAGATACGATTAATCTTGATTCTTCGTACTAAAAATATAACAGAGATAAATAAATCAATCAAAATAGACGTTAACGGTTTTAATTAATAAGATGAAACCGTTAAGCGGGTGATTAAAGCCTTATACGTTTAACGTATATAAAAACTGGGGTTGTTAGCGATCTCACGTGCGGCAAGAAACTGTGCATAGTAGTTTCTGGAGGCAAAACCAAAAGCGGGACCATCATAGTTCTCAACAATGTCTACAAAATTACGCCCGACTTGATTTTGGGCGCGTTTCATCCCGCCAATACCATGATTATAAGATGTTATAGCAGCTGGCCAGTCGCCTAGCTTTTTGTATGCGTGGCTTAAATATTTGGCAGCACCTGTTGCGGAGGCAATGGGATCCAAGCGCTTATCCACTTTATCACCTGAAGGCATAAAAGTTTTTGCGGCAGATTTAGTGAACTGCCACATGCCTACAGCACCTGCAGAAGATTTTGCGCTGGGCTGAAAAGAAGATTCAACATGAGGTAAATAGGCTAAATCTTCAGGTAAACCATGATCATGAAAGATTTTCTTAAATTGTTTTTCGTAATGATGGCTTATTTCCACGCCCTTTACGAAGCGTTCACGGGTGCCACGTTGTGACCTCACGCGTTCAGTAGCGCCTGATAATGATGATAAAACAGGTTTCCCCGTCATTTTAAATTTATCAACTATTTGTCTATCCGTTGCAGATAAGACTTCATTACCTCGAACTTTGTTTTCTAAGGTAAATAGATATGTTTTCCAGTATTCACGGCGATTTTTAACCATTTCTTTTTGTTCGGTGGTTAAGCTTTCTGCTACGTCGCCCGGTATAACTATGACTTCATAGATAACATCTAAATAACGGTCATCATGGATAGCGACTTGTGACCTATACCATGTTGTGTATGTTTTGCGCCAAAATTCAACGGCAGGCTCTAACTCACCCGGTTTTTGAAAAACACCAGAATAAGTGGTTTGTTTATAGGTTCTTGGAGTTTGTGGAGTTTGAGTAGGTGTAACAGGACTGTAACTAAGATTGTTATCCGGTTTGATATTAGATGTCGTGTTATCACAAGCGTCTAAAAAGGTAATCATGACCAACATTAAGATTCGTATCATCGATCGATTCATTTTATTCAGTAAGCTCCATGAGTTGCATGTTAGAGGCTTTAAAACTAGACGATTATTTTATCACTAATATTTTCAGGGTACAGTGAAATTCCATTTTGTTTGTCATGTAACGCTAATTATTTACAAGGATAGTTTTGTTGAATTTTTTCCACGCTTTATAACTTAGGGTTTGAGTGCTTCAACATCTGCTTCAATGCCTCATCGCTTAAGTGTTCCAGCTTAGTATTCTGTGACAATAAATAAAAAACTAAAAATGACTCGTGCTATATTCGTTCTAAATCTTTTTATATTTATTAAGCGCAAATATGTCTATTTCAGAAACATTTGATCCGAGTTCTGTCATATTTATATCTCATGGCGGCGGTCCTTTGCCTTTGTTGAAAGACATTGGCCATGAAGAAATGTTGAGTTGTCTTAAGCAAATGAAAGACTGCTTAATCAAGCCTAAAGCTATATTACTTATTAGTGCGCATTGGGAAGCTCAGCAAGTCACCATCAGCAGTGGCAAACACCCCAAATTAATCTACGATTATGAAGGCTTCCCTGAAGGAGCCTATCAAATTAAATATCCTGCACCTGGTGATCCACAATTAGCCCAACGTGCTTTTGATTTATTAGCGGATGCGGGTATTAAAGCTAAATTAGATGCGCAGCGGGGATTTGATCATGGATTGTTTGTGCCTTTAAAAATAATGTATCCCAACGCGAATATTCCTTGCTTGCAAATGTCTTTAATCAAAAGTTTAGATCCGCAGGCCCACATCAATTTGGGCAAAGCTTTAGCAAAATTGCGAGTTGAGAATGTCTTGATTGTTGGTTCTGGCTTTACATTCCACAATATGCGGGCGTTTTTAACCTCAGTAACCCCTAGTTCACAAGCACAAAATGTGGCATTTGAGCGTTGGTTAAGGGATACTTGCACTAACACCGCTATCACGGAAGTAGAGCGAGAAGCGCTTTTAGTGCATTGGGAGAGAGCGCCCGCAGCGAGGTATTGTCATCCCAGAGAAGAACATTTATTACCCTTACACGTTTGCTACGGTGCAGGGGCTACTGCGGCGATGCGGGTATTTAGTTTTGAAGTATTGAATAAAATGGTCAGTTGCTTTTTGTGGTGATCAATTTCTTTAGGGGTTTAAAAAAGATAAGGTGTTTTAAACTATGTTTATCCCATTATTAACAGTCATTAAAGTTTTATTCAGTCTCATTATCATGGCTTTTACATTCTTCAATAGTGCAAAAGCCGACACAAAACCATTTGTTGAAGAAATGACTTTAGATGGCGCCGTAGCAAGAGCTTTAGCAGGAAACCCTGGTTTAGCAGAAATTAAAGCCAGAGCTGAAGCCTTGGCGGCGGCTCCCTCGCAAGCAGGTGCATTACCTGATCCTACGGTTAATTTTGGCATGTTAAATATGCCAACCAGCAATTTCAATTTACGCCAAGAAGATATGACAATGATGGAAATGGGCGTTAGTCAAACCATTCCATTTCCTGGTAAACGCTCTCTAAGAGAAAAAATTGCTGAACATGAAGCCATGGCAAGCAATGAGGCTGTTTTAGAAGCGCGTTTGCGATTGGGCAGTGAGGTTAAACAGAGTTGGTGGCGGTTATTTTATTATGCTAAAACTCTAGACTTGTTAGAAACCTCCGGTGATTTTTTCCAACAACTCATTCATATTGCCCAAGCTAACTACAAGGTCGGTAAGGGTGCGCAACGGGACGTGATGTTAGCGCAATTAGAGTTGTCTAAATTAAAAACCGAAAAGTTGGATTTGTTGGTATTAAGAACGACTGAGTCCGCTAAGATCAATACTTTAATTAATCGTATTGTTGAGTTGCCCATTTATTTGCCCAATGAGGCAAGTTTTTATTTCCCAGTATTAACTACAGCTGATCTACAAAATAAAGCTTTAAGGTTTCGGCCATTATTTGCGCAACACGGCAAAATGTTAGAGGCGGCTAAAGGGAGTGTGGATTTAGCAAAGCAAGATTTTTATCCTGATTTCACCGTGGGGGGGGCTATGCTTTTAGACAAAGCTCTCCAACTGGTCAGGCACGTAGTGACTTTGCTAGTGTACAACTGAGTATGAATGTACCACTTTATGCGGCTCAAAAGCAGAGTAAAGCGGTCGATCAACGTAACAGTGAGCTATTACAAGAACAGTATGCGGCGGAAGATGAACATCACAAAGTGATCGCAGAAATAGTCGCTAAAGTAGCTGAATATAAACAGCTTAAAGAGAAAACTTTGTTACTTGAGCAAGAAGTTATTCCCCAAGCCCAACAGACACTTAACGCCTTAATGGCGGGTTATCAAGTGAGTCAGAGTGGTTTTTCTGATTTATTACGCACTGAACTGAGTGTATTGCAATATCAAATGCAATATTGGCAAACCAAAACTAATACCCAAGCGGTATTAGCCGAATTATCAGCCGATGTTGGCGAGGATTTATACAATGATTAAGAACATTGGGCTGGTGTTAGTTTTGTTGATAGGTATGGGTGCGGGTTTTTGGTTTGGTCAGCAGAATAATTTGCATGGTGGACTAGAGGGCCCTGCTGTTAAAGAGCGTAAGCTTTTATATTATCGCCATCCTATGAATCCGCAAGTGACTTCACCAGAACCCGCTAAAGATGAAATGGGTATGGATTATATTGCAATTTATGATGAGCCTTTACCTACTGAGGCAGTAGCGGTTAAATCTGGAAAAATTTTGTATTACCGACATCCTATGGGAGCGGCAGATACCTCTTTAGTGCCTAAGAAAGATGAAATGGGTATGGATTATTTACCGGTTTATGAAGGCGAGCAAAATATCCCTGGGCAGATTCAGATCACCTCAGAAAAAGTACAGAAGTTGGGCGTGACCATGGCGGTGATTTCTAAAAGAAATTTAAGTCGTGATATTCGAGCTTTGGGTAGTATTCAGATAGATGAAAGCCATATTAAAACAGTGTCCGCTAAATATGAGGGTTGGATTCAGCACTTGGTAGTCAGTTCAGTAGGGCAGGCTGTTAAAGCTGGGCAAGTATTGTTTAATGTTTACAGTCCTGAATTGATAACCGCTCAGCAAGAATATGTTATTGCAATTCAAAGTCAAAAAGCCCTGCAACAAGGCAGTCCCCAGGTGTTAAATACCGCCGATCAGTTAGCTAAGAATGCTTTACAGCGTTTACGTTATTGGGACTTGGGTGCTAATCAAATCAAAAACTTACAAGACTCACAGAAGCCGTTAGATAGTGTGCCGTTTATTTCGCCTTATTCTGGCGTTGTTTTAGATAAAACTGCCCAAGAAGGGTTGCGTTTTATGCCCGGAGAATTGTTATTTAGATTAGCGGATTTAAGCACTGTTTGGTTATTGGCAGATGTGTTTGAGCAAGATCTAGAAGCAGTTAGGGTGGGGCAATCTGTGCAAGTGCATATCAATGCCTATCCAGATAAAAACTTTACTGGCAAGGTCAGTTTTATTTATCCCACTTTAGCCACCGAAACCCGCACGGTTAAAGTGCGGGTGGAGTTAGCCAATAAAGAGGGCCTATTAAAGCCTGGATTATATGGCACTTTAATTTTAACCTCTGCCAATAATGAGAAATTGCAAACCGCGGTGCCTGATTCTGCAGTGATTGATACAGGTACGCGACATATAGTGCTTTTAAGTCGAGGTGAAGGCCGGTTTGAACCTCGAGTTGTTAAATTAGGTGGCTTAGCTAATGGATACTATGCAGTTTTAGCAGGATTAGAAGAGGGTGACGAAGTGGTTACACATGCTAATTTCTTAATCGATGCAGAGAGTAATCTTAAAGCGGCTTTAGACGGAATGAATGCTCCGGAGTCTGCACCTGATAGCGAGGAATAAACATGTTAAATCATGTGATTGCTTGGTCTCTGCGTAACGTGTTTTTGGTATTGCTAACCACCTTTGTTATTGTGTTAGGTGGTTTATATTCCTTGGCAAAAATGCCTTTGGATGCCTTGCCAGATTTATCCGATGCGCAAGTGATTGTGTATACCGAGTATCCAGGCCAAGCACCACAAGTGGTTGAAGATCAAGTCACCTATCCACTCACTACCGCGATGTTAAGCGTCCCTAAATCTAAAGTGGTACGAGGTTTTTCTTTTTTTGGCTCTTCATTTGTATATGTGATTTTTGAAGACGGTACCGATATTTATTGGGCCCGATCTCGGGTTTTAGAATATCTAACCACTTTAAATGGTAGTTTGCCCCGCAATATCACCCCCAAATTGGGTCCTGATGCTACAGGTGTAGGTTGGGTTTATCAGTACGCTTTATTAGCTAAAAATTACTCGCTGGCAGAATTAAGGACCTTGCAAGATTGGTTTGTGCGTTATCAATTAAGCAAAGCTAAAGGTGTGGCAGAGGTGGCTAGTATTGGCGGTTTTGTTCAGCAATATCAAGTAACGGTCGATCCTCATAAATTACAAGCTTATGGTATTTCATTAAAAGAGCTGGGTGATGCGATTCGTAATGGTAATCAAGATGTCGGCGGTCGTATTATTGAGTTGGCAGAAACTGAGTATATGGTGCGGGGTCAAGGTTATTTAAAAGGTAAGCCTGATTTAGAACGTTTAGTTTTAAAAGAAGTACAAGGTGTGCCGGTCTTAGTGCGCGATGTGGCAAGAGTCGAATTAGTGCCTGACGAGCGGCGCGGGGTGACTGAATTGAATGGCGAAGGTGAGGCCGTCTCTGGGATTGCTTTAGCTCGGTTTGGTCAAAATGCTTTAGAAGTGATTAGTAATGTTAAAAGTCGACTACAAGAAATAACCACGGGATTGCCACCGGGCGTGCAAGTGCAAACCGTTTATGATCGATCTGAACTTATTCATCGAGCAATAGAAAACTTAAAGCATACTTTGTTAGAAGAAAACCTAGTCGTAGCCGCGGTTTGTGTGCTGTTCTTAATGCATTTACGCAGTGCATTAGTGGCCATTTTAATGCTACCTGTCGGCGTGTTAATTGCTTTTATCGTGATGCAAGCTTTGGGTATGAACTCAAATATAATGAGTTTGGGTGGTATCGCTATTGCTATTGGTGCGATGGTGGATGCGGCGATTGTAATGATTGAGAACACCCATAAGCATTTAGAGCGTGATGCAGGGCGCTTAACTCGCGCAGAAATCTTATTAAAGTCTTGCCAAGAGGTGGGGCCACCCCTGTTTTTTAGTTTGTTAATTATTACCGTATCCTTTGTGCCAGTGTTTGCTTTAGAGGCGCAAGAAGGGCGTTTATTTCATCCTTTAGCCTTTACTAAAACCTTTGCAATGGCGGGGGCGGCATTATTGTCAGTCACTTTAGTGCCGGTATTGATGTCTTTGTTTGTGCGTGGAAAAATTTTGCCCGAACAACGTAACCCTATTAATCGCGTGTTGCAGTGGTTATATCACCCTGTGATTGCTGCTGCTTTAAGATTTAAGAAGATAACGCTGTTGTTGGCGGTGCTTGTTTTAGCAGCGACTTGGTATCCTGCCAAACAATTAGGCGGTGAGTTTATGCCGACTTTAAATGAAGGTACGCTGTTATTTATGCCGCAAACCTTACCGGGATTATCTCCCACTAAGGCAGCAGAATTATTGCAATTACAAGATCGAATTATTAAAGATTTTCCAGAAGTAGAGTCCGTATTTGGTAAGGCGGGTAGGGCATTAACGGCAACGGATTCTGCGCCTTTAGAAATGTCAGAAACCTTGATCAATCTTAAGCCAGAAACAGCGTGGCGCAAAGGGTTGACGATTGATAAACTAATAGCCGAAATGGATACTGCTCTGCAAATTCCTGGAGTGAGTAACGCGTGGACCATGCCGATTAAGAATCGAATTGATATGTTAGCGACCGGTATTCGTACGCCAATAGGCATCAAGTTATTTGGTAAAGATTTAACTGAAATGGAGCGCTTGGCACAAAAAATTGAACAAACCGTTAAAACAGTGCCAGGTACAACTAGCGCTTACGCAGAACGCCTAACCGGTGGGTCTTATTTGAACATCAGTCCCGATTATGAAGCCTTGTCGCGTTATGGTTTGTTAATGGGGGATGTGCAAGAGATTATTGCAACGGCTGTGGGTGGTGAAACAATAACTACCATGGTGGAAGGTCGAGAACGCTTTGCAGTAACGGTAAGATATCCACGAGAATTACGGGATAGTCCGCAAGCCATTGCAGAACATATTTTGGTACTTACATCCAGTGGGGCCATGATTCCTTTAGGGCAATTAGCACATATTAGCTTAAGTAAAGGTTCGCCCTCTATTCGTACAGAAAACGCCGCTTTATCAGCTTATATTTATGTAGATATGCGGGGTCGGGATATTCAAGGTTATGTGCAAGACGCTAAGCAAGCAGTTGAGGCAGCGGTTAAGTTTCCACCGGGCTATTACATAACGTGGAGTGGTCAGTTTGAATACATGGAAAGAGCTAAACAGCGCTTGCAGATAGTTATCCCTTTAACCTTAGGTATTATTTTTGTACTGTTATATTTAAATTTTGGGCGTTTAACCGAAACTTTAATTGTGATGTTATCTGTGCCTTTTGCTTTAGTGGGCGGGGTTTGGCTAGTGTGGTATTTGGGTTATAACGTGAGTGTAGCCGTGGGGGTAGGCTTTATTGCCTTAGCGGGTGTAGCTGCAGAAACCGGTGTAGTGATGTTGATTTATTTAGATCAGGCCTATCAAGAGCAGTTGCAACATTGTAAGCAAGAAGCTCGTGTTTTTAACGAAGTAGATTTATATAAAGCGTTAATCACCGGAGCAGCCGAGCGCTTACGCCCTAAAGTCATGACAGTGACTGCCATTATGGCTGGCTTATTACCCATTTTATGGAGTACCGGTACAGGCTCAGAAGTAATGCGCAGAATTGCAGCGCCTATGGTCGGAGGTATGATTTCTTCTACAGTCTTAACACTGATTGTTATCCCGGCTTTGTATGCTCTGTGTAAGCAACGAGAGATGCATAGGGCTTAGATCAAAGAATCCAAACTTACAATGGGATGCTAAACAGCAGATGTTTAATCAATTCCAGCAGGAGTTCATGGAATTTCTATTGGTATAGGGAGTAACACTGCTGGAATGTGTTGAACACCTATAAGAATGTTAAGAACTCCAGCAGGAGTTTGTACAATTTCTGTTGGTATAGGGGGTAACACCAATAGAAATGTATAGAATACCTATAAGAATGTTAAGAACTCCAGCAGTAGTTCTTATAATTTCTATTGGTGTATGGGGTAACACCAACTGGAATGTATGAATCACCTATAAGAATGTTAATAACTCCAGCAGTAGTTTGTAGAATTACTGTAGGAGTATGGGGTAACACCAACTGAAATTACTGACACACTCGTTGGAATAATACAAACCCCAGCAGTAATTACCTAAATACCCATTGGAAAACATTTTTGATGCGGATAAATACTCTACAAATCAGAGGCTATCAAGCCTGTAATATCTCTTATTGTTCAACTCTAATAAAATTATTGCTTAGCTTTAGTCCATAAGGCTGTTGGCACCGTTCTTTTTAGTTCAATTCATTTTCAGGTATAATCAGCGGAATTTTTTAACTCTGAGTAAATGCGTATTATGTCGAAAATCAATAAAGTAGTATTGGCTTATTCTGGGGGCTTAGATACTTCCATTATTCTAAAGTGGTTACAAGATGTTTATCAGTGTGAGGTGGTTACCTTTACTGCTGATTTAGGTCAAGGTGAAGAAGTAGAACCCGCGCGTGCAAAAGCACAAGCTGCTGGTATTAAAGACATCTTTATTGAAGATTTACGTGAAGAATTTGCCCGTGATTATGTCTTCCCAATGTTTCGCGCTAACACCATTTATGAAGGTGAGTATTTATTAGGTACTTCTATTGCACGACCATTAATCGCTAAGCGTTTGATAGAAATCGCTAATGAAACAGGCGCAGAGGCTATTTCTCATGGCGCAACGGGTAAAGGTAATGACCAAGTGCGTTTTGAATTGGGTGCTTATGCCTTAAGACCTGATATTCATGTGATTGCGCCTTGGCGTGAGTGGGATTTAAACTCTAGACAATCTCTTTTGGCTTACGCTGAAAAACACGGTATTTCTGTTGAGAATAAAAAAGGTAAAACATCACCTTACTCAATGGACGCTAATTTATTACACATCTCTTATGAAGGTCGTATCCTTGAAGATCCTTGGACAGAGCCAGAAGAAGATATGTGGCGTTGGACAGTTTCTCCAGAAAACGCACCAGATAAAGCCACTTATATTGAGTTAACTTATCAACACGGTGATGTGATTGAAATTGACGGTGTAGCTGTTTCTCCTGCAACTGTTTTAGAGCAACTCAATAAAGTAGCCGGCGCAAATGGTATTGGTCGTTTAGATATCGTAGAAAATCGTTATGTCGGTATGAAGTCACGTGGTTGTTATGAAACCCCGGCCGGCACCATTTTACTAAAAGCACATCGTGCGATTGAATCTTTAACTTTAGATAGAGAAGTGGCGCATTTAAAAGATGAGTTAATGCCGCGTTACGCCTCTTTAATTTATAACGGTTACTGGTGGAGTCCTGAGCGTAAAATGTTGCAAACAATGATTGATGAGTCGCAAGTATCGGTTAACGGTAAAGTAAGACTTAAATTGTATAAGGGCAATGTGATCGTGGTAGGTAGAGCATCTGATACAGATAGCTTATTTGATGAGAGCATTGCTACGTTTGAAGATGATGGCGGCGCTTATAATCAAAAAGATGCAGAAGGCTTTATTAAGCTAAATGCGTTACGCATGCGTATAGCAGCGGCCAAAAAGCTGCGGTAATTAGGGTTTAAAAAAAAAGGACAAAAACTATTTAGCTTGTATAATTGCGAGCTAAATAGTACCAATAAAAATAACAACGTCCTGCCAAGACATTAATAATGAGCTTGGTTTGAGGGGAATCTAATAATGAGTGAGTTGCGTGAGACAGAAACAGAACTAGTCGTTCTGCAAAGAATACCCTCGCATCAAGCTTTAATGAAAGTTAATCGCTGGTTAACAGCTATCATCTTTATATTGATGGTAGTTATCATTGTGGCGGGCTTTTATTTGATTCCAAATCAAGATGTTAGTCGCCTTAAAAGTTCGGATATAAAAATATCTGAACCCAATCCTGTTTTATCTGCAGAAGTTAATACCTTAAAAGGCCAGTTTGTTGGTTTGGTCAGTGGTTCAATAGAAAGTAAATTAAGAACGTTAGAAGAAAGTATTCGAGTAGGATCGGTTTCTAACTCGTTGGGTACGCTTGAAGATTTAAAAAATGAAGTCCAGGTTTTAAAGTCTTATTCTGAATCCGCCAAAGTTGTTCCTTCAACGGTACCTAATGAACAAATTGTGCAAGAAATGCACAGTTTAAAACGTTTAGTTTATTTGACCTTAGCGTCATGTGGCTTAATGTTGGCTGCAATTGGTGGGGTTTGGTTGAATAATCGTTATCGATTACCCAAAAAAGAAAATATTACGCAGTATTTAGCAAAAAAGTAACCATGCATTAATTGATAGACAAAAAAAGCCGCCCTGCTTTGTGAGCAAGGGCGGCTTTTTTTGTGCGTCTTATTTTTATTCTTATTTGCTGCTGATGTAAGCGAATAAAGCGTCAACCGCTTGATCTTCACCGTAACCCGCTTTTTCTACTGCTTTGTTTTTCATGATTTCAGCGATTGCTACTGGCATACCGCCTTTACCTTCTTTTAAGATTTTTTCGAAGCTTGCTCTAGTTAAAGTGCCAGCTTTGATGTTAGCAGGTAATTGTGGGTTTGACGCGATGTCGTGGCAAGTACCACAACCACGGCCGAAAGCACGTTCATAAATTTTTTGACCAATTTCTAATTGTTCGTCAGCGAAAGCAGAACCGCTTAAAGCGATTAAAACGATACCAGCTGCTGTAGCAAGTGTTTTTTTCATAGTGACCTCTTGGTTTTAAAATTAAGAGAACTAGGTTCTCTTGGTGGAAAACTTTTTAGCTTAAAAAGTAAACTAGCAAAGAATAGGGAATTTAACGGAAAAATTCAATCTTTTATTTTAGTTGTTTTGAATAAAGTGAGTCTATTTTGGGTGCTTAGTATAATGAATATTTATAGATAGAATTAATTTTGATTGTTCAATTGAAACCAATTCAGCTTGTCATGCAAAGTGACTACATTGCCAATAATAACTAAAGTCGGTGGCTTAATGTCTAAGTTGGCAATTTTGTTGGCAAAAGATTCAAGCACACCTGTCACAACACGTTGATTATTCGTAGTGCCTTGTTGAACCAAGGCAATGGGTAAATCTTTTGGGCTTCCATGTGCAATCAAAGCTTCACAAATCTTTTCAAGACCGACCAAGCCCATATAGATGACAATAGTTTGATTGGGTAACGCTAATTGAGTCCAATTTAAATTAATGGAGTTATCTTTTAAATGCCCCGTCACAAAAGTACAGGATTGTGCATGATCTCTATGGGTTAAGGGGATGCCAGCATAGGTAGAACAACCCGAAGCGGCTGTTATGCCAGGAACAACCTGAAAGTGAATACCTTGTTCCATTAAAGTTTCAATTTCTTCGCCACCGCGACCAAAAATAAATGGATCTCCACCTTTTAAACGCACGACACGTTTTCCTTCCTTAGCAAGGTCAGCTAATAAGGTATTTATAGACTCTTGGGGTAGGGTATGTTTGTCACGTTGTTTGCCCACATAAATCTTTTCTGAATCCCGGCGGGCTAAATCCATAATCTCGGGTGAAACTAAATGATCATAAACAATCACATCCGCTTGTTGCATTAAACGCAAAGCTCTAAAGGTTAATAAGTCTGCCGCTCCTGGCCCTGCACCTATTAAATAAACCTCGCCCACTGGAGCAGTGTTTTTTTGTTGTTGCAGGACATCCTGTAATTGTTGATCTGCACTGTCATTGTTGCCGGCAAAAACGGCTTCTGCCACTGATCCTTGAAAGATATTTTCCCAAAAGATACGGCGTTGAGCGGGTTCTTTAATGAGCGTTTTAACTTTGTTTCTATAGCGTTCTGCTAACTGAGCTAATTGACCATAAGCGGGTGGGATAATCGTTTCTATCTTGGCTCTTAATAAACGCGCTAAAACAGGAGCTGCACCTCCCGAAGAGACAGCTGCAATAATAGGTGAGCGGTCAATAATGGCAGGGAAGATAAAGCCACATAAGTCAGGGCTATCAACCACATTAACTAGAATTTTGTGGGTTTCTGAGCTTTGGGCGACTAATTCGTTGGTGCTTCTATTGTCAGTTGCTGAAATGACTAAAGCAAAATTAATCACGTCATTAGGGGTAAATACTCTTTGCTGAATGGTTAAATTGTATTTTTGTTCGAGACTGGCTACATGATGGCTGATTTCGAGCGCAATGACGGTGATGTTGGCACCCGCTCGCGCTAATAATTCAATTTTACGGGCAGCAATTTCACCCGCACCGATCACTAAGCAGGGTTTATTCTGCAATTTAATAAAGAGAGGGAAATAGTCCATTTATTCGAGAGCATTTTTAGATTGGTTCGAGAATGGTATTATAAGCACTCTACAGCTTAAAGAGTACCTAAACAATGCTTGAATTTAGTCACGAAGTCGACGCCAGCGGCTTGTTATGTCCTTTGCCATTGTTACGATTAAAAAAGATATTAGTTGCCATGGAGAGCGGTGACGTAGTTAAAGTGATTGCCACTGATCCAGCGGCGCATTTAGATTTTGGTGTATTTACCGATCAAGCAGGGCATCAAATCTTAGAAATGATAAAACAAGATAGCCAACAGATTTTTTATATCCAGAAGAAATAACTTATTCGCTTAACTGTCGCCTTGTACCTTACAAGGCGCTACTTTAAAATGACATATCCCTACTCCTTACCTACAAAGTTATGACTACAAACGATACGCCCGTTTCGACCAATTTTATTCGTCAAATCATTACCTATGACCTTAAAGAAAACAAAAATCAGGGCAAAGTAGCCACACGCTTTCCACCCGAGCCTAACGGTTATTTACACATAGGCCACGCTAAATCTATCTGCTTAAATTTTGGTATCGCAGGTGAATTTAAAGGTACATGTAATTTACGTTTTGATGATACCAATCCAGAAAAAGAAAACATCGAGTACATGGAATCAATAGAACGCGATGTGAAATGGTTGGGGTTTGAGTGGGCGGGTTTGTACAATGCCTCTGATTATTTTGAGCAGCTTTATATCTACGCAGTACAGTTAATTGAGCAGGGTTTAGCTTATGTGGATAGTTTATCTGCAGAAGAAATTAGATTGTATCGAGGTACGTTAACTGAACCGGGTAAGGAAAGTCCTGATCGTAATCGCTCTATTGCAGAGAATTTAGATTTATTTACCCGTATGCGTGCCGGCGAGTTCGCTGATGGTCAGTATGTGCTACGCGCTAAAATTGATATGGCGTCGCCTAATATCAATATGCGCGATCCTGCGATTTATCGGATTCGTCGTGTGCATCATCATCGTACGGGTGATGCTTGGTGCATTTACCCTATGTATGATTATACGCACTGTATTTCTGATGCCATTGAGGGCATTACGCATTCTATCTGTACCTTAGAGTTTGAAGATCATCGACCATTATATGATTGGGTTTTAGATAAATTACAAACCCCCAGTCACCCACAGCAAATTGAGTTCGCTAGATTGCAATTGGAATACACCATTGTGAGTAAGCGTAAGCTCAATCAATTAGTCACTGAAAAACATGTTAACGGCTGGGATGATCCTCGTATGCCTACCATCGCTGGTTTGCGTCGTGCTGGTTTTACGCCTAAAGCGATTCGTGATTTCTGTGAGCGTATTGGTGTGACCAAGCAAAACTCATGGATAGAAATAGGCGTGTTGGAATACTGTATCCGTGAAGACTTAAACGAGAATGCCTTACGCGCAATGGCGGTCTTACAACCACTCCGCGTGGTGATTGAAAACTATCCTGATGGCCAAGTTGAACAATTAGAAATCAGTAATCATCCGCAAAAGCCAGAATTAGGTAAGCGTCAGGTGCCCTTTAGTAAAGTGATCTTAATTGAGCAAGATGACTTTGCAGAAATTCCACCACCGAAATACAAACGTTTAATTGACGGTGGAGAAGTGCGATTACGTGGTTCTTACGTGATTAAATGTAACGAAATTATCAAAAATGCGGAGGGCGTGATCACTGAGTTGCGTTGCTCTTATGACCCAGATACCTTAGGTAAAAATCCAGAGGGTCGTAAGGTAAAAGGCGTGATTCATTGGGTATCTGAAGCGGAGTCTGCTGAAGCAGAGATTCGTTTATATGATCGTTTATTTACGGTACCCAGTCCTGATAACGAACCTAACTTCTTAGACGTCATTAATCACGATTCTTTACAAGTGTTAGAAGGTTGTCGGGTAGAAGCGAGTTTGGCTCAAGCATTACCAGAAAATCGTTATCAATTTGAAAGAACAGGTTATTTTTGTTTAGATTCAGTCGATAGCGTCGGTGGAAAGTTAGTCTTCAATCGTACGGTTACCTTAAGAGAAGGCGGCTGGGCTAAAGATTAGTTGTTTTTAAAAAGACAGGCATTAGCGCGTGTTTAATTATAAAATACGCGACTTTTTTAAATATTAACTCGGAAGAGACATGGCACAACAAGAAAGTATTAACCTCGTAGAAAGCTATTACGCAGCCTTTAATGGTGGCGATATGGACACTTTTTTAAACTTACTCACTGATGATGTGATTCACGATATTAACCAAGGTCGACGTGAAGTAGGTAAAGAAGCGTTTTCTGTCTTTATGGGCGGGATGAATACTAACTACAAAGAACAATTAGTAGAGATGGTTATTATGGCAAGTGCTGATGGTGCGCGTGCTTCCGCTGAGTTTGTCGTATTAGGCGAATACATTAAAACAGATGAAGGATTACCCGAGGCTAAGGGTCAAACTTATCGTTTACCCGCTGGTGCGTTTTTTGAGATTCGTGATAATAAAGTAGCGCGTATTACAAATTACTATAACTTACAAGATTGGATCGATCAGGTTTCTGCGTAATTAGCGATCTTGGTTGAGCGATAAACCCTCGTTAATGGTAGTAGAGGATTGTTCTTCTACTACCATTAACGAGGGTTAGTTTGATCGATGTGATTAAATGATTTATTTTTTGTGTAATGTTTCGTAGTGACGACGTAAGATTGAGTCGGTTGGTACTTCGCTAACAGCTGATTTTGCAGGCGCTGCAGCAGCTGATTTAATCGTAACTGTTTGAGTAGCGGACGCTTTCAATTGCGCTGCATGGCGTTTTAGAACTGAATCTTCGGGAAAATCGACTGCTTTAGCTTTAGCAGCTGCTGCAGGTTTAACGGGAGCGGCTTCTTTTTTAGGCGCTGGTTTTGGTTTTTCTGCAACGACAACAGGTTCAACAGCAGCAGGTTTAGGCGCTTCTGGTGCTACCGTTTTAGCAGGTTCTGTTTTTGGAGCGGCTGCAACGGGTGCGGCCTCTTGTGTAGCCGTCGTGCTAGGTTTGTTAAGCTCAGCGTTTACTTTCTCAGTAATCACGGCAAGCTGTTCTAAGACTAATTTAGTTGTTTTTTTTGTAAGACTAATTAGATTTTCTAAAAGTTCGTTCATAATAATCACTCTGTAATAAGAAGATGCTGCGTTGAAGTTCTGTTACTACGAATAGCAACATTGTTTTTATTTTTGTCCCCAAACTATAACACTTGGCGATAACCAGTTAAAGAAATTCTTAGTCATTCAGTGCGTTTTTTAGCTTCAGGCTCATTAAAACGTATAGATCTAGGGATTAATCCTTATCAGATACTCATTAAGACAAGCGGTCTTGCCATAATTTTGTTTTTTCTTTTAAAGCTTCCACATTAAACGTAGTTAATTGACGGTCTTTTAATAAACGTTTTCCTGCGACCCATACATCAGATACTTGCTGACGACTGGCAGCATAAACAATTTGTGATAAAGGTGAATAGATGGGTTGCGTTTCTAAAGCGCTTAAATCTATTGCGATAACATCTGCGGCTTTGCCTATCGTTAAAGAGCCCGTGATATCATCAATGCCTAAAGCCTTGGCACCATTAATAGTCGCCATTTTAAGTGCTGTCATAGCGGGTACTGCACTTGCATCGCCAGATACTCCTTTAGCTAGTAGGGCAGCAGTACGCATTTCGCCAAACATATCTAAATCATTGTTACTGGCGGCGCCATCAGTTCCTAAGGCAATATTAACGCCGGCCGCTAAACATTTAGCCACTGGACAGAAGCCACTCGCTAATTTTAAATTAGACTCTGGGCAATGCACTATGTGTGCACCTGCTTCTGCGAATAAACTAATGTCCTCGTCATTGAGTTGGGTCATGTGTACAGCGATCAATGATGGATTAATTAAGCCTAAAGCCTGTAAACGTTGTATCGGGCGTTGGCCTGATTGCGTTTGAGCCTGTTCCACTTCAAAAGCAGTTTCATGCACATGAATATGAATTGGTAAATCTAATTCATCTGCTAACGTTCTGATTTTTTGTAAGGGTTCATCAGAAACCGTATAAGGGGCATGAGGGGCAAAGGCGGTACTAACGAGTGTGGAATGGCGTAATTGCTCTTGTAAAGCCAGACCTTTAGCAATATATTCTTCGCTGTTTTGGGCCCAAGCGGAGGGGAAATCAATCACAATGAGTCCTACTTTTGCACGAATACCATGTTCTAGTGCTTGTTGCGCGGTAACTTCAGGAAAGAAGTACATATCATTAAAGCAGGTGGTGCCACCTAAGAGCATTTCGGCAATAGCCAAATTTGTCCCGTCTTTTACAAAGGCGGGACTTATCCATTTTTGTTCTAAAGGCCAGATGTGGTTTTGTAGCCAATCCATTAAGGCAAGGTCATCCGCAATGCCACGCATCAGGGTCATAGGGACATGGGTATGACAATTAATTAAGCCGGGTAATAGCGCGTGGTTTTCTAAGTTTTCTGTGCTGATTGCTTCGTACTTTTGTAATGCGAGTTCTGTCGGTAATAAATCAATGATTTTACCCTGATGAATAGCCAAACTATGGTGTTCATAGGTTACGGATTCCGGTTCAACGGGTATAATCCAACGCGCATGTAGAAGAGTATCGATTAGCATCAGTTGTTCCTGTGTGAGTAACTATTTTTAATAAGAGAATTATAACTTTTTAGCCTTAGGTTTTAGCAAATAATGACGCAACAAACGAATGAAACGGTGCAAGCTCTGATTTGGACAGGGACTTCTTTAAAAGTATTGGATCAACGTAAATTACCCGATACCATCATTTATGATGAATATCAGGATGCCGCAGGCGTTACAGAAGCGATTGCTTCAATGCGCGTGCGCGGTGCCCCTGCCATTGGTATTGCAGCCGCCTACGGTGTGGCCTTATCCGTTTCTCGGCATCTTGCCCATGACGCAGCGGATTGGCAACAAAAAGTAGCTGAAGATATTGCTTTATTGGCACAATCAAGACCGACTGCCGTTAATTTGTTTTGGGCTTTAGCGCAAATGCAAACACTCTTAGCGCAAACGTTAAAGGATCCTAAAGCAGCTTTTATTAATACCGCAGAACAAATTCATGCGAATGATATCGCCGCAAATATCAAAATGGGTGAAATGGGTGCCGATTTATTGGCGGGCGCAAAAGGCTTAATGACGCATTGCAATACCGGTACTTTAGCAACAGGTGGTTATGGTACAGCCTTAGGTGTGATAAGAAGCGCGATTAAACGCCAAGCCGTTAATGTTTATGCGGGTGAAACACGTCCTTGGTTACAAGGGGCTCGTTTAACAGTATGGGAGTTGGCGCAAGATGGCATTCCAGTCACTTTAGTGGCAGATTCTGCGGCGGCGTGGTTAATGAAGTCTGGTGCGATTGATTGGATTATTGTCGGCGCAGATCGTATTGCGGCTAATGGGGATACAGCCAATAAAATTGGCACCTATTCCTTAGCAGTTCTGGCGAAGCAACATGGTGTTAAATTAATGGTAGTGGCTCCGACTACGACGATTGATTGGGGTATCGACAGTGGCGCAGAGATAGAAATAGAGCAGCGTGATCCTAAAGAGCTATTACCCGCTTGTTACGATCATGAAGGCTCATTAGTATCTGCGTGGAATCCGGTGTTTGATGTAACACCCGCCGAATTAATTGCGGCGATAGTCACAGAGCAAGGTGTTGTATTAAATCCATCGATTGAAACGATGAGAGGTATTCATGTTATTTGATAAAAAAGGCAATAACCCGGTATTAGCTGTAGGCTACCTGTTAAAAGGCTTAAGCTTGTTAACGAGCACTTCCTTACGAAGTTTTATCTTGATTCCTATTTTAATTAACGTGGTGTTATACAGCGCGGCTTTAACGCTGGGCTATTATTATATTTCTGACTTGATCAACCAATTTATACCGAGTTGGTTACACTGGTTAAGCTGGGTGTTATGGCCTTTGTTTTTTATCAGTTTCTTTATCGCGGGATTCTTTACTTTTACGGTCTTAGCTAATTTATTAGCATCACCTTTTTATGGCAAGTTGTCCTCTAAAACCTTGGTTTTAGTTTCTAACACGGTAGCTGAAGCTAAAGAGCAGCCTTTACCTCTCGTGGTGAGTGCAGAATTAAAACGTGCGACTTATTTACTTACTCGAGCCATTCCTTTAGTGATCCTATCATTTATCCCTGGCCTTAATGTGTTAGCCCCCTTTTTATGGGCCTTGTTTGGTGCATGGGGTATGGCCTTGGAATATTGTGCTTATCCTTTAGAAAACGCGGGTGTGTTGTTTGCAGAACAACAGCAATTATTGAAAAGTGTCAGATTAGGCGCCTTAAGTTTTGGTGGGGTTGCCGCATTAGCTATCACTATCCCTGTGCTTAATATACTCATTGCGCCTGCGGCAGTTATTGGGGCTACTTTATACGTTAATGATATTAAGCTGGACTGATTCATGCTTGTTTAATAATTCAGTCCCGCTCTTATCACTATTTTAGTAGCGTTTCTAGCGGGCAAATAAGTGGCCAATATCGCTAAAATTAACACAACTATCAGCCAAATCAATACGGATAGTTGTGAGAAAACAAAGTCTAAATGCATGCCTAATATAATTAATCCTAGCTTTTTAGCGAGTGGGGCGGCGACTAAATAAGCTGTAGGTACGCTGATTAGCCATGCTAACAAGCCATGAAAAAAGCCTTCAAGCATAAAAATTCTAAAAATAGTGGTTGAATTAGCACCAATCGCTCTTAGTACCGCTATTTCTCTAGTGCGTTGTAAAACGCTAATAGCTAATGTCCCTGATAGTCCAATCGCACCCACAATAGCAATCATAATGGCTAATCCTAGTAGCATACCAATCATAGGTTTGAACTGATTCTCTGCAAATTGGCGTTGTTCACGTTTGGCTATCGTGGTGTAAACATCTAAAGCGATCGGGTATTCTTGGAATATTATTTTTAAAGCCTCAAGATAGGTTTTTTCCTCAGTTAAAGAATTTAGGCTAGCTGTTAATAGTGCATATGAATATTTAAATTCGTTTCTGGTATTTAATTGCAGGGTGCTTAAAGGGCTATAAACCGGTTCTACCGTATAGCTAGAACCAGCAAACCAACGGTATAAGCCGATGACTTCCCAATCTTGCGCGGATTGTTGTAATAGACTGATTTTTATTTTATCTCCCACATGAAGACCATTGAGAACTGCAGTATCAGCGTTAAGTACTAAATGGCGTTGTTGTTCATCACTATTATCAAACCAGCGACCTTCAACAATAAGAGGTTTGTACATTGATGTATGAGTCGGTAAGGCGATCATTTGCATACCCAAACTACCAATTTGTTGGATTGGTTTATTGTTTATAGATAATTCTGCTGGCAAACGATTCCAAAGTTCTATATTTTGAGTATTTGGTACGCTAGTGACCAGTTTATTAATGATCTCACTGGGCTGGTCTTGGATAAAACCTAAGCGTACATCATAATTACTCCGTGCAAGTTCGTTATTTAGGGTCTGATTAAGTGATGTTATCAAACTCATAATCACCATAAACAAGACACCTGCAATAATCAATACAGTTTGTGTCCATATTAAGCGGGCTTTACGACGTAATAAATTAGCCAATGCAATGGCATAAATGGTGGATAAGTACGCGGCTATTTTAAGTTCTAGCCAGCGATCAAAACGATTGCTAATAAAGTCTGCTCCTAGACCGTAACTTGAAATTGCAGCACGAACAGACATTGAGGCACCCTGTAAGATAGGTTGTAATGCCGCCAAAATGGGAGCAATTAAACCACCTGCAATCATTATGTAGCATGTTTTCGCTGAATAAATAAATCCCTTTAGTTCAATGTTAAATAAATCTAATAGCCAACGGCTACTGTAATAAGCACCTGCCCAACTTAAAGGAATTGCGAATAATAATGCGATAATCGATAGTACAAAAACTTCTGATAAATAGATTTTAGCGATGCTGGAACGGCGAGCACCCAGAGACTTCATAATGCCTATTTGATCAGTTTGTTGGGTAATTAAAGCGCCTACTGTATTTAAGATCAGAACAGAACTGAGTGCCAAAGATGCCCAAGCCATCACCGTTAATATGAGATGTATGCCTTTAAAGATAGCACGGCCCCAATGTTGCTCAGGATTTTGTAATAAAGTGGCATTAACGGGGATGTTTAAGTCGTCTAGTTTTTGACGGATTTCACTGGCAATTAAATGAACTTTTTCTGGGCTATAGGGTGGTTTAACCTGCACTAATAATTGTCTGAAAGTCTGTTTAGGTATCTTAAAAAGAGTGGCCAATTCAGGTGCGATAAACACATGTAATTGACCGCCAAAAGTGGGTGGTTTAACAAAAGGATGTCGAATAATACCTGTAATGGTTAATTTCTCAGAGCCATTAGGTGTATTTATTTCTAAAGTGTCGCCCAGATTCAGGTGGGCATATTTAGCAGATAATCGCTCGATAGCAATAGCTTTCTCGTATGGAAAGCTTCCTGCTAATAAGTTCATTTGATCTTGTTTCTGGTTGAGGTAATCGGTTCTGAATAATAAAGTCCCCGTTTGCCATGGAGTAGATTTAGCTGTTTTAAATTCCCCCGTAAATTGCGTCATGGTATCAACGCTATCTACGTCATTCATATTTCTGATTGTCTCTGCTACAGAAAAATCCACATCTCGTCTAAGCATTAAACTGATGTGGGATGGCTTTGAGGCTTGATGCGCTTTATCCATGTAATTGAGTTGTAAATCCATCATGCCCAGTAAAGTGCCAATTACAAAAAGACCAATGGCGATGCTCGAGATGGATAAGACGGTACGGTATTTGTGCGTTAGCAGATCACTGCTAACTTTTCTCCATAGAATTGAGTTAAAAAGCATGCTAATTAGAGTGGCTTAGATACGTATTGATCACTCGATATTCGTCCATCGTGTAAGGTAATATGACGGGTAGCTGTTTTTGCAAGGTCCTCATTATGGGTAACAATAATGAGTGTTTTTCCCTCTTGTTGTAATGCTGAGAAGAGTGTGTAGATGTTTTCTGCAGTAGCGGAATCTAAATTTCCAGTGGGTTCATCAGCAACAAGCAGGGCAGGGTCATTTGCAAGTGCACGTGCAATCGCCGCACGTTGTTGTTGCCCCCCAGAGACTTGTCCGGGTAATTGTTTAGCTTGATGACTTAAATTTACACGTTCAAGTAAATAATATGCTCTTTCTGAGCGCTCTTTTTTGGGATATTTATTAGCAAAATCCATGGGTAATTGGATATTTTGTAGCAAAGTGAGCGAAGGCAGTAATTGAAAAAACTGAAAGACAATACCAACATTTAACCCTCGCCATACTGATAATTCTTCTTCATTTAAAAGTTGTAACTCATTGCCATTAAAGATTATTTCACCCTGACAAGGTCTATCTATTCCTGTTAATAGGTTTAATAAAGTTGATTTTCCATTGCCAGATGGACCCGTAATGGCAACAAATTCACCTGTATTAATGTCTAAAGAAATATCATGTAAAACAGGTGTTTTTAATTGCCCTAGCGTATAAGCTTTATAAACATGGTTTAGTTTTATAAGGTTTTGCATGGAAAAGGTGTTTTATGATTGCATTATTTAGAAAAATATTAGATTCTACCACGCACTTATTATTAGAATTTGAAATACGCGAATGACCTTTATACAGCAGTTATGGCTAATATTAGCGGGCATTTGGATAGTCTTGGAGGTCGCTGTCGTTTATAAAACGCGTGTATCGGTTGATGATTCATTCTCACTGGTTAAGAGTTACCGATCAGACCGACTTATTTGGTTAGCTGTGGTGTTCTCGATTATTGGCGCTTTTGTCTTTAAACAGCTTCAGTTAGCTCAATTTCCCATCAGTTATGGGCTTCGGCAAATAATGGCTCTCGTATTAATGTCTATGGGCCTGATGATACGTTTTTGCGCAATAAAAAGTTTAGGTCGTTTTTTTAGCACAACAGTCGTAATTCAAACTGAACATTTATTGATCGATCATGGACTTTATCATTACATAAGGCATCCTGCCTATACCGGATTATTGCTTAGTTTTTTTGCGACAGGCATTGCTATGGGGGATTTTTTAGCGATGCTTGTTTTGTTACTGCCTATCATTTATGTTTTAAACCAGCGAATTAGTGTTGAGGAAGCTCTTTTAATAAGTTATTTTGGCAAAAACTATCAGAACTATGCTGTTCGAACAAAAAAACTTATCCCTGGTCTTTATTAGAAATAATCGGTGATAAGCCCCTTATTTATATACCTTAAATTCAATCATTCAATTTATCTATCTCTATGCCTAACAAAAAACATATTGTCATTGTAGGTGCGGGGCCAGGAGGTCTTTGTGCTGGAATGTTATTAAGTAAACGCGGTTTCAAAGTCACTATTTTTGATAAGAATAACGAAGTAGGTGGTAGAAATCGCCCCATTAGATTGGCTGATTTTATATTTGATACGGGACCGACTTTCTTATTAATGAAGCATGTATTAGATGATATGTTCGCCTTATGTGGAAAAAAAAGTGCTGACTATTTGGAGTTTATTAAACTCGATCCTATGTATCGTTTGTTGTTTTCTGATCGCAGTATTCAAGTGTTTTCTGATAGAAATAAAATGCGAGCTGAATTGGAGCAAGGTTTTAATGAAGGTAGTTCAGGATATGACGCTTATTTAAAGCGGGAAGGAAAGCATTTTGAAAAACTTTATCCTTGTATCAAACGTGACTATACCAGCATCAAGGCATTTTTCTCGTGGGACTTAATTAAAGCGATTCCGTATTTGGCACTTAACCATAGTGTGTTTTCTAATTTGGGTAATTATTTCAAAGAAGAAAAAATGCGTTTAGTTTTTTCTTTTCAGTCTAAGTATTTGGGCATGTCACCTTGGGATTGTCCCGCTATATTTACTATGTTGTCTTATTTAGAGCATGAATATGGTATTTATCATGTTAAAGGAGGGTTAAACAAAATTGCTGAGGCTATGGCTAAAGTGATCATCGAACAAGGTGGGCAGATTTATACTGATACTGAGATTGAATCGTTAGTTATTAAAAATAAAAAAGTAAAAGGTGTGCGCTTGCAAGACGGTACAGAAATGTTGGCTGATGATGTCATTATCAATGCTGATTTTTCTCATGCTATGACGCATTTAGTTAAGTCCAATGAATTAAAACAATATAGCCCCGAGAAAATAGACAAACTTGAGTATTCCTGTTCTACCTTTATGTTGTATCTAGGTTTAGATAAATTTTACGATTTACCTCATCACACGATTGCTTTTGCGGACGATTATGTAACGAATATCAACAATATCTTTCATAGTAAAACGCTGAGTAAAGATTTCTCTTTTTATGTCCAAAATGCATGCGTCAATGATGCTACCTTAGCGCCAGTAGGAAAATCAGCTTTATATGTTTTAGTGCCCACGCCTAATAACGAAAGTCATACTGATTGGGATACCTATTGTGCTGATATGCGTGAGCAAGTATTAAACACCTTAGAAACGCGTTTAAATTTAACTGATATCCGTGCCCATATAGAACAAGAAAAGATTATTACGCCGAAAACGTGGGAAACCGATGAGTATGTTTTTAAAGGTGCAACTTTTAGTTTGGCGCATAAATTTAGTCAGCTTTTATATTGGCGGCCACACAACCAGTTTCAAGAATTGGATTCATGTTATTTAGTGGGTGGGGGCACTCATCCCGGTAGTGGTTTACCGACTATTTATGAGTCTGCTCATATTTCGGCAAAATTGATTTGCAAAAAATACGGTGTCAAATTCGGATTAGCAACATGAGTGAAGAGATAGTAGCTGTCTCGGCATTAACTGAACAGAACGGTAAAACTTATTCTGTTACCCATAAAGACGATGTTATTAAAATAATGACTAAGGCCAGGGATGCTTTTAGTCTGTGGGAAGCGTTAACGGTTGAACAGCGTGTTAAAAAATTAGTAAAACTTGAAGCCATTATTCAAGCGGAGATGGATGCTATTGTTGAGGTTATTATGGCCGTAACAGGTAAAGTGAAAACAGAGGTTTTACTGGGGGAAATTTATCCAGTTTTGACTACCTTGCGATATTATCAAAAAAATGCGGCGGCTATTCTGGCTAGTGCGCCGGTTATTACGTCGCCTATTTTATTTCCAAAATCTAATGCTGAAGTTTATCGTCGACCTTACGGTGTAGTCGCTATTATTTCACCGTGGAATTTTCCGTTTCAATTGACACTAATTCCTATACTGACTGCGCTTATAACGGGTAACTCGGTCATTTTTAAAATGTCTGAATTAAGCTTACCCGTGGGTGATTTGTTGATAGATTTATTATCAAGGTCGGCTTTGCCAGAAAATTTAGTTCAACAAGTGATCGGTTTTGCGGAAACGGGGCAACAATTGATAGCAAGTCGCCCAGACATGGTTTTTTTTACGGGTAGTCTCGCGGCGGGTAGAGCCGTCATGGCAAGTGCGGCCCAGCATCCTATTCCCGTTGTTTTAGAGTTAGGGGGTAAAGATGCGATGGTCGTGTTTGCTGATGCTAATCAAACTCGGGTAGTCAATGCTGCTTTGTATGGGGCTTTTAGTAATAGCGGTCAAGTGTGTGTGTCTGTTGAGCGCTGTTATGTCGAGGCCTCTTATTATCAAGATTTTATTCGCCAGCTAACCGAGGCAGTGCTTAAGCTCAAGGTTGGGCATGGTAGCTCTGGTGATTTAGGGGGGTTAACTACCCTAAAGCAATTTGCTGTGATTGAAGCTCACTATAACGATGCCTTGGCAAAGGGTGCTAAAGCATCTGGGGCTTTAAAATTAGAGGGTCGATATTTGCATCCCATTGTATTGTGGGATGTTACCCACGATATGAACATTATGCGTGAAGAAACTTTTGGTCCCGTGTTGCCCGTGATGAAGTTTACCTCAGTATCGGAAGTAATTGAATTGGCTAATGATACTGATTTTGGCTTAAATGCTAGTGTTTGGAGTCAAGATATTGCAAAGGCAGAGCGGGTAGCTAAGCATCTAAAAGTGGGGTCTTGGGCTATAAATGACGTTATTAAAAATATTGGTCATCCGGGTTTACCGTTCGGTGGTGTAAAAAATAGTGGCTTTGGACGGTATCACGGCGCTGAGGGATTGCGAAGTTTTACTTATACAGTGGCAGGATTAACCAGCAGAAGTACTTATGAATCTGAGCCGAATTGGTTTCCTTATTCAGATCAGCGTTACATTGAAATGCGGGCGTTTTTTGATGTCATGTTTGGTAATGGATTTTTGTTTCTGCGTATAAAGAGAAACTGGAGAGCGTTACAAGCATTTAAGCAGTATTCATCGTTAAACTTGGGCCAACATTGGCATAATTTCAAAATTCAATTTTTTAACAAATCACTGAGACATTGACATGACTTTAAATAAAAAACCGCATATTGTTGTTATAGGCGCTGGGCTAGGTGGTTTGTCCGCGGCGATCTCATTAGCAACCGAAGGTTTTAGTGTTGATTTATTAGAGAAGAATGACAAAGTTGGCGGTAAATTAAATATCTTAGAGAAAGACGGCTTCACCTTTGATTTAGGTCCGTCTATTTTAACCATGCCACATATTTTTAAAGCCTTGTTTGATAGAGCCGGCAAAAATATGGATGATTATGTCAGCATTCAAACGGTTGAGCCGCATTGGCGCAATTTTTTTGAAGATGGTAGTACGCTCGATTTAAGCTCGGATCCAGAAATAATGCAACAGGAGTTGTTAAAATTGGGGCCGAATACACCTAAAGAATTTGCTCGGTTTTTAGCCTATTCTAAAAAACTATGTGAAGTGACTGAAGACGGTTATTTTGCACAGGGCTTGGATTCATTTTGGGAGCTTCTTAAATATTATGGTCCGGTTAAGAGTTTGCAAGAGTTTGATGTTTTTCGCTCTATGGACCAGGGGGTTAGGCATTTCATTAAAGACCCAAAGCTAGTGGATGTACTCAATTATTTTATTAAATATGTTGGTTCGTCTCCTTACGATGCACCCGCTTTAATGAATTTATTGCCTTATATTCAGTTTGGTTATGGGCTTTGGTATGTTAAAGGTGGCATGTATGGCATGGCGCAAGGTTTAGAAAAGTTGGCGCTTGAGTTGGGGGTTAATATTCAAGTGAATGCTGAGGTTAAAGAGATTCAGCATGAGGCGGGTTATGCTTCTGCTGTAAAGCTAGCTGATGGGTCAGTGTTAGAAGCGGATATTGTCGTTTCAAATATGGAATTGATTCCGGCTTATAAAGAATTAATGTCAGGACAAGAAAAAGAAATAAAACGCATAGAAAAGTATGCGCCTAGTTGTTCTGGCTTAGTCTTGCACCTGGGTGTTGATAGAATTTATGAACAATTAGCGCATCATAATTTCTTTTATTCTGATCATCCGCGGGAGCATTTTAAGGCAATATTTCATGAGCATAAATTGTCTGAAGATCCCACAATTTATTTAGTTGCTCCTTGTAAGAGTGATCCTGCACAAGCCCCCGAGGGTTGTGAGATCATTAAAATATTACCGCATATTCCGCATTTAGATCCTAATAAACCTTTAACCGCAGAAGATTATGCTGATTTAAGAGAGCGGGTTTTAATTAAATTAGAACGCATGGGTTTAACGGATTTAAGAAAACATATAGTTAGTGAAGAAAGTTGGACGCCTGTAGATATTCAAGCCAAATATTATTCTAACCAAGGGTCCATCTATGGGGTAGTGGCAGATCGGTTTAAAAATTTAGGGTTTAAAAATGCTCAGCGCAGTAACGTTTTAAAAAATCTGTATTTTGTAGGGGGTAGTGTTAATCCAGGTGGTGGAATGCCTATGGTGACATTATCTGGACAGTTAGTGCGAGATAAGATTTTGGCAGATTTATCTAAGCAATAATTTATAAGTATTTAAGTGAACCTGTTAAAAGGAAATATAAGTGACTGAAGTTTCAAGTCCAAAAAAGACGCAACCACCGCGCCGCACGCCGCCAGTCAGTCCTGCGGTAGAAAAGTATCTATTAGACTTATTGGGCCCTGCGGAGAATGCTGTACTACAGGAAATGGAAGCCTTAGCAGAAAAGAATAACTTCCCTATCGTGGGGCGTTTAGTCGGTGTGTTTATAGAAATGCTGGCCAAGATGATTAATGCCGAACGCGTATTTGAGTTTGGTAGTGGTTATGGTTATTCGGCTTATTGGTTTGCTAAAGCTGTTGGACCAAACGGGCAAGTGATTTGTAGTGAGGCTGACTTTTTAAACCGAGATAAGGCCGAACATTATTTAAGTGCGGCTAATTTGTGGGACAGGATCGATTTTAAAACCGATATGGCGCAAAACGCTTTTGCACAGACTGAAGGGTTGTTTGATATTTGCTATAACGATGTGGATAAAGGCGACTATCCTGATATTTGGCTATTAGCCAAAGATAGAATTCGTCCAGGCGGCTTATACATTGCAGACAATGTGTTATGGCGCGGTCGCGTGGCCGCTCATTCGGGTAAAGATGTATTTCAGGGATGGACGGAAGCTATACGACAACACAATCAAATGATTTTTGATGATCCTGACTTTGATACCTTTATTAATCCGAGTCGTGATGGTGTAATAGTAGCACGTAGAAAAACAACACAACCATGAGCGATAAGGATACCTCCATGCAACACAGATCAGCTAGCCAAGAACTTCATCATGAGATTTTTGGCTCTATATTGGATAGGTCTGACTTAAGTCCCTACCTTTTATTATCTGCCGATAATTATTCGACTGCGCTGAAGCAGGCTACCAAAATGATGAGTAATCGTGGTTTTGATGTGGTGGGTAATGGTGAGTTGCAAGAAAGTGAGAAGAAACGCGCCCTAGTGTATGTAGAGCGCACTTATCGTTACTTTTTAAAATGGTTATTTCCGTTTGTAAAACGCCAATTAGAGGCGTTAATCTCTTTAGAGTCTAGTAATTTAGCCTTGTATCAACAAAGTTTGGCGGCCATTAAACAGGTCGAAACGCAGTTAAAGAATCCTGCTTTTAAACAGATTGTGGAGCAAGATCCACGACATCTGTTTTTGTTAGCGTCTTCAGGAAAATATCCTATGGTATTTCATGGTTATCAAGGCAAAAAGATGGCTGTGCCCTTGGAATGGCAACAAACGGCTTGTGCCATGTTAAAGATGGGTTATTTGATTAAATCTATTGAAGAAGAAAGCCAAGATATTAATGACTTTGCGCAACTAGGCTTCTTTTTAGAAGCAGAGAAACAAAGCCTGAATGATCTGTTTCATTATGATTGGGAAAATCCTAAACATATTCCAGAGAGCGAACCGGCACAAAATGCGTTTGTTAAGATCTCCGCTTTCTTTCATAAATTAAGAGAGTCAGTGAGTATTGATGCAGATGGGCAGGGATTTGTATTTGATAGTGGAGATGGGGTACGTGTCGATATTGCAGAGATTAAAGCGCGTTTAAAAAGTCCAGAAAGTATGTTTACCAAACTCGGTAAAGATCTAGAAGGTGAAGCCTATGATATTAGAGATATTTTAGCCATTACCTTTATCTTAAGAGACAAAGACGATACCTTAAAGCTGTTTCATGCTTTACAAAAGAAAGGCGTTATCCTACAAGAAAATACGCATTCACAATCCATTACCCAAACGCTATTTGATACGCCCGAACAAATGGGTGAGGCAGTGCGTAGATTAATGATCAGTCTTTCACAAAGTGCGGGGCATGAAACCCGCTCAACAGACCAGGAAGTATTGGCTAACGCCCAAACTTTTTATAATGCGTTAAGTATGAATGCAGAAAAGAATCAACATTCATCTGCAGGACACAGAAAGTTTCAATGCAAGATTAGTTTCTCTTTGCCTATCCATCGGCAGTCTAGAACCCACAAAATTATGATCCCCGGTACTGATGTCTATGCGCGTAGGAATGAGATAAATAAAAAAACCCAGGAACATACCTTAGGTGTTGAGCTACGCATTTCTGATGAAGAAAGCTGGCGTACGTCTGAGCAGAAAGGGGATTCTCATCACAGCGCCTATAAATTTAGGCAGTTAGTGGCTGTTATGAATCGAGTGTTTAAAAATGTATACGCTATGCCTAAAGATAGTATTGCTCAGTTGAAGAAAGATCAGGCCGTGTTGTTTTCTTAGGTTTTATTTTGAATTAGTGGCTCAAGGTAGTGTAGCTAAGTTAGAAACCACAGGCTATGACTTACGTCATGATTCAACCCATACCAGTGGCATTAATCCTTTACCAGCACCTGCTGATTTTAAGATCGCGCGAGGTGCCTTACCCGGTACTGTAGATATTAGCGTGACGCGTTTAGACGGTGCTGGCAGTTATGATGTGCAAATGACTGAGTTGGATCCTTTAGTTGAAGCAAATTGGAAACATGTATTGTCATCAAAGACGGCAACGCATATTCAATTGACTCATTTAGTAGCAACAAAAACTTATTGGGTACGAGTAAGAGGCATTGGTACTAATGGTATGGGTGTATTTACTGACCCGTTGAGTATTGTTGCTTTGTAAACAAGCTTAGATTTAGTCGTTTAATTAAAGCCAGATGAATTGTCATCTGGCTTTTTATTTCTTTAAAGCAGTGCTTTAATCTCTGGGATGCACGAACCACAATTAGTACCGGCTTTTAAGCATTGCCCCACTTCTTGGTGCGTTTTAAGTTGTTTTTCTTTAATGCACGCGCGTATTGTTTTCTCGCCGACATTAAAACAAGCACAGACCACTTTGCCTGTCTCATGACTGCCTTTGGGGGGGAGTCCGCTCAGTAACGCCATACGCGCTTCGGGTTCAAGTAATACTTTTGCGAATAAACTACTTAACCAACTGCGTTCGGGTAGCTTATGATCAGCCGCTATGAAGATAACAGCATTTAATCGCCCTTTAATAAATTGTGCCGCACGATAACTGCCTAAACTGGCATCTTGATAGGTTTGCCATTCTGATTTTTCTGCAATATTAGCGTTTAAAGTATCTTTAAGCGTATTTAACCAAGGGTCCGGTAATTGTTGCCCCGCCAGTTCATAACGATAAAAACAGTCACCTTTGCTACTCACTTGATAACTTATATCGCTTAGTCTTAATGGCGCTCTGGATAGAATAAAGCCTTGCCAAACAGCTTGATATGATTTGATGCGGATGGGTGTATGTTTACTTTCAGGTTGCTTAGAGATGGGGTCAACTTCTGGATTAACTAAGGCGCCCATACGACCATCACTGGCATTTTGCGTCGTCCAATGCATCGGTATGAAGACATTACCAAGTGTTTGATCATCTGTTATCTTAACTCTAGCCAACATTTTGCCCCATGCACTTTCTAGTTCCGCTAAGGCACCTGCTGTTAAGTTATAATTTTTTGCATCAACCGGATGAATTTCAACACAGGGTTCTGGGCTATGTTGATTAAGCTTTGCTGACAGTGCGGTGCGGGTCATGGTGTGCCACTGATCCCTTAAACGCCCGGTATTTAAAATTAAAGGGTAATTTTTATGCGGCAAGTTAACAGGAGGTCTTGGCGTAATAGCAATAAATTGCGCTTTGCCAGTGGGCGTAAAATAATGGCCATCAGCAAACATGCGCTCCGTGCCCTTGGGGTTATTGGCATTTACTGGCCATTGTATGGGCTGTAGGTTTTCATAACTGTTTTGATCAAGTGTGGAGAGGCCAGAAATATCAAAGTCCCTGTAGCCGTGCGTTATATCGTTCTCAAAGCCAGATAGTGCCGCATGTTCGGTAAAAATCTCATAGGGGTGATTGTAGTTAAACGCCTGATTAAAGCCCATGCGCTGTGCAACTTGAGAGATTATCCACCAATCGGCTTTTGCATGACCTGCCGGTTTAAATAACGCACGTTGTCGAGAGATTCGGCGTTCAGAATTAGTGACTGTACCGTCTTTTTCACTCCAACCTAAAGCAGGTAATAACACATGTGCAAAAGCGCTGGTATCCGTTTGTGCAATACAATCGGATACTACGACAAAATCACATTGTTTTAATGCGCGTTTAACTAGATCTGCATTCGGCATACTCACTACAGGATTAGTACCCATAATCCAGATGGCTTTAATTTCACCCGCCGATACGGCATTAAACAGTTCAACCGCGGGTAGACCTGGATAGGTGGCGATGTTGTCTGAACCCCAGAAGCGAGCGACTCGATTTACATCTTCAGCTATAGAAAAATCCATATGCGCCGCTAATTGATGCGCTAGGCCACCCACTTCTCGACCGCCCATTGCATTGGGCTGACCGGTGAGGGAAAAAGGTCCCATGCCGGGTTGGCCAATTCTCCCTGTGGCTAAATGACAATTAATAATCGCGTTGACTTTATCGGTCCCCGATGAAGATTGGTTAATGCCTTGACTATACAGACTCATGACTTTTTTATGGTTTTTGAACAAGTCATAAAAATATTGCACATCTGTTTCATTCAATTGGCATTGTCCCGCAACTTCGGCAATACTTGGCGCGCTTAGTTCAGCGGTTTGGATGGCTGGTGTAAAGCCTTCGGTATGGGTGTTGATGTAGTCTTGATTAAGTGCTTGCTCTGTATTTAAAAAGCTTAATAGGCCATTAAATAAAACAGCATCACTGCCACTAGCCAGCGGTAAATGTAAGTCTGCTAGGTCACACGTTGCCGTATGGCGTGGATCAATCACCACTACTTTTAAATCAGGTCTAGCTTGTTTGGCAGCGCGAATGCGTTGGAATATAACGGGGTGGCACCATGCGGTATTGGAGCCAATTAAAATGATTAAATCGGCTAGGTCTAAATCTTCATAACAACCGGGTACGGTATCTGAACCAAAGGCGCGTTTATGACCCGCCACAGATGATGACATACATAAGCGGCTATTGGTATCCATGTTGGCACTACCGATAAAGCCTTTCATCAGTTTATTGGCGACGTAGTAGTCTTCAGTTAATAATTGTCCTGAGCCATAGATTGCTACAGAATCTGGGCCGAATTTATTAATAGTTTCTAAAAAGGTGTTAGCGACTAATGATAAGGCGGCATCCCACTCGACAACTTGGCCGTTGATGTGGGGATCTAACAAACGACCTTCTAAATTAATCGTATCGCCTAATGCAGAACCTTTCGAACACAATCTGCCAGCATTAGCGGGATGTGATTGATCCCCCTTAATATTAACAGTGTGCTGAGTTTGATTTACGACGGCACTGATACCACAACCGACACCACAGTAAGGGCAGGTGGTTTGAATAGTGGTGAGAGCCTTAGACATAGGCTTTCCCAAATATAAGTTGGTCTCGAATGGGGGTAATGGATTGTTCCTTTTCAAGTAATTCTTGGTACCAATAACTATCTTGGGTGTCGCCATATAATACCGCGCCAATCAGCTTATTGGCTTTAATCACTAGTTTTTTGTAGATGCCTAAGGCAGTATCAGTAAATTGAAGGGTTTCAGATGTTTCATCACCCATAAAGTTACCTATAGAAAAAACCTGAATGCCTGTGACCTTCAGTTTAGTGGCCGTGGGTAATGTTAGATATTGTGCTACGCCATGTTCGGTTAAGTGATTAGCACACACTTTTGCTTGCTCAAATAAAGGTGCAACTAAACCGAAGGTTTGACCTCGGTGTTGAATGCATTCACCCACGGCATAGACTCTGGGGTCATAAGTTTGCAGAGTATCGTTGACTATAATACCTTGTTCACAATAAAGTCCTGCGGCCTTTGCTAAGGCTTTATTGGGCTTAACACCGATAGCCATTACCAATAAATCACAATCAAGTTCACTGCCATCTGTGAGTCGAATCGTTTTGATATGTTCTTTTTCATCACCTAGTAATTGCCCAACTTGGCTGGCCATTTTAAAGCTTAAGCCTTTTGACTCCAGTTCTTTTTGTAATAAAGTACCCGCGGCTGTGTCCATTTGGCGATTTAATAATACGGCATTGTTATGGATAACAGTCACCCTCATGCCTCTTAACGCTAAACCGTTAGCTGCTTCCAAGCCTAATAACCCACCCCCTAATACAACGGCATTTTTGTGATGTTGGCTGTAGTCGAGCATTTTATTAACATCCGCAATATCTCTAAAACTAATAATGCCGGCCAAATGATTGCCGGGTACATTAGCTATAACTGGCTTAGAACCCGTGCTAATTAATAAGCGATCATAGTCTGCAACCGTGCCATCTTGGGTATAGACCTTTCTGTGCTGGCGATCAATGCGCGTGACCGTTTTTGAGGCGCCGCTATAAAGGGTAATGTTATGTTGGTCATACCACGCTTGATCATTAATGAATATCTCATCCAGCGCCTTTTCGCCACTTAACACAGAGGACAGCATAATTCGGTTGTAATTACCATGCGGCTCAGACCCAAATACTGTAATGTCGTATTGATTTGGGGCCGATTTAAGTATTTCTTCAAGGGTACGCATGCCGGCCATACCATTGCCAATGACGACTAACTTAGCCATGGGTAAGTTTTATTTCAATATGTTGATTGTTAATCCGCACGGGGTAAGAGGCAATCTTAACCGAAGTATCTTCAATACATTCCCCTGTCGTTAGTTTGAAATGTTGTTTGTAAATAGGTGATGCCACGACAGGATCACCATTGACGTCTCCAATAATACCTCGAGATAAAACATGAGCTTTAGCAAAGGGATCATAGTTATTTAATGCAAACACAGTTTGCATTTTGGCTACATAAAATAAGGCGATTTGTAACTCATCTATCAAAGCACAAATACCGGAGTCTGCTGGTAAATCATCAAGATTACAAAGGGTTTGCCATTGGGTCATTACACCACCTCTACCATTTTAAAGTGTTTTTGTGGGCTAGGTTCTGCAGGACGAATTTGACCACGCTCTTCTATAAACACAATATGCTGATCAGATTCTTCACTGTTAACAAAAGGTTTAAAACGTTTTAATTTGGATTCATCTTCGATGGTTGATTTCCATTCGCACTGATAGGTATCAACGACATGTTGCATTTGTGCTTCTAATTGTTCACATAATCCTAAGCTATCGTTAATGATGATCTCTTTTAGATGATCTAGTCCGCCCGCCATGTTTTCCATCCATACCGAGGTGCGTTGTAATCGATCAGCTGTTTGAATGTAAAAGCTTAAAAAGCGGTCGATATATCTAATTAAGGTGTCTTTATCTAAGCTAGTGGCAAATAAATCGGCGTGTCTGGGTTTCATACCGCCATTACCACAGACATATAAGCTCCAGCCTGTTTCTGTTGCAATAACACCAATATCTTTACCTTGCGCTTCTGCACACTCTCGTGTGCAACCGGATACGGCAAATTTTATTTTATGCGGTGAGCGGAGGCCTTTGTAGCGGTTCTCTAGTTCTATGGCGAGTCCAACACTGTCATCTACACCATAGCGACACCAATTACTGCCGACACAGGATTTAACGGTGCGCAAAGATTTACCGTAGGCATGTCCAGACTCAAAGCCAGCATCAACGAGTTCTTTCCAAATAAGAGGGAGTTGTTCAACTCGTGCACCGAATAAATCAACCCGTTGTCCACCGGTGATTTTGGTATACAGTTGATATTTTTTACCTATTTGACCTAACACTATAAGTTTATCGGGGGTGATCTCACCACCCGCAATACGTGGAACCACTGAGTAAGTACCATCTTTTTGGATATTGGCTAAAAAGGCATCATTGGTATCTTGTAGGGGCGCGTGTTCCGTTTTTAAAATAAAGTCGTTCCAGTTGGAGGCAAGAATCGACGCGACAGTCGGCTTGCAAATTTCACAACCCAAGCCTTTGCCATGTTTGTCGAGCAAGTCATCAAAGGTCCTGATCTTTTCAACTTTAATGAGCGTAAACAGTTCTTGGCGCGTGTATGCAAAATGTTCGCAAAGATCGGTATTGACCTCTACACCTTGTTTAGCCAATTCTGAATTTAATACAGATTTAACTAAGGCTGCGCAACCTCCACAACCCGAACCGGCTTTGGTTTCTGCTTTTAATGCGCCTACGGTATGGCAGCCAGCAGCAACTGCCCGACAAATATCACCCTTACTGACGTCATAACAAGAACAGATTTGTGCCGTGTTAGGTAAAGCATCTGGGCCTAGGCCTGCGGGTTCTGAGCTAAGACTGGGTAAGATTAAACTGTCGGGTTGTGCGGGGAGTTGGATACCGTTTAAGCAGTACTGTAATAAGGTGCTATAACTGCTGGCATCACCCACTAATACGGCGCCCAGTAAGTATTTTTTATCAGGGCTGACGACCAGGCGTTTGTATATTTCTAATTCACCATTTTGGTATGTATAGATAAGAGCCCCCGGTGTTTTCGCATGTGCATCACCGATACTGGCGACATCAACGCCCATGAGTTTTAATTTAGTGCTCATGTCGGCACCCATAAAACTCGCACTTTGATGCGCCAAATCTGCAACAACTGTTCGAGCCATGGCATAACCTGGAGCGACCAAACCATAAATCATGTTATTCCATAAGGCACATTCCCCAATGGCATATATGTCTGGGTCTGAGGTTTTACATTGATTGTCGATAACAATGCCACCACGTGCACCCACTTCAAGCTCACAATCTCTAGCGATATCATCTCTGGGTCTAATGCCTGCAGAGAATAATATAATATCTGTTTCAAGTTCTTCGCCATCAGCAAAGCACATTTTATTTAGGCACTGTTCGCCATTAGTAATTAATTGGGTGTTTCTATTCGTATGAACGGTGACCCCGAGTTGTTCAATTTTGTTTCTTAATAACGCACCACCCGCCTCATCCAATTGTACCGCCATCAAGCGGGGGGCAAATTCGACTACGTGCGTTTTTAAACCTAGGTCTTTTAAAGCTTTAGCGGCTTCTAAGCCTAATAAACCCCCACCCACCACCACGCCCACTTTGCTTTTATTCGCGGCTGTTGCAATGGCCTCAAGGTCTTCAATCGTTCTATACACTAAACATTGCGGTCTATCGTGTCCGGGGACAGGTGGCACAAAAGGAAATGAGCCTGTGGCTAAAACTAATTTGTCATAAGAGACTGTATGACCTAGTGCAGAAGTAATAGTTTTGGTAGCTCGATCAATCTTAGCGGCTTTGTCACCTAAGAGCAGATGAATGCCATGTTGCTCAAAAAAGTTAGCTTCAACTAATGATAAGTCTTCAGCTGTTTTTCCAGAAAAGAAAGCAGAAAGATGCACGCGATCATAAGCTACTCTAGGTTCTTCGCAAAAAGTAGTGATGTTGTATTCATCTTTAATAGGGCTGGCAACGAGTTGTGCTAAGAAGTGTTGCCCCACCATGCCATTACCAATGACAACCAGATTTTTTTTAGTATTCATGTTCAACCTCAATGCAGAGCGTGCTGCAATGTTGATAAGTTTAGTGCTCTAAGTGCTAAAGAACTTAGAAGCTAATGTTGCCTTGTAACCAAATTTTTTGGGTATCGGTATTGGCAAAGGTATCTGTAGCTGTAGTCGCTTTGTAGCTATCGGCACTGTAATATGCGTATTTAGCTAAAAGCGAATAATGCTTTCCGAATTTTTTTAGAATCGACGCATCCCATTCTTGGCCATATTGGAGTTGCCCTGTATCGTCGGTGAAATTATGATAAACCCCTGTTACTACAATATCGCCTCTATCGAAAGTTGAAACGACGGTGCCAAAAAAATCACGGATACCATTTTTAGGTGTAGTTAAGAAAAGGTCAGCCCAGCCTTGAAATGCATGATTAGTACCTAGAGGTGTATCAAACGTTTTATTAGTACCGTGTCCGTCAAGTTGTTCCATGGCGGCTTGAAAAGTCAGGTTATAAGCCGTAAACCCACTCATTAGATTATAACGATCAGCATTATAGGCAACGGTTCCATGTCCGTAATCTGCTTGGTAACTGTATTCAGCGGTATAAACAAGACCGTAGTTTTCGCTAATTTTTAAGCTATCCCCCGGCTTTTGATAGTTGTTCATTCTGATGCCGTAAGATTGGTTTGACTTGTTGGCGTTTTCTTTTTCTGTGTAATCCAACCAATAACCGTAACCCACTAAATTTCCGTAATCACCGACTTTATAATTTACATTTAATAGGGGAGCGTCTATTTTTTCTGTGGTGGATGTGAAGGTATTAACATTGCCTATATAACCTGCATTAACTGTCAGGCCAAAAATTTGCTGGTTATTGTGGGTGATTAAGACCGAGTCAAAGGTAGTTTCCATTTGTCGCCATCCGACATTACCAATAAACCGATCATCATCCAATTTAATACGTTGTCTTCCCCCTTTAATAACCGTATCTGGAATGCCGGCATAGCTTAACCAGAGTTGATTAAGTTCGCTTTGTTGCGGATCAGCAATTTTTGAATACTGACTATAGCCATTAATAATACTGTTATAGTCTTCGTCCATGGCTAGATTACCTTCATATTCTGCAAAGCCTTGGATACCATGAAAGACGGGAGAGAGTAATCCGATACGTAAACGTGAAGTGACACCATTAGCTGTTTTGGGATTTGGGGTGCCACCTTGGTCTTGGTTAACATTTTCCCAACGAGTGTTTAAATCAAATTTTACTGCGCCATTTTTACCATAATGATAAAAGTTAAGAGCATCTTCAATGTCTTGGGTAACCCCTGCTAATACAGGTGAACTGATCACTGATAATGATAAAATTGCGCTTGATAATGCAGTGTTTTGCTGAATTTTGGACATAAAGACTCCGGTCTTAGTTTTTAAGACAATAAGTGGTTTTAAGATTTTAAAGGGAAGTCAGGAACAACTTCCCTCGCTTTAATTTAGGATAGATTCACTAATGCGTATGATCACATTCCGCTAAAAAAGTCAGTAAACTGGCTCGGTATTTATAATAATCAGGGTGTGCTAATAAGGCTTTACGGGTTCGCGGTCTAGGTAAATCAATGGTTTCAATTTTTCCTATCTTGGCATGGGGGCCATTTGTCATCATGACTACTCTATCGGCCAATAAGATTGCTTCATCAACATCATGAGTCACTACAATGGCCGTAACTTGAGTGCGCTCCCAGACTTCCATTAAGACTTCTTGTAACTCCCACCGGGTCAAAGAATCTAACATTCCAAATGGTTCGTCTAGTAAAAGCAATTTAGGTGATAAAGCAAAGGCACGTGCTATACCCACGCGTTGGCGCATGCCGTTTGAGAGTGCACTGGCTTTTTTGTGTAAGACATCACCCAAACCCACTCGAGTTAAATAATATTCAACAATATCATTACGTTCAGCTGGATTAGCGTGAGGGTAGACTTTTTCCACGCCAAGAGCGACGTTTTCATAAGCCGTTAACCAAGGAAATAAGCTAGGCGCTTGAAATACCACTCCTCGATCGGGACCGGCGCCATCTATTTCTTTATTATCAAGTACGATAACGCCTTCTGAGATACTGTTTAAGCCGGCAGTCATGGATAAAACGGTTGATTTTCCACAGCCGGAATGACCAATTATTGAAATAAACTCGCCTTTTTTCACTTTAAGATCAAAACCGTCTACGACTTTAACAGTGCTATTACCATCTGGAGTTGGGTAACTCTTTGAGAGTTGTGAGAATTCCAGATAACGTGGTCTTTCTATATCATTTTTATTGATTAATAACTCAGGTTGATCCCAATGTTGATTCGTATTGGGTTGTACCTCTGGTAAGCTGATTTTGTCGATGCCGACCGCTTGGTTTTTTTCTATACCTGTTGCCATTAAATATTGAGTAATTTCAGCGCGTAGCTTCTTGAAAGAATCATTTTGATTTAAAGCGGTTCTGTCACGTGGACGCTCAATATTCACGGTAAAGTCAGGGCCAAAAGTCGCATCGGGCCCGGGATTTAAAGCAATAACACGATCAGCCATGTAAATCGCTTCATCGACATCATTAGTAATTAAGATAACAGTTTTCTTTTCTTGTTCCCAAATGTGTAAGATTTCATCTTGCAAGTTACCTCGAGTTAAGGCGTCCAATGCACTTAAGGGCTCGTCTAATAATAAAATATCAGGACTTGCCGCTAAGGCACGCGCTACATTGACTCTTTGACGCATACCTCCTGATAATTCAGATGGCTTTTTAGACATGGCAGCCCCTAAGTTAACCATGCGAATGTATTTCTCGGTATGTTCCTTACATGCTGCTGCAGTCCAATCGGTAAAGATTGCATCTACTGCCAAGGCGACATTTTCATAGACAGTTAACCAAGGCATCAGCGAGTAATTTTGAAACACTACGCCACGATCTGGACCTGGACTGGTAATTGCCACACCTTGTTTGAGGACTTCGCCACTATCGGCTTGGATTAATCCGGCAATAGTTGAGATAAGCGTGGTTTTTCCACTGCCAGAAAAACCTACGATGGCAATAAATTCACCCTCTTTAACGCTTAAGTTTAGGTTTTTTAAGATGGATGTTTCGCCATACGATTTACAAACATTTTTCAATTCAATCAGAGGTAAGCTCGGATCATTCGAAGGTGCTGTAATATCTGATGATGCATTAATATCAACGACTTTAAGTTTTAAGGCAGACATAAAGGGCTCCTGACTAAAGGTCGTTACTGTATGAAAATACTTTTTGAAAAGATTGCATAATGCGATCTAAAACAAAACCGATAATACCAATAGTAAATACAGCTACCATAATGCGTCCTAATGAATTAGAACTGCCATTTTGAAATTCATCCCACACAAACTTTCCTAAACCTGGGTTTTGTGCCAGCATTTCTGCAGCAATTAAAACCATCCAGCCCACACCGAGTGATAAACGCATGCCAGTAAATATGTAGGGTAATGAAGAGGGGAGAATGATCTTTTTGATTTGAGTAAACCAGTTTAGACGCAGAACTTTGCCTACATTGACTAAATCTTTGTCTATAGAGGCAACACCGACAGCAGTGTTAATTAAAGTAGGCCAAAGTGAGCATAACGTGACGGTGATTGCAGAGGTTAAAAATGACTTCTCAAACCAAGAGTCATCATTAGTAACATACAAGGCACTTACGACTAAGGTGACTATCGGTAACCATGCTAAAGGGGATACAGGTTTAAAGATTTGGATCAACGGATTGATGGCTGTATTAATCACAGGACTCATGCCGCACAGTAAACCTAAAGGCACTGCCACTAATGTCGCAATAATAAAGCCGGCAAACACGGTATAAAGACTGGTGAAGATTTTGTCCAAATAGGTAGCTTGGCCGTTATAAGGTGTACTAGTCTCGACCTAATCTGACACTGGGCTTGAAAAAAAGAGCGTTACCGATTTAGATATATGGGTGTCGAATCCTTAATCTAAATCAAAAGAGGTAACACTCATGCACTATACTAG
>Ga0316230_1000568_pt1 | contig 49806 bp, 36 predicted proteins | sample TBH18025metaG_FD_206004 | JGI IMG/M metagenome (GOLD analysis project Ga0316230, IMG submission 206004) | Freshwater microbial communities from Trout Bog Lake, Wisconsin, USA - TBH18025 | ecosystem: Environmental > Aquatic > Freshwater > Lake > Hypolimnion/Profundal zone | place: USA: Wisconsin... | reverse complement strand
TGGATTTCCAAAGCCTTGACTAAACGAGTAATACTGCGGTGTATAGCCCCCGGATTTAGCGTTGCCTAGGCCGCTCGTAGCGTGTAGGTAGTCTGCGATAAAGTCCCATGAGTAGTCGAAACTATAGCTGCCACCCTCTTCGTAGAGATTGTCCACAAAGTCAAAGACGCGATTGATCTCCACCCCCGCTTTGGTAGTGTGCTGGCCATGGCTCCATAAAACCATGTCCTCGCCCTGCATGCGCCGTTCGTTTGGCAGCGCGCGGCGCTCCAGAAAATAGACACGGCCAATATCGAAGCCTGTGCCGTCAAATTCATATCCGATCTGGATAGCCGGGGGCGCAGAAGGAGCCAGGGGATCTCCTGGAATCGTTGTGCTCAACGGCTGTTCGTTGGGGGTTGGAGCCTGTGAGCTCTCGTACTCAAAATCACGACCGTACTGAAAGAGAAAGCTGTTGACTTTGGAGCCCATAACCGTCGACAAACGCATTATTCCGAAGTCTTCCTTGACGTAATCGTTGCCGAACGAAGAGCGACCGTAAAAATTGGAGGCCTGTGTCTGAACCCCCGCAGGCGAACTATAGCGCAGTCGGTTGTACTGCAAGGTGAGTCGATTGGCATCGTTGATCTGCCAGTCCAACTTCGGGAAGTTGAGAACCTGGTCCGAGTGACGGGGAACCACGCCCAGAAACGACGCGATGATTCCCAGGCCCTGCTGGTAGTACGACGCTGCCGCCTGATAGGACACACCGAATGCAGTCTGTATCCCGCACGCACCCTGATCGCCGTACGAAAGTCCACTGCTCGAGCAAGTGAGCCCCGAGGGAAGAATCTGGTCCGCCGGAGAAAACGTGTCGCTTGGATCGGATGCCCGCGCTGTACCGGGAAAATTTCTCTGACTCTGATCGTACGAGTAGAACCAGAACAGTTTGTTGCGCAGCAGTGGGCCACCAGCGCCAAAGCCCCACTGTTTGCGCCAGTCCTTAGGCTTGTAGGGATATGTAACAAAATTATTGGTTCCGGTGACTTGAGTCGTGAGCGTGGTATATGGGTTCTCTGCACCCAGGTTATTGTCTCGGTCGTAAAAGAAGACTTCGCCATGCAACTGGTTGCCACCTGATCGGGTGACGGTATTGATAACGCCACCGGCCGCGCGGCCATACTCGGCGGAGTAGTTCGATGAGTTGACCTGAAACTCCTGCACCGCCGCCTGGGATACGGAGTAGGACGCACGGGTACGTCCGCGCTCCTCAGAGAAGTACGCCTGATTATTGTCCGCACCGTCGACTGTGCTGTTATTCAGTAGGGCGCTAATACCGCGGAAGCTGAGCAGACCAAAGCCATTGGAGTCGGAAACGACGCCGGGCGTAAGTAACGCAAAGTTCGACCAACGCCTTCCGTTGATGGGAAGATTATCGATCGCATTCTGGTCGATCGTAGTGGAAATTGCGTCGTCCTGCGTATGCATCAACGGGGTATCGTTCACCACCTCAACCGTGCTGCTGACCGAGCCGACCTTGAGACTGGGTGAGACATTGGCAAGGCTACCCACCGTGACGGTGATCGAGTTTTCCCTGTGGGTTTCGAAGCCGTCCGCGACAAAAGTTGCGCTATAGGTGCCAGGCTCCAATTCCGGCACACTGTATTCGCCCGACGCGTTGCTTTTGACGCTGCGCGTAAGACCGGTGTCCGCCGACGTCACTGTCACCGTCGATGCAGGAAGCAGTGCACCTCCGCTGTCGGTGATGGTGCCACCAATCGCGCCCGTGGTCGCCGATTGAGCAAGGACAGTGCTACCCATGGTTGCAGTGATGGCGAAGACAAGGACGAGCAATACCAGAATCGATGCGTGAGCGATGTGGGCGGACTTGCGAATGGTGTGTAGCATCCAGTGAATCTCCTGACCTAGGGCCATGCCTGAGATGAATGCAGGGCGGTAATAAAAATTGCAGTGGCCGAAACGTATGCTTCGACCTCGTAGTGGAAGCGAGCTATTTAACCGTAAGCGGAAGTGTGAAAGTGGATACAGTTCCTGTAGAACCAGTCGCAGTGATTGTGATGGTATAGGGTCCGGACGGCGTACCTGCTATGGCTGTCACACTGCTATTGCATGCGACGGTTGCGGAGGCCACCAGAAACAACGCCAATGCCATCCATAAGTTGCCATATCGCAACGGAACCCGTCGGCGACGTATGCCAATGACCAGGGCCAATCCCAGCCCCAGTAATGTCGCAAGGCTGCCTAGAAATCCCTTGCCCCCACCCATCGAACTCAGCAGCGCAGCGGAGCCCTGCTGGGTGATGACGCTGACCGCAACCGTATTGGTGGCAGAGCAGCCCGTCGCCGTGATGGTGGTCGGGCTAAAGCTGACAGAGGAGTTGGCAGGCAGACCTGCGGCGGTGAATGTAATCGTTCCGGTGTATACGGTCTGGGCAAGGTTGAAGCTATAAAGAGCCGTCTGTCCCGCGCTGATTAAGTTTTGTTGGTAGGTGATCGCTGAGGCCGCGAATGCAGGCAAGGCAGTGGTGACGGTCGCTGTGGCGGCGCTGGTGGATGTCTTGAAGTAGCTGTCGCCGCTGTACGTTGCAGTGATCGTATATGTCCCGGGCGTGGAGAAGGTATACGACAGAATTGCACCATAGACCGGAGCACCGGCTGTGCCAATATTGCTGACAGCAACGCCTGACGTTGGCGCAAGCGCAGTTCCATTGGCATAGAAAATGATGGTGCCGGTTGGATTGGATGGGCCATTAGCAACCAGAGACGCAGTCAGGATGGACGGCGCCGTGGTGGAGTAGACCGTGCTACCAGTGCAGGCAGCATTCGAGCCGGTCGCGGAGACTGCCGTCCGCGTAACCGGACTCGGCACAAAATTTCCAGACAGCGGGAACGTGCCAACGCCGCTCAGTTGCGATTGAACCTGAAGCGTACCGGTGAATGCTCCGAGTACGGATGGTGCCGCCGTAATTGGTAGCCGGCAATCCGTGGTTGTGTCGCTATTGGTGGTGCAGGAGGGTGTGCCGAGAGAGAAGATGCTCGCTCCCGCAGTGAGTGTGTAGCCACCGGCCGCCGCAGAATCACCCGCCGCGAAGTGAATGTCAACGATGTTGGTCTGCGTGGCACCGACATTGCCAAACTGCGTTCCCGAGGCGATCTCGCGGATCACGCCGGTTTCCGTGTCGCCCGCGAAAAGGTTCGAGTTCGCGTCCACCGATATGCCATAGATGCCCGGACCAGGCAGTGTCGTGGTGGCGAACAAGCCGGCGCCACTGGAGCCAAACTTTGCCTGTGTGGCCGGGCACCCGTCCCCGTTCGCGTCCGTGGCTGCGCTGCATACGGTAGTTGCTCCGCCGGCAAGTAAGTACATGGTGTGGCCTGACGCGCCATCTACGCGCCAGATAACACCACTGCTGGCGTCAGCAATATATAGGTTTTTGAGGGCATCAACGGCTACACCAAAGCTGCTTCCAATACCGAAGCTGCCTGCCGCACCGCGCTTTGTGATGTCCTTGAGCGCAGTAGCCTGAATGCCAGCATAGTTGCTGATGATGTTGGCCGAAGTCACCATGCCAACGTTACTGTTGAACTCGTTACCAAAAAAGACATTGCCCGAAGGATCGACCGCCAAGCCATATATTGCATCGTTGAAGCTGGTGGCCGCAGTGCTGCCGTCAACCCACTTCCCGAAGTAGCAGCCTCCGCGCGAGCCGGTTACGGCTGCGGTGAAGTCGGGGCATTCTGTGTTGGAGGCTGTCTTGGTATTGAGATTGCCATAGCCGGCAAACTTCGCGATCGTCCCGGCGGGTACGGTCAGGCCCTGGATTGTTTCGCTGGCGGCGGTCAGGTTGATCACCTCCATCGCGTTGTTGCCTTCGTCCGCCACGTAGAGGTTGCCCGCCGGATCGAATGCGATGCCGTAAGGAAAGTTGAGTAGACTCTGGGTTGCGGCGTTGACCGGACCGGCGCTGCTGTTGACGTTGTAGCCGAAGGTCGTGCCACCAGCAATGTTGGTGATGATGCCAGTCGTGGTGATTACGCCTGCCGTCGCTGCTACTTTGCGGATATCGTCGAAGCTGTTGTCCGCAAAGTACAGATCCCCGGCTGGGGAAAAGGCCAGACCCATCGGCTTGCCGAGCTTTACCGCCGTGCCCAGGCAACCGTCTCCATCAGCATCGGTGGATGTGTATGCTCCGCAGGCTGTGCCCGACGCGGGCGAAGAAGCAGCGCCACCTGCCACCGCTGTGATAACGCCGGTTATAGGGTCGACCCTCCGGATAAGTCCGTTCGTAGCGTCTGAGAAAAAGACAGCTCCCGTGGTATCAGTCACCACATAGCGCGCACCGGTGCCGCTTGTCGCGGTGGGTGCAATCTGTACTTCGGTCGCAAGGCACCCGTCGCCATACGCATCCAGAGATTTGAATCCAGAGACCGGACATGTCGCGCCACTTGCGATTGCTACCGTTCCGCCGCCCGCGATCAGCTTGACGGTGTAGGGCAGCAACTGTGGCGCGGTCTGCGCAGTCGCGCTGCAAGCAAAGCCGGTCAATGTCAGCATGGCCAACAACAATAGAGTGCGACGGCTTGCAAAACCTGTAGAACACCTGGATATGGACACGAAGGATATCTCCTCGACTTGGTGCTTGTGTTGGTGAATAGCTGCGTAGACACTCACTCGCAAAATCGAGCGCGCGCGGCAGAAAAATCGTCCAAGAATGTGCGGCTTGAAAAAAGAATAGCACCTGTTTCATGCCGTCAACGTGATATTTGTCACAGACTGTGCATGTTAAAAGGAAGAAATATGCCTAATAAATGTTGCATTCTAGAGGTAAAAGCACATTTCACAGTGCTCCTTCCCAGATCTCGAAACGACATAGATTGCCTATGAAATCTGTCTCATGCGGCTTCTCACGAGTCGCATACTGATCTTTATCAATCTGGTCTAAACAGACATGATTTCGTCGCACAGGTCGGAGTTCGATGCCCACAATAATTGATCTGAATTTAATTTTTTATTGCATGTCGAACTCTCCACACAGTACCACTCCACTCAATCCACCATGTAGATGGATCGATCTCCTCGCACCATTGCGTATTAATCGAGCGAAAAAGCTGTAGCCAGTTCCTGAATAACGCTATCCGACATGGGCGTAACCTTGCCCAACGGACGGCTGTTGATCAGCGCCTCTGCGGTTGATTCCAGTACTTCCAGGCGATCGAATGCATCCAGAATGCTGGTGCCGAGTACCAAAACGCCATCGTTCTGAAGCAGCGCAATGGGATTGCGAGGAGACATGCGCCGTGCCAGCTCTTCGCCATCTCCGAACTGCATGCCAAAGGGAATCTTCTGTACCTCGCGCAGGAAGACATAGCTTTCGGGAATCGTTCGAGAATCGCAGGGGCTGTCCGTCACGCTGAATGCGGTTCCATTCACCGGGGATGCATTGACGATGGCAGCTATCTGAGGACAGCGACGGTAGATCGCCTGATGGTCAGGCGTCGCTCGACTCGGCACCTTGCCGCGCTCGCACAGTCCCTTGCTGATAAGAACAAAATCTTCCAGCTCTACTACGCTGCGATCGAGCATATGGGGTGTGATCAAAAACGAATCGTCGTCCAATCGCGCGGAAAAACTGCCCGCCTTGCTGATCAGAAGACGCTGCTGATATCCACGACGGATAAAGTCGGCCAGTTGACGCCGTGCTTCTTTCTCGAGGCTGTCCGCTGGACCGCGATCATATTCCTGAAGCAGAGGGGGGCCCACTCTGGAGAGTGCGAGCTGCTCGTCGTTCAAGTAATGAACGTCGCCCAGAAGGCTCGCCTTGATGATGGTCTTCGCCGTGAACTCAAACATCTCAAATCGCTGGAAAGCTTCCTGCAAGTCCATTCCACCCACGGCGACCCCGTGGTTTTCCAGAATGACGCAGTTGAAGTTTTGCTTAAAAATGTTCGCAATTTGTTGCCCCAGAGCAGCGCTTCCCGGCAATGCGTAGGGGGCAAAGCCTCCAGTACCGCAGATTTTGCTTGCTTGGTGGAAGAGACGTGTGTCGGGGACCTGCCCCACAATACTGAACGCAACTAGCGCCACTGGATGTGCATGCACAATGGCTCCCAGGTCTGGCCGGACTGCGTAGATAGCCTGGTGAAAAGGCAACTCGGACGACGGTGGATGACGACCTTCCACTGACCCGTCTTTGCGTACACAAACAATGTCATCTCGTCGCAGGTTGCCCTTGTCCACACGCGCTGGCGTCACCCATATATCGCCATTGGCCTCGCGAATCGATAAGTTGCCGCCCGAAGTCGTCGTCATCCGATAGCGATAGATACGATCCATCATCTGGATCAGTTGATCCCGAGGATGAAGAAGGTTCGCTCGTGAGTTCATTGTGTCCTCAATTGTCCTGGTCAAGTGCGCAGCAATGTGGCCCGGTCTTCTCGGGATAGCTTACCTGAGAGGATGCATGTCAGGCGCTGGAGTTTAGCCGGACTTAGGTCAGATCGCCTTCAGTTAACGGCTAAGACGCATAGCAATCTGCACAACCCGTGGATCCGTCGTCGTCGCTGTGATAGAGCCGAAGGCGGCTGAACCGTAGCTGCCGTTCGGCTGGGCAAAAGCAGGCGTGTCGGTGATATCGAAGACTTCGGCGCGGAATTCGAGATCGGCTATCTCGCCCAGGCGAGTGTGTTTGATCACAGCCAGATCCAGATCCCGGTACGCAGGACCACGAACAGGATTGCGAGATGCATCGCCGATTACGAATTGCGGCGAAGTGGCGAACGCGGCCGTATTGAAAAAGCGTGCCGGGATGCGCTGGGCAGGTGGCAGGCTGGGATTAGCGATCAGATTTGGGCGCTGTAAAGCGAATCCGGCGAAGGCATTGTTGTTGGTGGCCTGGGTGACCGTAACGGGCATGCCGGATTGCATCTGAAAGATCGTGTTGAGTGCCCAGCCACCAAAAGTATAGTCGGCAATCCCGGTTGATGCGAAGCGGTGCCCATGACCGGCAGGTAGATTGTAGATGCCGCTGAAGGAGAGGACATTGGGCATATCGCCAGAGGAAGAGTCACGCTCCAGCCGTGGACGAAAGGTGTCGGCGGCGATAAGGGAGCTTGAGTTCGGTGAAGAGAGGACGGTTGAGGAGAAGACCGAACTCGCGTCGTCAATAAGTTTGGAATGAGTGTAGGCAAAGAGCAGATAGATGCCGCGACTCAGGCGCTGCTCCACTTTGGCTTCGATGCCATCGTAGTAGGTTGTGCCGGAGTTGTTGCGGTAGGTCGCCACATTCTGGAAGCGAGGGTACGGCTTCAGCAACTGCGCCGCGGCAATCGTGGGTGTATCCAGTGAACTGGACGCAGGAAGCTGGCCATAGTAAGGATTGGTAACTTTGCCGGTGAGCGAGGTCGGGTTGGTGAGACCCGCGGCTAGCTGCGCAGCGGTTAACTGGTTCAGGTTCGAGTCGGGAATACCAACGTGGATAATGTGCGAACCAACGTAGGCGATGTCAACCGAAAAGTTGTTGGTGATCGCACGCTGAATGGCAAGATTCCACTGTTGCGAATAGCCCGAGCCAGCGCCGCGATTTACTGTGTAGACGCTCTGGCCAAGACCCGCGGCAGGGATCAGCGGAATAGGCGCAACCGATGGACCGCTGGATAAAGTGAATGCGGCATTGACGGAGTCCTGAGTCTTCTGCGTGACGCTTTGAATGAAGGGAAACTGTGGAATGGTGAACGGTGTCGTGATACCGGACTGATCGATGAAAACAATACCGAATCCAGAACGTACTACTGTCTTAGGCGTAATAAAGTAGGTGAATCCTACACGCGGCGCAAGATTGGCGGCGTGGAGTTCGCGAGCGCTCCTGGGGTAGCCGTTGACGCCAAGATAATCCAGTTGCTGCGTAGTGAGATTAAAGACCGCACCCTGATTGTTCTTCTCAGTGGAAGGGAAATGGAGGGTCCACCGTGCTCCGATATTGAAAGTCAGACGATCCGTGGCATGCCAGTCATCTTCCAGGAAGTACTCCTGAATGTGATCTCGCGGACGGATTTTGGCGGTCTGCAGATCAATCTGAAAGCTGTCTACCTGCCCCAGAAGAAAACTGGCAATTGAGTTGCCGCTGTTTGTGACACCCTGCTGATCCGTGCCAGTAGTGGTAAAGGCGAACGAGCCTGTGGGGTTGGGCGGGGAGATGGTGTTGAGTTGGTACCATCGATAATCGATGCCGGCTTTGAAAGCGTGACGACCGCGCGTGTAGATCACGGAATCGACCATCTGCCACACAGCGGTCTGATACGCCGAGAACGTGCTGGCAGAAGGACCTAGCTGTTGGAATCCTGTGAACGTGAAGAGCGGCAATGCGTTGTTGAAGGCTGCGTTGGTAGGAATGCCGGGAATCCCGAGCGACGTCGAGGCCGTGGTTCCAAGCGTGGGGCCATCGATGGTGTTACCGCGACGCGTGTAGCCTAGGCGAAAGTCGTTCAGCAGGCGCGGATTGAAGCTATGCGTCTCGTTAAACACAGCCTGCTGGCCAAGGACATGGGAGAGTCCGACGACTGCACCGGTGCCGATCACCGAGCCGGTAACGGCTCCGCTGCCGTCGGAGAATGGCGTAACAGGCTGCTCCACATCAGAGAAATAGGAGTAACGGGCAAAGCTGCGATCCTTTATACCAAGCGCCCCATCAACGCGTACGTCAAACTGGTTCTGGTGGTCCGCATCGTTGGCGGTGCGGCTGTAGTTATTAGCCGCTGCAGTAAGGTTCGTAGGGGCCGGAAAACGGGCAAGTAGAGCTACGGCGGCAGGATCAAACGGCGTGTTGATTACGTCGCTCGTAAACTCCTGGCGAACATTGACACCGCCAACGACCGTGGTAGTGGCCGGGTTGTAGATATGGGACACGCCAGTGAAGATTCCCGCGCGCTCGTTGAGCGTTGGAATCGTGGAGATCACAGTACGTCCGATGAGGGCTTTGATGCCCTGATAATCGCCAAAAAAGAAGAGTTGGTTATGTAGGATTGGCGCGCCTAGTGTGGCCCCGAAGAGGTTGCGCCGATACTCAGGCTTGCGCGCCGGAGGTCCGGCTGCAAAGTAATTACGGGCGTTGAGATCCTCATTGCGGAGAAATTCAAACAGGCTGCCGTGGATGCTGTTGGAGCCAGAGCGTGTGGCAACATTAACCACGCCACCGTTGAAGCGACCAAATTCGGCGGGTACATTATTGGCTTCGATAGTGAACTCCTCGATGTCATCGAGAATGGGGAAGAATGCGACTTGGCCAGGCTCAGGCTGCAATGCGGAGATGCCGTCGTAAAGATACTCGTTGGTGCGCGGACGACCGCCATTAATGCGCGGAAGCACGGTACCCGGCGGCAGTTCGACGCCGGGGGCAAGAGTTGAGAGTTGGATGAAATTCCGTGAGTTGAGCGGCATCGCCACGACGGTAGTACCGGCAATATTGGTTGCGATATTGCTGGTCGCGGCCTGTAGCAACTGCGCGTCGCCATTGACCGTGATGGCTTGCTGTTCGCCTCCTGCAACCATGGACAGATTTACGTTAACGGTTTGGCCCAGAAGTACGGTAATACCCATGCGCTGAATATGCTTGAAGCCACTCGCCGTCCCATCGAGGGTGTAGGAACCCGGATTGAGGTTGGTGAAGAGATAGTTACCCGTGGCGGAAGAGACGGTCTGCTGGCGGTTGCCGGTTGCCGTCGCGGTAAGGTCGATGTGAGCGCCCGGGATCGCTGCACCCGTGGCATCGAAAATCCGCCCACTGAGGTCGGCCGTGATCTGCGTATATGCGGCGGGAGATAAGATGACAAGGCACAATACGACTATGCGGCGCAAAAATGAGTTTCGCATCATTTATCGATTTTATTCGACTGTAATCGTAGGGTCAAAACAACGTTGTCCGATGCCGACTCAGGCAAGCAAAGACAGGAATACTCTAGTCCAGCCGCTCAATCATCACGTCCGTAGACTTGATCAGTGCCGCCGCGCTGTCACCCTTCTTCAGTTGCAGTTCACGCACCGCGCTGGCAGTGATGATGGCAGTAATATTCGTATTGCCGACGGTAAGGATAACCTCAGCAAGCAAACCCTCTATGTGTACACTCACTACCTTGCCTGCCAACTGATTTCGGCCGCTGACGCGACGGTAGCGTTCGCGGGATTCACTCGCAGACCTTGTTCGATCTTTCACCAGAAATGGCTTGAGCGTTGACTGAGCGATGCGGTGGTGGCCACCAGTAGTCTTCACCGTCTTTAGCTTGCCGGTTAGAATCCACTGTTTGATGGAGGGATAGCTTATCCCAATCATGCGGGCTGCTTCGCGCGGGGTCAGCATCGAATTGATGGTCGCCATGGCTTAATGTTCTAGCACGCTTCCCCTACTTTAAGCAGTCGCAACTCACTTCCAACTTGAAACACTTGCACGGTAGTCATCTTCTCAATAGGGCTCTCAAAACTTTTTGAATAAGTGGTAGAAAACAAGGAAGTTACTCCGTATCAATACAAATCGTCCCCCATCAGCCCCAATTTCAGCCCAAACAAGACGCCTCCCGAACTCATACCCAGGGGACTCTAAACACCACGTCTTTATAGCGGTCTTACGATTTGGAGTACTGGAGTTGGACGGAGTCTCCAGCGAACCGCTCTCCGCGCCATATTTCCTGCTAACAGGGAAATTTACAGGGAATTTCACGATTTTTGACCTAGAATCATGCCACAGGCTCTCTCTATAGCTCTCAATATAAGTGAGTTAATGCACATAACTCGTCGTGTATGCTTCAATCCGAACAGGGTATTTGGTCCCTGTATCAAAGCATAACAATTCCCTGATACAGGGATTCTTTAGGTCAAGCCTTCGGCGAACTCGAAGGGAGCGCGGGCATCGATGCACACTTGGACAGCACGAGACTTCGTAGCTTCCTCCGCCACCGGCACAAGGGTGGGGGCTGGCGCATGGGCACGTAGCCGCTCAACAGGAAACGGCCACCTTCATAAAGGACGGATTCGTTCCTTCAGAAGAGCTTCATCGAGGACGCTTTGGCGATTCACCTTGCAAGGAGGGTGGGCCTTGTGGTTTTCTAGCGTATCTCCTTCGGCCTCTACCCTAAGGATTAAGGATAAGGTTCGAATCGAACCTTGGAGTAGACAAAACATCATGGAAAAGACAATGCCAATGAAGAACCTTGATCGTAGAGCATTCCTGAAGGGCGCGGCCTTGGCCGGTGTGGCGCCCGCTGCGCAGGCCGCCCCGGCTGCGCACAAATGGGATAAAGAAGCGGACGTAGTGGTGATCGGGTCGGGCGCTGCCGGGCTGCCCGCGTCCATTATCGCCAAGGAGAACGGCGCGTCGGTAATCATGGTCGAGGCCAATGGCGACATCGGCGGCCACGCCGCCGTCTGCACCGGCAACATCCCGCTGGGCGGCGGCACCGCAGCCCAGAAAGCGGCCGGAATCGTGGATTCTCCCGATATCATTTTTAAGGACCTCACCGACTGGTCCGTGGTGGGGGGCAACGGCGCCGGCCAGTACCGCTTCAACGACCGCGACATTGTTCGCGCTTTCGCCGACAACAACGTTTTCGCCTACGACTTTCTCGTGTCCCATGGACTGATATGGACGAAACCGGTACCCGACCGTGGCGGCATGACCCAGGCGGGCGAGTCGGCTCCCAGGGCGATGCATGCGGCCATCATGCAATACGAGCGGATTCAGACCGGCGTAGTCGAGCCCCTCGACGTCGGGAAAACCACTTCCGGGGGCATCGGTATAGTGCGCCCGCTGGAGGCAGCCGCGCGGAAAGCGGGCGTGCAAATCCTTCTTAACCACAAGATGACCAACATTATCCGAGAGAATAACAACAAGGGCAGGGTAACCGGAATCACCGTGGAGGCTAAGGGCGCTAAGCTTAATATCCGCGCCCGCAAAGCCGTCATCATCTGCACCGGCGGCAGCAGCGGCAACGTGGAGTTCCGCCGCATATTCGATCCCCGCCTCACCGAGGAATACTGCAGCAACGCGGGCGAGCCCTATACTACCCAGGATGCCAGCGGAGAAATCGCTGGCATGGAGGTCGGGGCGTCTCTTTGGGACACCGCCAACATGACTGCGGAATTCGGTGCCCATATCTCTAAGCCAGGGTATATCGGGTGCCAGCACGGGTACCCATCCATGTTTCCAACGTGGCAACCGACTAGCAAGTATTTCCACCTGGCCCGCGCCACCGGCCTACAGGTCAAGAATTATCAGAACGTGATCTGCGTCAACCAGGTCGGCGTGAGATTTTATGACGAGACGAAGGGCGCGTTCGCCAACGCCGCTGCTACCCTCGAGGTCGGCCAAAGTTACGAGCAGGACAATTGGCGCAACGCGGGCAATAATAAGTGGGATCCCATGGGCTACCTTCCGGCCGCCATGGGCCTGAATGGCGGCACTGGCCCCGGCGGTGGGCCGATTTGGGCGATCTTCGACGCCAACGCCGTCACGCGCGAGAAATGGACCGTGGAGCCGCCCTATGTGGATAGGGAGGCTGGCTTCTTCTTTAGTGGCAACACCTTCGCCGAGTTGGCGGCTACCCTCAGCAAAAACAAATATATGAAGAACCCGATGTCCGGCCAGGCACTCCAGGAGACCGTTGCCCGCTACAACTCTTTTGTGGACGCGAGCAAGGACGCGGATTTCGACAAACCCACTCCCACGTACAAAATCCAGACAGCTCCGTTCTACGCCGCCTGGGCCACACCGGTTACTCATGATACCCGCACAGGCCTGCGCATAAACGCGCGCAACCAGGTGCACGACCTCAGGGGCAAGGTGATACCGGGCCTCTACTGCGCGGGCGAGTCCGCCGGTGGATTCGGCGAGCACGGTATTGCGCGGTGCGTCGTTGGGGGCCTCATCGCCGGCAGGAACGCTGCCGCCGAAAAGGTGTGAAGTGACTTTATTTTTAGCCGTGTTCCCAAAAAAAAGACTCTGGAATTGTGGATTCGCCGTTGAAGCAGAGCAAGATATGCCTCGCCAAATGGCACTCTTCCTGCTCGTGTGCATCCTTACTCTCTTCGCGAATCCAGCCTGCGCCCAGGAAAAGGGGGGCAAGCCGCCGAGACCGATTGCAACCTTCACCACGGGCTGGACCTATCTGTGGGCCGACCAGGGAGCTAACTACCGCGCCAATCTCAATGGGTGGTTCGTCAAGCCCGCGGTCAATCTTCCGCGCGGCTACTCTGTCTTCTTCTCGTCGACCAACTACTACGGGAAGAACGCCAAGGGCTCGGTGAACTCCCATGGCTTCACCTCCGGCCTGGTAAAAGAGGTGTTGTCGCGCCCGAAGATCAAGCTCACGATCTTCGCCGAGGCGGGTGACGTGCGAGCCTCCTCGGCGGGAACGATCACGAACGAGCTGCTGTTCGCCAGTGGCGTAGGCGTCGCGATCCCGATCCGGAGATGGGTCTCGCTGTCGGTGACTCCGGCGGAGTATGTCTTTCTCTATCCGAAGGGCGACTGGCGGAACGATTACAACGCGAAGGTGGGCCTGAGCTTCCCGATCGGTTATCGCTGATTCGCGACGAGGAGCCAAGCACAGTCTGCGACACTTGAGGATCGGCATGCGGAACGCGATGCAGCCTCATCGCGGGAGTGAACACCAGTGAGTCAACGGCGCGACGAATGGTCACCCGCCTTGACTGCGTTCTCGTGATCGGAGTACCTTCTGCATTACTTACACGGGCCAAATATTGATTTCCGCTGACATACGGGCGGCGGCAGGAGACTTTCATGCGCATGATTGCTCTGCTACTTGACCGGAATTCCGGTGCTATCTTGCAATACCGCAGAAGAGCGATACACGTTTCACGATTCAACGCCCTATAAGGAGTTACAAGGTGTAGTTGCACTTGCTCGAAAAGGGAATGGAGGGAAAACGATGAAGTTGTCAGGAAGCATGGCTGCAATGGCGTTTGTGACAGCAGTGGTCGCATCGGTCGGGATGGTAACCCAGGCGCAACAGTCTGCGCCCGCAACTTCCAAACAATCGGGCCCTGCGCCTCTTTATAACACTGCAAAAGCGAAGCTGCTGGCAGGCAAACAGGTGTTCAGCTTTACCCAGTCCACAATGGATCCCGCAGGCTACTGTGAAAAGGCCAAACACTACGACTTCACGTGGTTCGAAATGCAGCACAGCACGCTGGAATTCAAGGACATTGAGGCGATGATTGCAGCGTGCCCGCATGTTGCTGCGATGCCAATGATCCGGCTGCCGGATGCGCAGGAGTGGCACATCCAGCACGCGACCGATATCGGCGCTCTCGGCGTGATTATTCCCACGGTAGACGATGTGGACCGCGCGCGAGAGGCGGCGAAGTGGGCCCGGTATCCGCCAGTGGCCCGGCGAAGTTCTGGCCAGGGACAGGCTGCGAGCATCTGGGGTATCAATGGCATCAACTACCGGCAGACCATCAATGACAACATGCTGGTTGTCATCATGATTGAAACGCCGACGGGCGTGGCCAACGCGTTCGATATCGCCTCGGTACCCGGCGTAGATGTAGTGATCACCGGTAACAACGATTTGAGTTCGTTTTCGGGCTATTTGCAAACCGACGACCGGTATCACGAGTTAGTTAAGAAAGTGCATGACGATACCCTAAGAGCAGGCAAGATTTTCGGGCAGGCTGCGGCGACGTATGCGACCGGGCCTTATAGCTACGATGCGCGGTTCTTCCAGAACGGCTCCTCGAACGATGGCTATGTTCCGCCAGCCGTGCGCGGTCAAGGACCAGTCAATGTGAATGCAGCGCCCAAGGGCGAAGAACCGTAGAGTTGTCGAATTTTCTTCCGCACTTTTGGTCTGCCCGACCATTTATGTCAGTTTTTTTATTCAAACTTTACAGAAAAGACCTGGTACTCCAGGAGCTCCTGCCCATGGCAGGGTTACTTCGTGGAGGGTACATATCCCTTTATGACCGCCAGGTGCTGCGGCATGTATTGGGCGATGCCGTTACTTTCTGCTGTGCGAACCGGCTCGATGCGCACACTGGCTGACTTCAGACCATCGCGTGAGGCAGTGACAACGATGGGTGGAGGAACCGGATCGGTGGTGCGGATCAGGGTAGAGCGCACTGCGACGCGGTTGATGCCGCACTCAGTGTCGAGATAGAGGTTGTTGGTCGAATTGAGGATGCCACTGTTGTAACGGCCGCGTCAGATTCCCGGCCCGGAGCAGGTGAAGTCGACCCACCCGTAGTCGGTGGGGCAGCGCATGCCTCTGGCGTCAACCACCTCAAAGTCCATGAGCGTGATCTCCTGGCCGTCGGCTTGCAGTCCCCTGGGACCGACGATCGGTGTCATCCTGATGGCAGCTGCCGGACCAGCCGTGGTCAATACCTGCTGGGCAGCGATGGTGTTGCCGTTCTTGCCGACCGCCTTGAGCGTGCCGGTATCCTCCGCACCCTACTTCAAAACCCCCTGCGCTTGCAAAAACTCCAGACACAGCAGCATCGCTTTATCCGCCTCCTGTTTGGGAAAGTTCCCATGCCCACCCCCCACCACAATGTACTGCCCATCCGGAACCCCCGCCGCATCCAGGTCCTTCTTCAACTCCGCGTGCCGTGCCGGATGGTCCATGTCGCCATTCACAATGAACGTCGGCGCTATGCCGAGCTTCACATAAGTCACCGGCGATAACTCCCGAGCACGCGCCAGCATCTTGGCATCCGGTTCCGGCCAACGTTTTGGTGCAGGCTTGCCATCCGCGGTCGCACCCACGCTCGGTAGTGGTAAGTCCATCGCCAGCCACTGGTGGACCGAGTCCGCGCCGGCGGCCTCCGTCAGCTGTCTCTCCAGATTCGTGTCCCCATAAAAATCCAGCACCGCCGCCACATGCGGCTGGTCCGTGCATCCCGGCGGATTGTACGAGGTAGGCGCATACGCACCCATCAGCGCCAGATGCCCACCCGCCGATCCTCCATACATCACTACCCTGTTGGTATCGAAGTTATACTTCTTCGCATTCTTCTTCACCCAGGCCATTGCGCAGCGCACATCCTGGAGCGCTGCCGGCGCCGGCGCATCCTTTGCATTGCGATACTCCACTGCCACCACACTCATCCCGCCAGCCAGCAGCGCGCGAAACGTATTGTAGGAGCTTGGCCTATCCCCACGAATCCATCCCCCGCCATGCAATTGAACCACCACCGGGGTCGGCTTCGCCGAAGGCATTTGGTATACATCGACGTGCAGGTCCTTCGTCCCCGGCTTGCCCGAATTCGGCACCGGCTTCCGAATCCCTCCCGGCGTCCCCGGGTCCGGATTCGCACTGGGGTTCGCAATCAACGGCACATTTGCAAACACAATGTTGTCGATCTCCACTGGCTTGATCTTCGTCCAGTTCGTCGGACCCGCCCATGCCGACAAAGAGCCCGCAGCAGTCGGCGCAGCTTGTGCGCGCCCCTGAACACACGTAACCAAAGACACCACAAATAGAAGTATTGCGATCCGCGAAATTCGCATCGATCCCTCTAATCAACTCGAACGAAATCTCCTACCTTATATTGGACGAAAGCTGCATCCACTGAGAAGCAACACCCCTATTCACGCCACTTAATGTTGCACCCGATGCTCGAGCGCTGGTTCGTGTCCGGCCGCTTCCCTGCGACCAACGCGTCCAGCGCCGCGCGCAAGTCCTTCCCCGTCACTGGAATGTCGTTGCCGCCGCCGCTCGGCCGCTGCGGGCGCGAATTGTCGAGCTGTCCGCGGTATACCAGCTTCATCCCCGCATCGAATAGGAAAAAGTCCGGCGTGCACGCCGCGTGGTACGCCCGCGCCACCTCTTGAGTCTCGTCGTACAGATACGGAAACTTGAACCCCAGCCGCTCGGCCTGCTCCTTCATGTTCTCCGGCGAATCTTCCGGAAAGTTCTCCACATCGTTTGCCGAGATCGCCACCATCCCGATCTTGCCCAGGTAGTTCGCGCCGATCCGCGCCAGCTCCTGCTCCACGTGCTTCACATATGGGCAATGCGCGCAGATGAACATCACCAGTAGCCCGCGCCCTTTGGCAACATCATCGCGCGCCACCGTCATTCTACTCACCACGTCTACCAGAGCGAACGCCGGTGCCTCCGTCCCCAGTTCCATCATGCTCGATTCTGTCTTTGGCATGCCCGTAAGCATCTGCTGCGGCTCGACGGCCAGGAGGACATATGCTTTGGCCTCTGGCGGACGAGCAAAGGTGCAACTCGCACAACCGCACTGATTGAACGCCTGATCCTGCCGCTGGATGGCGAGCGCAATGTTCACGGCAATGCGAGCTTCGAGCCGGCATTTTTGGAGCGCGCCATGGCGGAGGCCGCAGGCAGCAGCGCGGGCTTGGTGATGCTTCACAGCCATCCGTTGGGCCGGGGATGGCAGGGGATGAGCCGGGATGACGTTCGTGCGGAGCGGGACAACGCCCCAGCAGTCTACGGCGCGACGGGATTGCCGTTTGTGGGCCTGACGCTCGCCGGAGACGGCGGATGGAGCGGGCGGCTTTGGGAGCGTACCGCGCCGCATACCTATCCGGTCTCCTGGTGCGCCACGGTGCGCGTCGTCGGAGACCGGCTCTCGGTGACTTATATGGACAGGCTGGCTCCGGTGCCGCGTTCGACGGATTCGCAGCTGCGCACGGTGTCAGCCTGGGGCGAGGACGACCAGGCGCATCTGGTCCGTTTGCGTGCAGGAGTTATTGGAGCAGGCAGCGTCGGCGGAATGGTCGCAGAATCACTGGCGAGGACCGGCTTCGAAGATGTCAGCCTCATAGACTTTGACCAAGTCGAAACGCATAACCTCGACCGCCTCAATTACGCTCTTATGCGCGATGTCGGACGGCTGAAGGTGGATACGTTGGCGGATCATTTACGCGCCTGCGCCACGGCAGAGCGCTTCACCGTGCATACGGTTGCAGCGCCGGTCTATGAAGAGGCAGGCTACCGGGCGGCGCTCGACTGCGATTTGCTCTTCTCCTGCGTAGATCGGCCCTGGGGTCGCTATATTTTGAATTTGATGGCTTACAGCCATCTCATTCCTGTGATCGACGGCGGCATTCGCGCGCGGCGAAATCGTTTGGGTAAGCTCGCTGCCGCTGACTGGCGCGCCCATACCGCGACCTTCGGGCGACCGTGCCTGCAGTGTCTCGGGCAGTACGATCCCGGTCACGTCCAGACTGAGCGGGAAGGTTTGCTCGATGACCCTAAGTACATAGACGGCCTGCTCGACGATCATCCGCTGAAGGTAAGGCAGAATGTCTTTGCATTTTCGATGTCCTGCGCATCCTTGCAGACGTTGCAGATGCTCGCGCTAGTACTGGCTCCGCTCGATCAGCCGAATCCTGGAAGCCAAATGTATCACTTCGTTGGCGGCTTCATGGAAGAGCCACACTACGGCGCATGTCACCCAGACTGTTCCTTTCCGTCGCTCGTCGCTCGCGGCGACAGCTCCGACATTCAGGCAACGGGGTTGCGCCAAGGGTTTCTTTTGAATTTGCAGCAGTGTGCCGGACAAAGGGTGCCCTAACAGCGGAAGACTAGTTAGTAGCGAAGAGTCGGCATGGCGACTGGAATCTGGTTACTTATCGTTGGTGAGGATCGACGTCACCTAGGGCATTTTCCAGGATCTAACCCCGGACTCCTACGTTTACTATGACCACCGGCGAGTGCAACAATTCCTTATGTCCCCAGAGCGAGCCACCTATGCGCCAACCAATTAATGCCCTTTACTATCCGGATTTTACGCTAAATGAGATCACGCTCAAGCGCGCAATTCTCCTGTTCGATGAGCTTCATATCATGGACCGGCCATCGTTCAGCTTTGGTGGATATAAGAAATCGAACTTCGGCATGATCGGAGCTGCGTCGCCGCTGCGTCAGTACGAGCAGGCATTTCGCGATGCAGGCATGCCACTCTATGTCCACGGCGCACCAGGCGGGCGAATGGCAGAGGAGGACTACGCGGAGGTCTGCGCAGACGTAGACGACCCGGAATTTCTGCGGCGCTTTCAGCAGGGCCTGAAAGACTCGACTGCTTTTCGTAACATCATCATCCAGCCGGGAAATTACGGAGAGGTCGGCAATCAGGATGATGTGGCGCGCACGCTTCTCGAGGTAGATCTATCTACGGCCTTCGCTGATCACGGTACTGCTATCGCACTCAGCGAAGACGCGAAAATTCAACAATTCCGTTATTCCACGCCGCAGGAGAAGGCCAAAGCTCTGGTCAATGACGCTCTGGTGTGTGTGTCGAAACTGAATCTTGCGCTAAATATCGGTGCCAAGCATGGCCATCAGCCCATCGCAGATGCCTCGCCGTTCGGTAGCCTCCTCGGAGCGAAGTACGCCCGGGCCATGGCGGCGGCTACGCAGGTAGCGCCGAAAATCCCAGTAGCAGATCTCAGCTTTGCCATTCTCGATGAGCTCATGCCTGCGGATCGCCTCGCGGAGATCAACTTCGGAAAAGTGCTTGACTACCGTAAGTCTTCCGCCGCGGCCCGCGAGCATTTTCTTGAACATATCGCTGCGCTGCAGTCGAAGGCTGACGAAGTACCGGAGGATGGAGACTATCAGGCAATCATCGGGAAAATCATCACGACGGAAATCGTCCCGGCAGCAAGGGATTTCAAGAACAAGATGGCCGGAGTCAATGACGGACTTATTGCGCATGCTGCTGCGGGAGCTTTGGGCTTCATCGGCAGCTCATCGGCGGTTCAGATCTTCGCCGGCGTGTCGTGGCCGACGCTGATGGCGCTCGCCGCAGCGGGTGCAGTCGTTGTAGGAAAGGGCGCTATCGAGGCCATCGTAAAGGACAGAGCCGCACGAAGAGAGTCAAGCCTCTCCTACATATTGTCGTTAGACTGAGGGCTCCTATTTCCTGCGCTCTGGCTCGACCCGCTCCCAGGATGGTATTCGCATGTACCCAGGTGGTCGAGGCGCGAATTGATATTGCAAAGCAGGCATGGCGACTGGAATCTTGTGCTCTGCCGCTGAGGCCGGGGTCAGAGGACACTTTCGGAGCCTACGGCGTTTACCGTTACCAATCTGCACGTGAAGTGTAGGCTTATGCAATAAAGCACGATATGCGCATTCTTTTTGCAACGATTGGCTCTCTTGGTGACCTTCATCCCTGCCTGGGTCTCGCCATGGAATTGAAGAGGCGTGGGCACTCCGTTATCATCGCTTCTACAGAGGCATACCGATCGCGAGTTCTGGAGCTTGGCGTCGGCTTCCGCAGTCTCCGACCCAATTGGGATCCCGCGGACTCCGAGCTGATAAGTCAGTGCGAAGACCTGAAAAGCGGACCGGAGATTCTTTTTCGAAAGCTGATCCTGCCTCATCTTGATGAAACCTACCTCGACCTCGTCACCGCAGCCAGCGAGTGCGATTTCATGCTTGCAGGCGAACTCGTCTTTGCGGCCCCGCTGGTTGCCGAGAAGCTTGGCCTGAAATGGGGTTCGCTTATCTTGTCTCCATGTTCCTTTCTCTCAGCCTATGACCCTTCCTTGCTTGTCAATATGCCGCAACTCATCCGACTTCGTGGAGCCGGTTGGCGCTTGAACCGGGCGATCCTGAACCTGGGGACCCGTTTAATCGGAAGCTGGTGGGAGCCAGTGAGACGGCTGCGGGTAAAGGAGGGCCTCAATCCTGCCTGTGCGCCGCTCACACGTGACAAGTTCTCCTCAACACTCGTGCTTGCGCTATTTCCGCCAGTGTTGGCGGAACGCCAGCCGGACTGGCCTCCACAGACAGTCCAAACCGGCTTTACCTTCTTCGATGGAAGCGGACCGAATGCCGAACTTCCAGCGCTTGCCAGCTTTCTCGCCGCTGGCGAGGCACCCATCGTTTTCACCCTCGGATCGACGGCGGTGTCCCACCCCGGCAACTTCTACCAAGCCAGTCGAGATGCGGCCCTCCGGCTCGGCAAACGAGCTGTGTTGATAGGGGCGAATGATTTGGAACCGCGCTCAGATCAAATTCTTTCGATCCCGTATGCCCCATATTCAGAGATCTTTCCAAACGCATCCGTTATCGTTCACCAGGGAGGCTCTGGGACCACCGGCCAGGCACTGAGGGCTGGACGCCCGATGTTGTTTGTTCCCTTTGGCTGGGATCAGCCGGATAACGCTCTGAGAGTGGAGCGGCTGGGATCTGGCCTGGCTGTAGCTCGGACGGAGTATTCGGCAGACACCGCCTTTGCGAAGCTTGACAGACTGCTTCGCGAGCCTCACTTTGCAAGCCGCGCCGCAGATCTAGGCGCAATCGTGAGGTCTCAGCAAGGAATCCAGAAATCCTGCGACGCAGTAGAGACGGCGATGCACCGGTCCTCATGAGTCGTCATCGCACTAGGAATCTGATGACCTGATCCGCCGTGCAAATCGTCATCGTGATTGGCCTTTATCAGGACTGAGTCCTGCTAGTACAGAACATGCCGTTCAGATCATAGACTTGCACTGATAGTGCGAGAAGAAACTCTCCGACTTTGCCGCATTATGGGAAAATTACGTGTTTCTAATCGCTGTCGGTAAACTGAAAAGACAGCTTCACGCGTTAGTTACATCTCCCTTTGCTATGAACAAGGCTTTTCTCGCCATCGGAGTAGCTCAAGGAGACGCCTTCGTGGTCAAAAGGCGCGATGATTTTGTTGCCCTGATAGACGGTGGCAAATCAGTTGCCGGATTCTCTAGTCAATTTCGACAAGTCACGAGGCGCAACAGTGTTGATGTCGTGGTGTGTACTCATAACGATGCCGACCATGCGAACGGCATTATCGGCTTTCTTCAGTCGGGATTGCGTTGCAAGGAAGTCTGGCTACCTGCTTCTTGGACGGACCGATTGGAAGATCTCCTTGACCCGGCACAATTCACACGCGAATTGGTCAATAACATAGCAGGGCTGAGTGATGCAGAAGTCTCTAACATCGAAGACCTCGATACATTCTTTGGGCGTCTTGCGGACAAACGGGAAGCAAATGGGATAGAAGATGCCGAAGCTACCGTTGACGCTGAGGAGCTTGCTGAACGCACTCTTGAAAGAGCCAGTGGAGATTACATGGCATTCTTGCGTTATCCGCTGCTTTATTGGCAACCAGGGTGGAAGGGGATCCATGGGCGAGAGGGGACTAATCATTCTCGATTTCAGCTACTCGTAGAAGCGATGGCAGCAGGGGAACGAATCAAGCATATTGCCCAACTGGCATTTCATCGAGGTTGCCGTATTCGCTGGTTCGAGTATTGTCACGAAAAGCCTTCGGGTGGAATCCCTGGCGAACTTGCTCCTGTCAATGCTCGCGAAGTGCACAAAGTGAAGGTAAACAATTCAGGCGCCTTGATGTATCTCGCTTTGACGATCGCAAACAAGCAGTCACTGGTCTTCTGTTCACCTCAAGACAAAGGCGCTCCGGCAGTCCTATTTGCCGCCGACTCGGATCTTAGCTTTCCAAATAGCATTCCGTGGAGCAATGGGATGATCGTTACTGCTCCGCATCATGGTTCAGAGGCAAATGCCGCGGCGTACCAGCGATTTCTTCGTGAAAATGTGGACACCAGATCGATAACCTGGGTACGCAGCGATGGCAAATTCAAGTCAAGACCGGGCCAATCATTCTTAAATCTTCGAGCAGCGGGTTCGCCGGCCTTTTGCACAATCTGCCGAGGTGCCTCAGGTCCGAAGCAGGATTTGGCTTTTAAAGTGATCGGCAAGAATTGGAAGCCGCGGAAGACGCTATGCTGTTCTTGCACATGAACACCAACTCGCTAACCGACGACAGATTAGTACTAGTGTCCACCAACTCTGCCTCTGGGTGAGCCAGTTGACGGTAATAGTCATTATGGAGCCGCGCACCGCGGCTGACCGAATTTGCCAACAGCGAGATAGGGAAATCCTTTGTCTATCGTGGCCGTGGAGCGAGCCGACCTTCCGCTTGTTCGCCTCCTGAGGAATGCTATTAACTGGCCGCCGCCTCCGGTGCGGCCAGAAAGACACGGTACTCCGCAAAAGTACTCGACACCCGCAGACAGATGACCCAATTCATGCCAGTGACCCGAATAGCCGCTCCAACACTTCGTCGATCGAGCCGAATGAATCGAAACGGTTGCGAGAGATAACCCGCTGATCTGGCCGTTCGGCTTTTTTGCCTTTGGCGTTCGCCTTGGTATGCTTGGCAATCTTCATGCTTCGGATGTCAGGCAGCGGATCTCCGGGAGGGCCACCGAACCAACGGTAGGAGTCAAGCTTCAACTCTGGAGTGACTATGATCCAGATGATGCAGCCGCTTGGCTTGTCCATCAACTTGAGGCTGGCTTTGATACTAGCTGCCTTGCCCCCGGCCATTGAGGTTTTGAATTGAATGTGTCTTACGATCTTGCCGTAACTCATCACCAGGTCGTATCCGCCCGCGTCGAACTCGGAGCGCAGCACCTCCACATCCGTCACGCGGTGCTGCCACAGCCGGCGCAGAGCATCGCCCACAAACACATGCTCGACGATTCTCTCGCGCAGTGTTGAGTGGAGGTAATGCGAAGTCTCCCCATCCGTTTCGATGTCCACCTCTGGCCTCCCGTTAAATCTGTTAAGGGACACTATCATTTGCGTTCAATCCCGGACGGGAGCAGCAAACCGCCTTGCAACAGGGATGCTGTCTCCCGCGATCGGTCTAAGCAAGTTGAACTTCGAAGACGCGAGCGGCTTCGTCAACGGTTGCAATTACCTCGAGCAGGAGGTGTTGCGGTCTGGAGCCCCGCGTGCTCCCGTTTGAATTGTTCTAAGAGTTCAGAAGGCAACATCCCGCTTAAGTTAGGTCTCTTCGCCTGGTCAAGTTGTTCTCCCGGCAGAGCAATGCTATAGGGGACATAAGTTATCTCCAATTGCCCGATCGAAAGAGAAACAGTTGGAGCGCAATCGCGAATCTTGGGTGTCCGGTAATGGGAAAACTCGGAAGGAACACGACACAGCTTTGGATTCTCTGAAATAACCGTCGGAATCTCGATTTCTCTCTGTTCAGGCGAGTATTCCTGATATGGCAAGCTCAAGTCAACCACATGAAAAGGCGGGACTCGCAGCCACGCATGGCCGTAAACCACATTTGCAGGCCCAGGGTCTGGGTAGAAGATCTTGGGACGAATGGGTGATGGGAACTTCACAATTACTCCCCCGACTGCGACGTAACTCCAAACCCCATACGTTTCGAGCAACCTTGACAAGAAGATGGAGATGGGAACACATTCGCCGATATTATCGAGCCCAACTAGACGGCTTGCGACAAACTTCGAAGCCGCTGTCACCAATTCGAGAACGAAACTCTCCTCCAATTGCGAAGTCATCCGCTGCTCTACAAATCGAGCATAGTCGTCTCCTGACAGACCCTTGCTTTCCTCCGCCTGAATGAATTGCGGCCAGTCGTAAAAACCGGGAGAAAGCGGAAGAATGTTCACGTAGCGTCGGATTTTAAGTTCTGATTCGGAAAATGCTCTTGTGAAGGTGCGCTTTCCATTTATTACTGTTGGTGCGAAGTATGCTGTTTTTTCAGCGAGTTCAGGTATTGTCTTGCTTAGGATATGGGGAATCTCGCCATCTAAGGCAATGGTGTTTTGATCGATCTCAGCGGCGAAGCACTTGACGGCCGCCCGAAAAGGTGCGCTCGCCGTCGTCGCGAGCAAGAGATGGCCGACGGGTCCACTCAAAGAATCCCAAACCGCTGTGGAATTAGAGGTAGTGCAGCCCAGTAACCATAAATACTCCACCGGCTTTACGAGTGCCTCTGCTAGCTCATCCCAGGTGATTCGCGTTTCCTTACGACCTCCAAGCGAGTTTATGCCGAGTTTGCTTGCATGCGAATAGATGCACAAAAACGATCCCTGCGGCTCAATTTTCGCATTCCAATCACGGATGGCGGCAAGAAATGGGTCCTTGGTTTTATGTAGCTCGCCACAGATGGGCCCACTTCCATCAGCAATTTCCAAGACATCCGACCACGCTTGTTCGGCCGTGTTGTCATCTTTGTAAATAAAAATTGCAGCATAGTTATCCCGCTCGTCATCTCTCTTGTAACTGAAGCACTATCGTACATCCTTCAGCCTGCAAGCATCCTGATGCCGGGTGGCAGTAACACCACCTAGCGTCAAACTGAGATGTTCATTAGGTAAAGTGACAGCAACATACGCAGCCGCGACTAGTCTGCCCTGTGCTGCGAACTTGAAGGACAATCTTCTTCGTCTATTCGCGGTCCTTGCCAGTGAGTTGATACTCGAACAGATCACACGCAGCAGCCGCACTGCGTAAGTAGAAAAGAAACTCGTCGCGCGTCAGGCCAGCGGTCGGCACCCACGACTCACCGACGAGGCGACCTCGATCATCCACTCTGAATCCAACTAGACTGCTGGCGCGATTGCGCTCCCAGGCAACCAGCGCCATGCGTTCGATCTGCACTGCCACCGCACGTCGAGCAACGACGCCTCGAAGTTCAATCACGCCGTCTCCTGGGCGAACGTCGATTCGCTGCCTTCTCCCGTCGCTGAATTGGATGGTTACACCGGCGTCGTCCGGCGTAAGGTCGGTTGCGCCCACGCAAAATTTGCGCCACTCAATCACGGGAACCGATACCTTCCTTACGCAGATCGTCCACGAACGAGTCAAGGCCGCGATCCGCGTCGGGCAGATGAATCTGCTCGAGACGGTCAGCCTCTTCTGCCACGCGTCTTAAGAGCGCGATTACCCGCGCTTCGTCGTGCGCGCGGGCTCCAAGCAGAACGTCTTCCTGAACCGTGAGGTTGTATGATCCCTCCTCGGTGCCGAGGACCGCCCCGACCCTGACTGGCTTTGCCCTGACGCTGTCTTGAATGGCCTCGAACGACGCGGCAAGATCAACAACACCGACGGGACTTATACATCTGACCAATAATCGTCCTGCGAGTGAATCCAGCAACAGCGTAAAGGGTTGAATCCGACCGCCGGCGAGGTTGATCGTGCCAAATAACTGGTCCTCCGTATTGCGGGGACTCCATTCGATGGCCAACTGTTCGCCAGAAAGCTGTTGCAATGCAGTCAAGCGGTCGAGCGCTTCGCCTGCAAGCGTCGGGGATACGATCACACTCGTTACGTTGCCTGCGATCATGGCAGGCTTTATTGGGAATGCAGTCTGGAGTTTCTCACAATAGGACGCGACTGGGCGACGTGCTCTAGCCATGGCAGTCGCTACGTCAATGTGTTTGAGTTCTGGACCGGGCCCGACAAGGCCCTCGTGCATCAACTTCAGGAAAACGTTCATCCTTTCAAGCACCACCTCAACCTGCAGAATCTCGACCGTGTCCTGCAAGTACGGGAAATAGACTTGAAGGAGCTCGTCTCCATGGGCATCGCGATGAAGTTCCGATAGACGGCGGTCCGATTGGGAGCGAACTCGGTCGATGCGGCCGATCCGCTGCTCCATCGACGACGCGGTCCAGGAAATACCATAGTGGTAAATCGATGAGCAGAACGAATGTAGGTCCTCGCCCTCTTGAAGTAGGTCGGTCGTGATGAGGACGAAGGGGTACCCTGGCATCCGGAACTGCTGGACTAGCGTTCGGTTCACCTTACCCCACATACCCCCAACCGGCTGCTGGCTGCCGAGCAAGGAGCCAAACAGACGCGCGGTGTCGGTGACGGCCAGTTCGCGCGTCTCGGGGGCATTAACGTCGAGGATGAGGTCAAAGTTCGTCGCCAGCTCACGCAATTCGTCGAACGCACCCCAAGCTCGGTCGGAAAGGGGCGTCGTACGCTGCTTCTCGAGGATCGCCAGGTACTCCGTGATGCGCCGTTCATCCCGGCTCTGGCCGACCCCTGCATCAGATTCCAGCGTGCGGAGTTCGAGACTGCCAAGGCGGCTGATCGTAAGGAGGTAGATGTCAATCAACCCATGACCCAGCCGCGCTACCGTGGATAGCAACCGCGAGCGAATTTCTTCTTCCCGAAACATGGCTGCGGGCCTCTGGACTCGCGATGCAGGCCATAGAGCGTCACGTAGCGCCGACCACTCGGGACGTTGAATCTCCGTGAAGAACGTTCGTTCTCCCAACCACTCGACAACCTCAGGGGGTTGCGAAGCATGCGGATTCTTCTCGGTTCCTTGATACACTTGTTGAAAAATGAGACGCGCTGGCTCGGCCAGAGGACCACCTAGTTTGACCAATAGTTCGATAGCCCCCGCCTGAGCGGCGACAAATCGATCATGGCTCGGATGCACCTTGGCCTTTGCGGAGAGATACTTCGTAGCACGAGTGCGAACCTCAGCAGCAACTTCACTGTCACTCAATCCGACAGTCCTCGCGAGCGCTTTCGCCACGCCACCGGGCTCAGCTCCGAGCAGTTCGGCCACATGGTTTCGGTCAAAAAAGGTGGAGTAAGCGCTGCTGCTTTGGATGAAACGCCGCTGGACGTTAGCCCCGCTCACGACCCCCTTCGGTCCATCGCCGCGAAAGAACCAAGCGAAGAACGTGTCGACGCCACCGTGGTCGCCGTCAGTCCCCGACCGCTGAGAGCCAGTGGCACGCTTGGACTGACGCAGATCCTGCGCCGCCTGTTTCTCGCGGCGGTAATCGTCAACAACTCGATCAAAGCGGTCGCGCACTGCCTGAGGCAGGTGATCCTGCATGTATCTAATTAACCACTTGTCGTAACACTCATTGAGCTTCTGCTCCAACTCCGTCACCGAAGCCACCCGGCGGACAAATACGAGTGTCTTCCTTCCATTGAGCCATGACGACGCAAGCGACTCCACAACCGCGTCCATCTTCGGATGCGGCATGTGATAGTGGAAAGTGCTGAAGAAGTTACTGGCTAGATTGTTGACAGCGCGAACGTCGATCCCGTCTTTCTCAACGTCAGAGAGGTCCCGCTGCTGTTCCGCGTCATCGAAAACCGTGTCCTCATCGTCATTCTGGAGTTTCGCCGTCTGCAAAAAGCTTTCAAATGACGCTAACATGCCGATCTGAAACGACATATTAAACTTGCCGGAGCCTAGTAGTTCCGCAACTTTTTTCTGAACGAGCGCCACAACCAACCGCCTCTTCGGGTCGTCGACGGAGATGGGTTCGTCGTGACGAAAGACGCCTCCCTTGCGCCACTCGCGCCGATATTGGTTCTTGGTCAGCTCATGGCCATTCACTTTTAGGGTCGTTACTCGGCGAACCAAGAACTGAGCTGCTGTTTGTTTTTTCTCCTCATCGGTAGCACTGCGCCCCTTCAGGTCTGAGAACAATCCGCCGAGGCCGAACACGTCCAACTGATTCCACAGTTGCTCGTATGAGTCCTCGATCGGCGTCGCGGAGAGGAAGAGCACCCGCTGCGCCCGTTTTCCATATCCCGGGAAAAGGCGTCCGTCGATCTGATCAGGTGACCGACCGAACGCCAGCGCCATGATGCGGTTTCTCGCAGCCACGCCGGTTCGGAAGCCGTGCTTCAGGTTGTGGCCCTCGTCGACGATTACAAGGTCGAACCTCGGGAGCGCGCAGCAGACCGCCCGCGCGAAGTTGTCTTTGAAAGCCTCCTTACTCCGAAGATCGAATACCTCGTCAGCCAGCCAGGGCAGTTCGCGACGTAGGTTGTCGCGCGGCGTCTTCCACTGTTCAGGGTCCTTGCCCAGCCCGAAACTGAACGAGGACATCCGCAGAAAAAAATCGCGACGTGAATCTACGCTCACTTGGTGAACGAAGTCGCCGAGGCTGTTGCACATGACTATTGGCCTCGCCGGACCGCCCCGCAGGGACTTGACCCGGAGGTCCGGAGACTGGAAGTTGTTCTTAACGAAGTTGCCCCATTCCTTCATCCATTTGCGCTGAATATTCTCGCGTGGCGCGATGACAAGCACACGAAACTCGGGGTCAAAGTGTCTAAAAAGTGCCATCGCGCCAAGAGCGACATACGTTTTGCCCATCCCGACCTCATCGGCGAGGTACGCTACGTTGTAGCGCTCTAGGATGTTATGCATAGCCACGGCGCCGGCAAGCTGGGCGTCAGCGCGCGCCTGTCCGATATTGCTGGCGTTGAAGTTGATCAACTTCTGCGCGGTAGCTATGTCGATCATGCGCTGGCCTCCTGGCCGACTGGCGCCGCGCGGCGCAAGAACCATTTTTCGAACCACTCCAGGAACTCGGTCATCGCCGGATCATCGCCCTCGATGAGGCGAGCTCGTAGGACTTCCGCGATCACGAGTTGATGCTGCAGCCGCTGAGCGTCGGCCGCGTGTTCCTTAAAGAAGTCCACGAATTCTCGGCGAAGCTCCGTCACGGTCTGCCTCGCACAAAGCGACATCACGTAGTGTTCGACCAGTTCGTTTCGGCTCTTTTCACTGTCATCGCGTACTCGGTCGAGCAAGCGGCCGAGCGAGTCATACTTCTGGCCGAACAGTCGATACTCGGCCGGGCGGCTATTGCCTGCATTCAGCGATTCCCGGATGTGGCTTTCGAGGTTGCCGAATGAAATGAAGATGCCCGCAAAGCGATCGAAAAATGTGTCCTTTTCCACCGCAAGCGCATACCTCGTAACGAGGTTCGCGTCATCGCCAATTGCCCCCTCCGGTGCCTGGGCTTCGAGGAATGCAGCACGCTGTTCGGTAGTCAACAGAGACCAGTAGCGCAGGATCTCGGCCGGTGACAGGTCGAAGAGGATAGAAGGCTTGCTCTTCATACCTTCCTCCTGTACTAGGATCGGCACGGCCTCCGGACGGTCGCCCTTCACTAGGAGAATCGACGTGGACCGCAGCACCTGCTCCAGAGCCGCAGCTGTGATCACCGGGATGTCAGTCCACTGGCGGGTCTCCAGCGGGTCGATTTCAAAGAGCGCGCCACCGCTCCACAACACTGACAACCCGCGAGACCTTCCGGGATCGTCCCAGTAAGCTTGCGCAAGCTTAGAGTCCCACGAGTATCTGAGGGACAACCGTGATCCTGAATTGCTGACCGCACCCTCATCTTCTCGATGTGGGGCGTAGATTGCGGGCTTGCTCCCGTCACGGTCCATCCACCAGTCCGGCCGACGCGGCGATTCGACTTCAACCAGAAAGCCAGTCTCGAGATTGCCGCCACGGCGGTGCGCCGCGCTTGTGAGATTCACCGAGCCAACGAACAAGAACTCTCGCTTCGGCTGGGCCGAAAAGAACCGATAGACCTTGGCGTGCACCATTCGTGCCTTGGCGTTCTCCGCCTTCCCGCCGCGTGTCAAGTCCTTCGGGAGGCGGGCCCAGCTCACCCCTGATTGCGATTTGACCCATTCGAAGATCTCCTCCGAACAGAGGGCTTCACCGGTTTCTGCCTTTGGTAAGAACACCCTGACCTCTCTAAGTGAGAACCGCTCGATAAGATCTGACAACGGCGTTGATGTCGGAGCGACGTCGAAGTATGGCGAAATTATCTCGAGGTTGAGTCCGCGAAGTTCCCGACCAGCGACCTCAGAAAGAAAGTCCACAACCGTCGTGCCGCCGTCGAAGAAGTGCGGCTCCAGCCGGCCGCCGGAAGAGCGCAACCGGCGTTGTGTCGTGGATCTGAGAAATGCCTTGATCGCCTTCAAAGTGGCGTGTCCGTCAGCGGCCTTCTCAAACGTGCGCCGCTCGATGCCCTCTAAGAAACCGGAGACATCGTCTCTCAATCGCGTAAGGTCGCCCTCTTTAACCTGCTCGATATGACAGACTTCGACGTTCTCCCACCAACCCGCGCGAGTCAGGTTAGCAGACAGGCTGGCGACAATGAGGGTTTGTGCATGTTGGCCATCCTTGTCCGGCTCGAGAGCTTCGACTAGCGCAAAGACATTCTTAGGATGGAAGATTCCAGTGTAATGGCGAACGGCGATTCGGCGAACGTCTAGGCGGGCAGGCTTGGCATCCGCCACTAGGCCGTTCTGGTCGTAATAGACGGCGACGCCGTGCGGGACGTCCCTGAGCAGGTCTTCCATCTGCACACGCTTAATTGCATCCGCGTGGCTCAACGAAACGTCGAAGAACAGCGGCAAAACCTGCTGCTCGAAAAACTCTGGTTCAAAACGGAAGGTTAAAAAGACGGCCGCGACGAGTCGACGGCCAGCGGTTGCGGCCTTGAGCTCGTCGGACAGGACGGCTGTTGGCGGCTTCTCAGCCATGGTGGCCCTCCACCTGCATCGCCACCGCGCGCAGGGAGTCGAGGAAGTACGAGTTGGTCCACAAAAAAGGTAACTCGGAACGGGTCGGCAACACGGCACTGCTCTCGTCGAGGAATCTCACGTGTAACTTGCCGTCGCGGATCTCGACCCACGGCGCTGCCCCGCCCCTCGATAACATCACTGCGCGATTCAGTTCGATCAGTATCGACAGGGCGGCATCATAGTCGCCGGAAGTCAGCGCATGTGCGAGCCTCACCCACCGGTCGCTCGATTCTTGGTTGTCCGGCGCGTTGGCGAACTCACCGCGAATGTCCTCGATGGCATTGGCATCGATTGAAGGAATTTCCGGTCCCCACTGCCTTTTCACCGCCGCCGAAACGTCGCACGGTAGCCGACCGTCACAACTGAGCAACAGCATGAAGAGTCGGGCCGCCGGAGCGACCAGTTGCTCCGCGATACGAATATGCTCGAGATAACCGGCGACTTCCGCTCCGCGACCACCCTGCGTGCGGCACCGCTTCGCAAGATGTTGTATCGACATCGGGTTGAGCGACCAATCCTCGACGTCAAACGTCGTCCTGAGGGCTTCGACGAGTAAGCGCTGCCCGCCTTGGGTTCGGTCCTCCGGACCACCTTCTACAAGGTGTGTCAAGTAGAACTCCTGTTCACGGGGGGAGAGCTCTCTCCGCAGCGTTCGGCCAACAGCCTTGAACAGGGGCAGGTCGCGATCGCGTGGCAGCAGCTCCGGGCTCTTCTTGGCCAGCAGGTTCACGATATCGGAAGCGTCACGGCCCTTCCCCGACAGCGTGGATAAATACTCGTCTTCAATGAACTTCCGGACCGAAGGCGTCACGCGTGCTGGATCGCCCGTCAGTAGGCCAGACGACCTCGAAGGGACGGAGTAGAGACCCCACAGACCGTAGGTTTTCTGGTCGCTGAGGATCAGCGCGGCCGAATCTGTTCCGAGCCTAACCCTCGCGTTCTCGTTGAAATTCTTCTTCGCGCGCTCAGTGCCGCGGAACACCCAATCCTTATTTATGCCGCCGCGAGCGTAGGCGGCCAATTGTTCCCAGCAAAGAAACACCGCGAGATCGGTGCCTCCGTTGTCCTCGTTGGACACACGCTCTGCAAAATAGTAGCCGAGGATAGTCGTAGTGAAATCGCGAACTGATGTACTCACTGTCGTCAGATTACCGACGACGTGACGGCCCATGCGCGTCCAAATAGGCTGGATACCTAGTGGATCGCGCGATCCCTTGATCGCGGCCTGCGGATCGAGGTCAGTGAGGAACGGAACCGTCAACACAGACCTTCCTCGTAGCTGGCAGGACTAGCATCATCAATCGCCAGAGTAGCGCATTCAGTTGTCTCTGGGGCGTCACTCATATTGAAAATTTTGCGAATCGTCGGTCATAATCGCCCAGGAACTGGTTTCTCAAGTTCAGTCTAATCCCTTCATATCGCCTTGCTCCGAGAGAGCGGCGCTATATGCGTCGCAGCGTGACGATCAAGATTGGGTGAAAGGGGACCGGCAGATTATGTACCACGCGCATGGGGGAGTCAAAGTACCACATCGAAACGACACCATGATGATCATGGTCATCATCATGATGGTCAAGGGATCATGGAATGACTCGACCAATGGCGCGTACAATCAGCCGCGCTTCCTGATCACGAGCATCTACATCTACGATCTGCATGTGATCGAGAGCCATCTCAACCCACTTCGAGCCTGCATGCGAGAACATTCTCCTGAGCGAATCGATCGTGACTCTGACGGCGGGTTCGGTAGCGAACTCTGCCAATCTCTGCCTGATTACAGACGGTTTTTTCCGAGTATCGGCAGTTCTTCGAGAATTGATGGACAAAGGCGGATTCGCACTCAGGCTCCTCGATGCCGATCAACGCGACCCATGGGGTAAAGACGAAGACCATCTCCGTCCGGGCTTGTCCGCGGCACATTTTCCTCGGCATAGCGATTGCCAAATTCCCCCAGAAGTATGAGTGCTGGCACCACACCTTCCTCACGTCTATTGCTCCCACCCATGAAAGGAATTCATCTATTGAACATCACCGTTCGTTTTGGTCACCCGTTGCTTGTCACGATCTATACCGCCACCTTGCTGATGATCGGTTGGGCAATCGGCGCCTACTGGGGCCATAGCGTTCCCGCCGGCTGGATGCTTCTGTCCGCAACGATTCTTTTGCTTGTGCACGATGCCACCGCCGCCATACTGCTTGGGGTTGCCGCAGCAAAGATCGCATCCGACGGCCGGCGTTGCAAGAAGCAAGAGTAAATTCTGCGTCATCTCCGCTGTGCCAGATGTTCCCGAATACCAAAGCAAGCTACCGAACAATAGCTCATCCATCAAGCGGAAGACTTGCAATGCAAGCGATCTAGTTTTGTCGGCCCGAGCTTAACGTCAGTGGACTCTAAACGTGAGGAGATGGCACCCGCCTATCCACGGCCTAGCTATTTCTGCCGTGCACCTGTTTCTGAAGCAAGCGATTGAAGTGTCCCAAGAAGTTCGCCGTGATTGCGCTCCAAATAGCGGACGACCTTTTGGCAGGCGAGCACTTGTTCGACGTACGCACGGGACACGGTCAAAGTCAGAATGTCGGTGCCATAGGATGCCTCAATCGCCTTGAGATTCCGAACCAACATTTCTGTATCGTCCTCCAGCTGCATTTGAGCGGCGGCTGCGTTTGCTTTCTGCTTTCGCTTGCCCGTGAGAGAAGAGTTCAACAAATCAGGTGGCGTCAGCGCAAGCCGCGTTTTCGCAAACGCAACAGACAGATCATTTCGGAGGATCATTAGCTCGGCTGTGGCAATCTGGATCGCTGGCTTCATCTTTCGCAATACCTGGAAGAGCGCCGGGCTCATTTTACGATCGCGCAGCAGTTCCACTACTTCGTCGCAGATGCCATCGAGCATCTGCGCTTTCTGCCGGACTGCATAGATATTTACGTTTAGCGCTGCAGCGATCCGTTGTTCTGAGACCCCGCGATTCAGAGCCTGCAAAAGCATCAAATGCTGTGCTACCGGAGGGATGTAGTTGACTCGCTTGTTGTAGGTGTAGCCGTCTTCATCAGTAGCGACCAGGGATTTCACCTCAGCGGCGCCCAACTCCTTCAAAATGGCGAGTCGCAGGTGGCCATCGAGTAGGAGGAAGCCTTTGTTATTCTGGGCGAAAACAACTAGCGGTTCAATCAGCCCAATCTCTTTCACTGATGCCTTGATTTGGAGGTAGACGCGTGAGTTCTTGAGGCTCGAGGTGAGCGGCCGGCGCGGAATTATCGAAGTCAGCGGCAGCGTGAAGACCTTTTCCTTGAAAGCGGATTGTAGGCGATCTGGCATGGTGCCGTCCTTTACGAGATTCTGGCGGCCAACTCGGCCGGCATCTTCTGCAACCCTTCAGCTCTCAGAAGGGTCGTGAAGTTCTCGTCAGCGATCAGTGTTCGAATCACCGTGGTTAGAAGTATGAGCCGCTCCTTTGTGCGCTCTGCCTTGGCGACGAGTGCCTTCTGTTCGCGGATTTTCTCTTTGTATTCCTTTACGAGGGCTTCTCCCGTCAGACGTTTAGGGTCCCGTTGCGCTTTACCTTCTCGCCTTCGCTTGGCAATGCACTGGGTTATGATGCGGCGAGCTGCAGTAAGGTGACGCCCACGGAGCTCTCCCTTCTCATACGCTTCCGAGAGCGCGCGGCTCACCTCTTGGTCATGCCCTGCTGCGATTTCGGTTGCGACGGACAGAGGTATGCGTCCGCCCTCAACGGAGCGCACGAGGAAGTCCTCTCCGCAATCAATCAAATGCGCGATTCCGTAGATGTATGTCTTGTCCATCCCGAGCTTGGCCGCAATATCATCGGTTGTGTGGCCGCGCTGCCGCAAGGTTCGGACCTCATCAAGGATTGCTATAGTCGACGATGGCCTGCGGGCGATGTTTTCGACCAGACTCATCAACAACAAGTCCTGCTCGGAGGCATCTATGACGATCGCCGGGATCACTTCCTGACCGAGTGCCAGAAATGCCTCGACGCGGCCTTGGCCACATACAAGGTCGTAGGTTGTTCCATTCGCGTCGGGTCCAGGCCGCTTTGTAACGGTGATCGGACGCTTTAATCCAAGTGCGCCGACACTCTGCACGATCGATTGCCACTTGACCTTGCTTCTTGAGCGCGGGTTGACGATGCGAATAGCTGAAATCGGAATCTCGATAATCGCTTGTTCGGTCACGCAGCCTCCTCCACGTTAATGGTGCGCGCGAGACTCTCGAAAAATTTGAGGTTCTCAAATCTGTAGAGATCGAGCACAACGCCGTTGTCGGGACGCAACCGGAGCGTCTGCCACAAAATGTCAACGCGCGGAAATAAATAATAATCCAGAATTTCTTGATTGCCGGGACTTAGCCGCGCGGCGATCGTGATATCGGGCAAGAGGCTTGTGTCGAAACGAAATTGCCAACGGTAGGAATGGCGGGGCATCTCATGACATCGAGCCAGTATGAGGGAAGCAGTAAAGGCTTCGTTGATCCTGAGAAGTCCAGAGCTCAGCTCCAAGTGGATTCCAGCGCCGACCGATTGCAGTTGGCACACAATGGACTTTACGAAGTCAGCATGTTTTGTGCGAATAGCGCGGTTGATTTCGACATAGCTAAAGTCTCGCTTTGCCTCCCATCCGATGAGTTGATATGCCCGGTACAATCCGCCGAACCGACTTGCATACAGGGAGCTTGACGGCATCTCGTCAGCTTCGTCGATTAAGAGACCCGAGAGATTTCCGTGACGTTTCAGCAACGACCGCAACCGCTCAATCAATTCATCGTCGGAAAGATGGCGATAGCGGGCTTCGATTATAGCGTGAGCTTGCACAAACAATTCGGCCGGGACAATGGGTTCGAACGCTGCATTTCGCATGATCCACATCTCAGGAGGGTTGTTGATCCGCTTCTGTTTTAGCTTGAATGATTGCCGGTTGTAGACATTCGTTCCAACGTATTTGGGATTCGTCAGGACTTGATGGATGCTCGCGCGCGTCCAGGGCCGCTTGAGATCGGATAGTATCCCTCGCTGATTGAGACTCGAAGCGATTTGCAGTTCGACCTCGCAATGCCGAACAAATCGTTCGTAGATCTCGCGCACCACAGTAATCTCCTCATCCGGGCCTGGAATTAGAATTACTCGATCTGTTTGAAGACTTTTTCTGTCGCCTCGACTTAGCTGAGATTTGCGAATTCCGTTTCTATCAACTAGCTGCCGGCGCAGACCGTATCCAGCCGCTCCTCCCTGCCGAAATCCCATTTCGATGAGCCGGCACTGCCCCGCGAACACTTTACATGACAATTCCCGGCTGTATTCTCCGGCCATGGTTCGCTTTACGGCTTTCATGAGGTCGGAGCTGAGGCTCCCGTCGTTTTCGAACTGCTCAGCGCAATAGTGAACTGAGATATTGGCCCGCTTGAGGATGTATTCGTAGTACGCGCTTTCATCGGCATCCTGAAAGCGCCCCCATCGGCTAATGTCGTAGACGAGGACTGCATTGAATCCTGCTGCCTCGCTCTCAACATCCTTCAACAACTGCCGGAGGCCGCCTCGGCCAGATAGATTTAAGCCGCTTCGTCCGTGATCAGCGTACGTCTTGACGATGTCCAGTCCATGGCTTTCGGCGTAGCGCCTAATGACCTCCGCCTGGTTCTCAGTGGAGTATTGCTGTAATTCCGTAGACATGCGAACGTATTGTGCCGCACGATTCGGGGGCTTTGTGGTCAGCCGGGGTGGAGAGGGCATGACGACCTCCGCTGTTCGAGTGGGATTCTCAGCTTGCGCCGATCAGACGGGAATAGTGTAAGACCGGAAAAAGAACGGGATGTGAATTCTCGCTCTTACAATTGAGGCTCAGATGTTGCAACCACGTAAAGTCACTGATGGTCTTCGAAAGTGGCGCTTTCTAGAACTCCTGCGACGAACGGCAGAGAGTCGTGAGGAAACGATCGCTCCAGCTAGAGTCCATAGTCTCTTAGAATGGCTGTTCTCGCCGTGGCAACCTCAATTCTTAAAAGCGCCTCGCCGAGGAAAAGCTCTTCCGTTCCCACAACGAGTCCGCAGTTAGTGCAAGCCAACTGCTTCGGGACAATATTGCCGGCGCGCAGTTTGCTTTCGTCCAACTGGCAGACGAGGGCCTCTAGGGCACAGCACAGGGGACAATCAAAAACCCACTCTGGGCTGAACAGGCGCTCAAGCTTTTGGCGCCGCTCATGCTTGAACTCGAACCCCTTCCCTAGTTCGTCTAATTTGATCAACTCGTGGATCTCCCAATCGGCGGAAAAGCTTACCTTGAGATTCCATCGAATGAGGTGACCAAGGCTTTTCAAGCAATATGAACGGTCGAGCCCTACCACTTCGATTCCGCTGATGTAGACTTCTGTGCCAATCCTGAGTTGCTCCAGATACTCCGGAAGGAGTGCATCCCAGAGATCGAACGAAAACAACTGTAGATAGCATTGACGGAGGAATGGAAGGCCGACCTCTAAAAGCAAACAGACAGACTCGCTATCGTCTCGCGGGCTGAAGCCCTCGTGGGTCATGCGATTGCGTGCTGTCCGAAAGTCTAAAAGCGCTTTATCGGCGAGCCCTTCCAACTCGCTCGACGCGCGCTTCGCGGCTTCGATGAGCTTTTGGAAGCCAACTCTTTCCGGCAGAGTTTTACCGACCGAAGAAGATTTGATCGCACTCTCAATAGCCGCGTCACACGTAATTAGCGCGTGTGGGTAGCGTCTTAATGCAATAAGGAGAAGGACGCTTTCCAGAGATTGCATCGAACTGACGAGCGCAATGCGGGCTTCTTCGCTCGCCGGGTGTGATCCAAAGAACATGAACGAGGGCCCAGGCATCGTCATAGTACGAATCTACATCGAAAGTCACTGCCAGGACCGGCCCGTAGCGTTTTTGCGGAGCCGCTGTTTTCACTTTGCTTGATGCCCATGTTCAGTACCTTCTTTTGCAAGTGATGGTTCCACCGTCCGCCAGGGACGCGGGATCTCGCCACTTCGCGACATTTTTGTTCCAAGAGAACGAATCCTGTATCTGGATTGGGGAAGCAATGCGCACGCGGTACGGATAGTCGCCAATATCGATAGCGTTGACACCGGCGGCGTACCGTTGGTAGAGAGTCATCCAGACATGGACAAACTTACGGTATACTTGCGACTGCTTTCCAATGGTCAAGCCTGGTTCTGGCTGAAAGAAATCAGTTTTGTCGCACCGAGGAATGATTGTGCGGAATAATGCTCTCCCGAAGGGGCAGAAGTGGCACTTTGAATGTGACCACTGGCCGACACCGGCGCCGTTTGGAGTGCACCTGAACACTCTGACTCTGATGCCTTCTCTCGGCCCAGAAACGGTGCTGGTTTTACGAGAAGAGCGGAAGTTCATGAGCGAGCTGAGGGAACATGGCCCGTTCACTGTAAACATAAAATCAGGTGCAGTTCGGACGAGTGCAGGCCCGGTGATCTTTATGGTCTGGTGGTTCTCGCCCATAGTCAACGGCGTACCCTTTGCTGCGTATGAATTGCTACTTCCGCTCGCGCCAGAGCCCGGCATCTCTCAGGTGCTGGAGGAAGGATCGCGCCAGACACATCTGCATTTGGTGATTCTTGACGAGACTCACGAGATCTTCGACGTAGTCGAATTTAAGAATGTGTATGGTCTCGGCGGTCTGCTTAACGCGGCACGCGAGATCGGCGCTCAGATAAAGGATTATGATTTCGATCGGGCAAAGCAGGCGTTTAATCGCGAGTACTCGCTCGATGAGCTAATGGTGCTCCAGTAAGCCATTACATTGGCTCCTTCCACATCCTGCGCAAAGGGCATTTGAAATCGCCCTTTCTCGCGTTGCATCGTTGACGATCGCAATGGACACTTGATCGCTTCCAGAATCGAATCGATGTTGGTCTGTCCCTTCGCCGGCTCTCCATAAGGCGATTCGTTCCATTGTGCAAGAGTTCATCATTGCCGGTTGCGGCTTCTGGCATCCCTTCATCGACTGCGCGAAGAGTGGCACCCCAGCCTGAGGCAGTCGCGACCACACACATGTGAAGTCTACCGAGCCACGGCTCAACTCAGAATCACATCCATATCAGTCGCCAATGTGTCGACGACATCCCAGACCTTGCCCGATGGCATCAGCTCTTGAGAAGTGCTCACAACGGACAAGTCCGACGGGGCAATACGGTTGCCGAACAATACGACTGCTTGGCACCGATCATCTTGCCGCGATGTCCACAGCAGCCCTTGAGCTGTCGGATATTCCGCATAGAGCGCTTCTGCCCAACGCCGCGTTTCGGGGTAGTGCGCTTTGGTGGTGGAGATGAGATGTTCCGGTTCTATGCCCATTTTGCGAAGCGCCACCTTGCTCAAATCAATCAACTGAAAGTCCGTGTTGAACTGAACCTTGGAATAAAGCTTGTCCACCAGGCGCGTCTTGAAAACGGTCTTCAGACCCTTCTTGTAAGGAACATCGTGAAAGATCGTCTCCATCAGTGCTCCCTGCATCGTCGTTGCGGCATACAGAGTGGGAATGACCTTGCCTTTGGGGTCGAGGATCGGGCTGAAGCGCGCGTTTCCAGCAGTGCTCGGATTGAAAATATTCGGAAGATAGGCGCTGTCATGCACACGGTTCATGGTTAGGCCGCAACCCCAAGGGAGGAGGCGCGCACCAAGTGGTGGTAACGGCAATGGAGGGCCGGCAGCCGCCTTAGCCATGCTGGATTCCAGCACTTTCGTCTTTAGCTGCCTCGACAACGCGATCAGGATCAGTCGCTAATACATCCTGGGGTCTCTCATCATCGAGAAAGCTATTCAGAGAAGCGAACCATAAGGCGATGGCCCAACTGTCTCTTGTGTTGCCAAAGACTCGAAGCACTTCCGCGATTTGAGGACGAGGTTGATACCTGTTCTGTGGATTGAGTGCATAGAACGGGAAATAGTCATTGCCTTCACTTTGAATTGCGAAAATCTTGCCGCTCTGTTTCCACTTGTTTGGATACACCGAGGGATTCGACGCACTGTAATTCGCCAATTGAGTGACTTCTTTCGGAGAGATGAAATCGCCACTTTGCAGAATCGAAGCACGGGCAGCAACGAGCATCTGAATCTGTGCCCGAACCGCCGCGGACGGCGAAACGCTTGGCATAAACGATTCAATAATCTTCTTGAACGCCTCTTGCTGTCGTGTCTCGATGAGTTGGGGAAGAAACTCGGCAACCCGACAGAATACCCGCTGTGCTGCAGCAGCTTGCTCTTCATCTGCATTTTCGATTCGAACAGCCACAACTCGTGCATCTCGCGTTCGATCGAGAACATGCGCAACTTCTTCGCCGGTCCCGCTCACGATCATTGGCAATTCAGTGGAAGCGCCCACCCAATGCTCGGATCTCGTTTCGGTTCCAGAAGCTCTTTCCCCAACATTCCAGGTGAGCCTATATGGCTTTTGGTGATGAGGAACATTCAAAATTGGTGTGTAGAATGCGTAGCCCTTTTCTATGTCTCCTTCTTCTAATGAGGGATCTTCGCCTCCGCGGAATCTGAGCTCCATGGGAGCGCTTCCTCCATAGAACCTAAGTTCGTCTCTTTTGATCGGGTGTCGCTGTGCCCGGGGCTCGGTTATGAAATGCCCTGTGTCGGGATCAACCGAAACCGCGTGGGCAAACAAAATGTGCTCCTTGTTCGCCTCATTCATAATCCCGACTTGCCCTGCCAGCGACGTTTTGCCCGCCCCTTTGCTACCGACGATTATGACTTCGTCATTGATGGGTAGATAGCCTTTCTTATTAATCGAACCAATCACTAGGTGGCCTGTTTTGGAGTCGCGTCTGATGTCAGTGCCGACGTAAATGCCTCGCCTCTTCGGATCGGAAATGCCACCGGCCATCTTGGCTGAAATCGCGTGCGCCTCTCCACCGGCCCCGACGATAACGATGTCACCGCTCGATAGCACCAAATCTTCTATCTTGCCCCCACTGGCTTTGGCCTTGAGGGTTGCTGGGGGTTGATGTTTCGCGGTTGCCATAGCTCAAGTCCTCCCTGGACTCCATATTTAGATTATACGGAAAAGCCATATCATTCAAATAATTTTCGAGTCTGTATCTCTCTGATTTCGTTGGATAAATGGCCTTGACGCCAGTTTGATTGGTCTGGTTGCCCCAACGATCGGAGAACGACCTGATCTTTTCCCGCTATCCTAAACGCCAACGGCACCTCACACGCGAGGCGCTGCTCCGTCTTGCCGCGCATTATCAATAACCTGTAACCCTATGCATGAGCGGCAGCGCTGGGAGAACCGGGCCGCACCGATGTCGTCAGGCTAATGAACCTCCACGAGGCAAAGGGGCTGTAAGCCGTGTTTCTTATTTGTGACCTGAAGGGGTGAACATATCGACACCCACGCCAAAGACACCGGGCCTCGCTACTTCGGGTAAAGCTCATCGACGTCCGGCCTTGCTCTGGAGGCGAGTTGGTTCATCGATTCAACTTCGCGCGGAGGAAAATACTCCCAGTCTAGGGAACTTGCTAAGCCGCAGGCAATTGCGAGCAAATCGAAGTTTGACTCGAACTGCGCTCGATCCTTAAGGCTCACAGGCGACTGCAACGGTCTCAATCGCTCCAAAGTAAATCCCCCCGGCAGCTGGCTGTCTTTCAATCCCAGTTTGAGCGCGCTCAGTCTACCGCCGCCGCCAATGACAAAGAGGTCGAATAGCTTGTCATTCCGAGACGTCAACTTGTTCTCTCGCACGACTTCGGCGCACGTCCTTCGATATTGGAGGCAGATACTTTCAATTGTCGGAGTTCGCGGACAGTTTCCTATCCCGTCCTCTTTCCGTCGGCGCGCTTCTTCGGTGTCGCAGCCCCAAACCTGGGCAAGCTCCAAGTCTATTTTGCCGCCGCCGATAGCCTCTGTGGAATCCGCCAAATAAGAGGGTTTGAATGGGTGTCCAATTTCGGCCATCGCTCTGCCATTGAACAAAAACGAAACTTCTGTGGTGCCGGCCCCTACATCAACAATCGCGTAGGCCTTTGATTCACTATGAGGGGACTCAAGAAACGCTTTTACCGCAGCGAACCCTTCGGGCTGGACAAAATAGTTGCGTTCGCTCTTAGCCGGCACACTTATGGTTTTCATCCGTTCGAAGGCTTCTGCAAGCAGTGCGCCGTTGGCCGGATTCGATATGTGCGGGCGCAGCTCCATCGCCACTCCCGCCATCCTTTCCCACTCGATTTGCCGTTCTCTGTCGTCGAGATGATCCATAGGACACCCCAGGTTCCAGAGAAAAATCAGATCGTCGTTCGGGAAGCGGGCTGTCAAACGCGTCTCAACTTCACGGAATACAAACGACAAGAACAAGCATGTGATCGAACTAGCCGACGTGGGATGTTCTTGGCCGGGCAGCCGAATCATCCCACACGCCGCATTGGCATTTTGACACCGGCAGATGGAAGGTATGCCGCGACATAGTACACATAGCTTGATGGAATTGAGTCGGATGTCGCCTAGGACAGCGTCAGACTCCGGAAGGCCAAAATGAAGGTTTCCCGCCTTAAGAGTCACGGTCGACGGGAAACGTATTGACTCGTCGACCGTTGACGCGTTCGACCAGCGAAACACCTCGAAACGGTTGTCGCTTAGATCTTGCCAGATGACCTTTGTCGCGCTCGTTCCGAAGTCAACCCCAACGACCAATGTTCGCTCGCTACGCGACGCCCCTGGCACCGGCGACACTCTTTTCTGCGCGTCAGAGACTTCTCGAGAGAGGAGGGCTTCCTTCTGGACGGGCCCTCGACGAATTTTATTGCGGAGAAAGGAGAAAATCTTACCGAGGGACATTTAGTCTAGTGACTCCCGAACCTGCAGAATACCAGCAGCAGTGATAGCATGTTCGGCGGTCAGAGAACGCAAGCGCTCGATCCCCGATTCACGGCTCTCGCGTTCTGCCTTCAAGTTCCTAATGCCTCCCTCGAGCATCCTTATATAGGAACGCTGTTGGTTGGCGGCTTGTGCTCGGTCCAACAGGTTATCCTTGCGCTGTATTTTAAGCCGGTAAGACTCGCGAACGCTGGCTAGCCTGGCATCAACGAAGGCTTGATTGAGCCGCTCGATACCATCGCGTCGGAGCTGAAATCTCTCAGCCAGAATCGACACCGCGGTTTTGAGGGCGCGTTCAATAGCGGTCACGTCGAAGGCTGATACCTGCATGTCTGTTCCCTCGCCGACCATTCTGCCGAGGCAATGCTCTGAGTCATCCTCATCGATTGCCTCAAGAGACTGCAGGTTAACGACGATCGGGAGCAGTGCATCATATTCTCGCGCAGCGCGAATCGTAGCCCGAGCAACCAGGTACAAATAGTCTCCTGCTGGAAGATCATGAGACGATGCCATCTGAAGCCTAGCGATTGGATGAAAGTGACTATCAGCATGGCTGTATTCATTGACGATTGCGCGAATAAGGAAATGCCGGACATGGATAAACGTCAGCTCTCTTTGACGTTCGGCGACTTCAGAATCGAAGGTGAGTTGCATTGAGTCAAGTTGCAGCTTCCCACAGAATCCGGCCTTCTGAGAGTCTTCCGGTTGACCAATGACAAACTGCACCAGTTTCTCGCTCGCCTTGAGGCGGTATATTCCTGGGCCATCTTCGGACATTTCCGACCGCTTGTCATAGTGTGAAAGAAAATCAATCACGAAAGTGGCTAGATCTTCTGGGCGAATGAACCTTCCCAGCACTTGTGCCCGGTCGACCTCTTGTCGGTAGTATTCATCATGACCGATAAACTGTGGACTCGATTTCTCCCACTCCTCGAACTGCAATTTTCTCTGTTCGAGTAGTAAACCAGATCGTTCAATTCGCTCACTGCGCTGTTCCTCTGAAAGTTCCGGGTCAAACAAGTCTCTCGTAAGGCTGGATACTTCATTGCCCAGTATCGCCTCAAGATCGCCCACATAGGACTCGAACAGTCTGATGCGCCCGTATAAGCGATGTAAGATCTCGTCTTCTATGGTTCCTGGCGCGGAAAGATTGAAGATGAGGATCTTATCTGCCTTCTGTCCAAAGCGATCTAGTCGGCCAATCCTCTGCTCGACTACCATAGGGTTCCATGGAAGATCGTAGTTAAAGAGAATGTGGCAAAACTGAAAATCCAGGCCCTCGCTACCGACCTCGCTGGATAGAAGAATCTGGTACCTCCCGTGGCGGAATAGAGAAATCCTCTTCTCGCGCTCGCTCGGGGGAAAAGATCCACTGATCACTGTATTCGAGTACCCAAGTGCTCCGAGTTTTCGAGACAAGTACTCCAGAGTTTTTTTGAAGTAGCTGAAGATGACAATTGGCTGTCCCGGCTGCGATTGCTGCAGCTCTTCGAGGCACTCTCGCAAGACCGCAAATTTGCTATCAGGTTGACCGGACCGATACCACCCTTGGATTATCTCCTGTAAGGACTGACGTCCACCGTCGAATCCCGCAGCTGAGACACTGCTCCAATCTTCCGCGTCTGCGTCGGATTCCTCGGACTCGAGGCCGCCAATGCCGCCTATGCCGCCTCCAATCTCGCTTTCGTAGTACTCCACCATTGCAGGAATGCAACTGGCCAACTGTCTTTGCGGCATCATCAGTCCGAAGAGAAGTGCAGCGTCTTTTCCTTCTTTACGATACCTATCGCGAACAAACTCCAGGACGGCCTTGTAGAAACCCCGCTCGGCGTCTGTCATGTTCACTCTCTTCACTACTGCAACACGCTCCGTCCCTATATGGACATCTCGCCGCCGAGTGCGACTGAAGATGCGGGAAAGGAAGTTCAATTCCGCCAAGTTTCTTTGAATCTCAACGGTGACTCGCCGATTCGCTGGATCTGCATCCGCCAGTTGGCGAAGCGTTTCTGAGTACAGAGGATTTTGGCAAAGCATTTTGCTAACGGCGGTCCATCCCTGCGCAAGCTCGAACGACAGTGAGCGAAGCCCATCTTCGCTCAGCGTGTTCGCCAGCAGGGGGCTATTTGGTTGTCCCAAAGCCGTCAGAATTCCATGAACCACCCGGAAGCGATCGGGGTCGGTCTGAGTGATCTTTTGTTCAGCTTGGACAATGTGTCGATTGAAAAGCATACATGCCTCAAAGTACTCGAATGAGGCAAACTCCTCAGCGTCAAGCAGCGACAAGAGATTGAACAGATCTCGAGAGCCCATTTGTATCGGCGTGGCTGTCAATGCAAGGACGGCATCAGCCGATTCCGAAGCCACACGGCAGGCCTTGTGAGCCTTCGTCTCCGAGTTCTTCAGGTGATGCGCCTCATCGATGATCAGCATGTCGAGCGGCGGCGGCATTGCTTCCCATTCCTGCATCACGGTTGAGCTGCGAAAGGACTCCAAGCTGCAGATTGCCCGAAGTTCGAGGTCTTCGTCCTCCCGATATCGACGGAGAAAGTCTTTAAGCTGCTCGGCTTTGAAAATGTCAAAACGAAGATCAAACCTCTTTTGCATCTCCATCTGCCACTTGATGCAGAGCGAAGCCTTGCAAACGATGAGGGCCCGCCGGAAGTTGTGCGGATACCTGGCCAGCATTTCACAGAGAATAAATCCAGCCTCGATCGTCTTCCCGAGACCGACCTCATCGGCTAGCAACAATCTCTGTTTCCCCGATCGAAGAAACTTCAACAGTGGCTTGAACTGGTATGCCTGGAACTCCGTCCGGCTGGCACGTAGCGAATAAAGAGTATCCTGAAGGGGATATCGGAGGCGCTCGAACGTCAGAAGGCGGGAGAAGGTGCTCTTGTTGCCGTATTCTCCGTTTAGCAATCTCTCCTCAATTGTCATGTCGAGAGTGACAGCTTCTAAATCAGCCTCCCCGACTTGTACTGGATTCGGACCGCTCGGGAAAAGCACGCGATAATAGTTCCGGCCGGCGAGTCGTTGCGCAGAGCCTCTAACAGTTCCACGCTCATCACGCTTGTTGCGTCGAACTACGATGTCGCCGTGCTGGAAGTGTGGCTCCACTATCCTCCTATTACAGTCCAATGAGATGATCGGACAAATCTCTCGCTAACCGCTGCTAAAGCCTGATAAAACATAATCCTAATGCACATTCTTCGTTCCGTGCCCGAGCAGGGACAACTGGCCGTGGTCCGCCAGCGCCGATATGTCGTGACGGATGTCCAACAGAGCGTGTTGCGCAAGGAGTTTTCTGGACAACCAGCGCCCCATCTGGTCAGTCTGACCTCAATCGAAGACGACGCTCTTGGCGAGGAGATTCAAGTCGTCTGGGAGGTCGAGCCCGGTGCATATGCTTTCCAGAAGATGGAACTCCCGAATCCTGATGGATTTGACCGTCCAGCCAATCTGGAGGCATTTCTCGACGCGGTGCGATGGGGGGCCGCATCCATCGCCGATACTCGTCAACTTCAGTCGCCATTTCGCAGCGGCATTGAAATTGAGAGTTACCAATTAGACCCCGTAATTCGCGCCATTCAAATGCCGCGTGTCAATCTTCTTATCGCGGATGATGTAGGGCTTGGGAAAACCATCGAGTCTGGCATGGTCGTGTTGGAACTGCTGCTGCGCCATCGCGCAAATCGAGTTCTCATCGTGTGTCCGTCATCACTCCAAATCAAGTGGCGTGACGAGATGCTGGAGAAGTTTGGGCTCGACTTTGCCATCGTCGACAGTGCGCTGATAAAACGACTCCGCCGCGAACGCGGCTTATACGCGAACCCATGGACCCATTTCCCTCGACTCATTACTTCGATGGACTACCTGAAGCGCGAGTATCCTCTGCGGATGTTCAGAGAGGCTGTGACTCACGATGATGCACGACCAGGGCTCCGAGACTTCGACATTCTTATAGTCGACGAAGCTCACAATGCCGCACCGAGTGGCAGTGGTAACTTTGCCCTCGATTCCCAGCGAACTCAGGCACTCCGCGAAATCGGCAAGCACTTTGAGCACAAACTCTTCCTCACCGCCACGCCCCACAATGGATATAAGGAGAGCTTCTCCGCTTTGCTGGAGCTACTGGATGACCAGCGTTTCGCACGAGGCGTTGCGCCTGATCCAGCCCAGCTTCGCAGTGTTATGGTGCGTCGCCTCAAAAGCGAGATCAAGAACTGGGATGGTTCTGACAAATTCCCGCGCCGGACGCTGGATCACCTTCCCGTTGATTACACCCTCGAGGAGCAGCGTATACACGCTTTGTTGACGGATTATGCCGAATTGCGTGCAGCTGGATACCGTGATAACTCAGAACGCTTCGCCACAGAGTTTGTTCTGAAACTGCTCAAGAAGAGACTATTCTCCTCGCCGCAAGCGTTCCTGACCACTCTGAATCGCCACTGCATTTCATTGCGAAGGTCCGCGCGCTACGAGGCGCTCACGCGTTCCACTGGCGTCCTGGCTCGAATTTTCGAGCAGACTGAAGAGGACTTCGCCGACGATGCCGAGCAACAGGAAGCAGAAGTTGAGGCACTGGAAGCGGCTGCACGCGCCTTTCGCCCCTCAGCGACTTCAGAAACTCAGATTCTCAACGAACTTGTTAGCTGGGCCGAAAGAGCCAGCGCCCAACTAGATAGCAAGGCGCATAAGCTTTTCGCCTGGCTGGAATCCATCGTCCGCCCCCAAGGGCGTTGGAGCGATGAGCGTGTGATTATCTTCACCGAGTATCGAGACACGCAGAAATGGCTCCATGATCATCTGGCGGCGCGAGGCTTCAAGGAAGGCGGACGCCTTGAACTTCTTTATGGAGCTCAGGACCCCGATGAACGTGAGAGAGTCAAAGCCGCTTTTCAGTTTGATCCGAAGGATTCGGCCGTCCGCATCCTATTGGCCACCGACGCTGCAAGTGAGGGAATTGACCTCCAACGTTATTGTCACCGTCTGATTCACTATGAGATTCCTTGGAATCCAAACCGTCTGGAGCAACGCAACGGTCGCATCGACCGTCACGGTCAGCGCGCACCGGAAGTCAATGTGTACCACTTCGTTGCCAGTAGTTTCCGCGACGAGACTGAATGGGCCGAAGGCTCGGGCAACTCCCTGGCAGCGGATCTGGAATTTCTCTATCGCGCTGCCAAGAAAGTGCAACAGATTCGTGAGGATTTGGGCAAAGTAGGCCCGGTCATTGCCGAACAGGTTGAGGAGGCAATGCTCGGTAAGAGACGGCGTCTTGACACCGCCCGGGCCGAGCGCGAGAACGAACCTGTAAAACGGTTACTCAGGTTTGAGCAGAATGTGCGCGAGCTGTCCCGGCGCCACGCTGATCAACTAGATGAATCACGTCGGGATCTCCATCTCACACCAGCCAATGTTGAGGCTGTCGTCCACATCGCACTTGATCTGGCACACCAGCCAAAGCTCATCCCCGCCACAATTGATGGCATTGACCACGTTTTTGATGTGCCTCGGTTCTCGGATCCCTCTTGGCAGCCTTGCCTTGCAGGCCTCATACATCCCCACACCGGCAAGCAGCGGCCGATCACCTTCGATGCAGAGGCCGCAGCAAGTCGGGATGACGTAGTGTTGGTCCACCTCAACCATCGCCTTGTACAGCGCTGTCTCCGTCTATTGCGCGCCGAAGTCTGGGCGCCCGTTGACCGTCAAAAGATCCACCGAGTCACTGTTCGCACTGTTCCAAACTCGGCGTTGCGATCTCCCGCGGTTATCGGCCATGCTCGACTGACCATAGTCTCAAGCGACAGCCACCGCCTGCACGAGGAGTTGATTACAGCCGGGGGTATCATCCAGGAAGGTCGGCTCGATCGCTGGAACGTCACCCAGACTGCTGAAGTGCTCGCAGCCGCCACGAATACCGAACCGGCAGACTCGATCCGTCGCCGCGTGGCAGATATGTGGCCGCAGCTGAGCCGGAACGTGCTTTCTGCTCTCGAGGCACGAGGACGTGACCGTACCGATTCCGTCCGTAAGCAATTAGCGGATAGGGCCGACGATGAGACCCAAAAGATTACAGCCGTTCTGAATGAACTCGAGAACTCGATTCGCGCGGAGCTCTCGCGGGCGCCTGATCCACAGCTTTCTCTTTTCACCGACGCGGAACGCGACCAGGAGCAGCGAAACCGGGATTCTCTAGTAGACCGTCTGGCCGAATTGCCTGCTGAGCGCACCCGTGAGATCGAAGCTATCCGCCGGCGCTACACTGACCCTCAGCAGCGCTTATTTCCTGTAGCGGTCACTTTTCTCGTTCCAGAGGGACTTTCTTAGTGTCGTCGAAAGGGCTTGCCTGATGTCCGCTGCTTCTGAATATGCAGAGCTTCTGAAGCTGATCGAGGTTTCTGGCCCATTTGTTAGCCTGCCAGTCTTTAAGGAGGTCTTTCCTCAAGGATTGGTTAAGGATTCTTCGGAGCTTGCCCGTGAGCTTCGCACCCTCTATGACGAGTGGAGAGAGGCCCGGCTGCATTCTCTAGCGCTCGTCACTCCTGCTCAAAGAGACTGGCTACGTGCCGTATTCGTCAATCTGCTCGAATGGCCCGTGGAATGGCTTATTGAACACAATGCCATTCCACAAAACCTTAGAGCATGTTTCATAAATAGGTTCGGCCTCAGATCAGGCACTTCCGGTTGAGGGGGGTAGCTGTTGAACTTCTGTCATGAAGAAGCGGCAGAAGCTATTGACCGACGAACTGTGGA
>Ga0316230_1000531_pt1 | contig 52977 bp, 49 predicted proteins | sample TBH18025metaG_FD_206004 | JGI IMG/M metagenome (GOLD analysis project Ga0316230, IMG submission 206004) | Freshwater microbial communities from Trout Bog Lake, Wisconsin, USA - TBH18025 | ecosystem: Environmental > Aquatic > Freshwater > Lake > Hypolimnion/Profundal zone | place: USA: Wisconsin... | reverse complement strand
GTCTTATTAACCTCCCTGTCTCTTGTGCTTTTAGCTGCCGTAGCGATCTACAAGTTCGGATTTACATCCAGTAGTTTTGATAAATTTATGCCGATTCGCCAAGTTAGAGTTCAAGGCGGATTGGCTAATCTAGATCCGGATTCGTTTAAAGTTGCGCTCACACCTATTCTTCAGAGAAGCTTTTTCACTCTTGATCTTAAAGAGTTGGAAAAAGCAGTGGAGACAACCCAATGGGTTGAGTCCGCAAATGTAAGTCGTCAATGGCCAGATACTGTTGTTATTGACCTGGAGGAGCAACAGCCGGTTGCGCGTTGGGGCAAAGATAATCTCTTGAGTGAGCGTGGCGCCGTATTTAAGAAGCCTTCCGGGCTTTCGAATCTTAGCGACCTCCCAGTCTTATCTGCCCCCAAAGGGCGAGAAAAAGAGGTTTACGACATGATGAAAGTATTGAATCAAATGCTTTCACCAAAAGAAGAAAAGGTCGTTAGCTTAAGTCTCAGTAATAGATTAGCGTGGACCGCCGAGCTCAGGGGCGGATTGCTTATAGTCTTCGGAAGTCAAGATCCCATTTCGGCCACTGTACGCGCCTTTACGCTCCTCTCCCAATTCGGGAAAGAGAGGTTCTCATCAATGCAAAAACTTGATCTGCGTTACCCCAGTGGGTTTGCTGTTACATGGAAAAAAGATGGGCAACCTCAAGAAAATGCCTCTGTCGCTGATGACGCTGGCTGAAATGATGTGGTTAATCGATATTAAATTTGATTCAGAAAAAGGCTCTTTGTAATGGCAAGAAAATCTGACCGTAACCTCATAGTGGGGCTTGATATAGGCACATCGAAGGTTGCTTGTATTGTTGGCGAGGTAAATGAAGAGGGTGAAATTGAGATCGTTGGTGTTGGTACGCATCCTTCAAGAGGCCTAAAAAAGGGGGTTGTCGTAAATCTTGAGACGACGGTTCAATCTATACAGAGGGCAGTTGATGAGGCTGAATTGATGGCCGGCTGTAGGATACATTCTATATATGCTGGAATTGCCGGTAGCCACATTATTAGTATGAATTCTCATGGAATTGTTGCCATAAAGGATAAAGAAGTTTCTCAGGGTGATGTGGATCGGGTAATTGATTCAGCTCGGGCAGTTGCTATCCCGGCAGACCAAAAGATTTTGCATATCTTGCCCCAAGAATATGTCATTGATAGGCAGGAAGGTATCAAAGAGCCAATAGGCATGTCAGGTATTCGTCTGGAAGCTAGGGTTCATATAGTTACAGGGGCTGTGAGTGCCGCACAGAATATAGTTAAATGCATTCGAAGATGTGGTTTAGAAGTCGAAGATATTATTCTTGAGCAATTGGCCTCGAGTGCCTCAGTGCTTACCGATGATGAAAAGGAACTTGGTGTCTGTCTTATTGATATTGGGGGCGGAACAACAGACCTTGCTGTATTTACTGATGGAGCCATAAGGCACACAGCGGTCATCCCGATTGCTGGAGATCAGGTTACAAATGATATTGCAGTCGCTTTGCGCACGCCTACTCAATTTGCTGAGGACATTAAGATTAAACACGCCTGTGCTCTTACCCAACTAGCTTCGCTTGAAGATCTGATTGAAGTGCCAAGTATTGGTGATAGGCCCATTCGGCAGATATCAAGGTTGAATCTCGCGGAGATAGTTGAGCCTAGATATGAAGAATTATTGCTCCTAGTCCAATCTGAGCTACGTAGAAGTGGTTTTGAAGATCTTATTGCAGCTGGAATTGTGCTTAGTGGTGGAAGCGCGAGAGTTGAAGGGCTGGTTGAGTTGGCAGAAGAAATATTCCATGTGCCTGTTAGGCTGGGTACGCCTCAATACGTTTCTGGGATGACCGAGGTGCTCAGGAATCCAGCCTATGCTACAGGTACGGGTTTGTTGCTTTTTGGAAAGCAGCAGCAACATGCGCATGGAGGGAGAGTGGGTGGAATGGGGCCTGGTTTCCAAGGAATGTGGACTCGAATGAAGAATTGGTTTACGGGTAATTTTTGATTTGGCTTATAACAACGGGGTGGTGATATGAAATTTGAAATTGTTGATTCATACAGTCAAAACGCAGTCATCAAGGTGATCGGCGTGGGTGGCGGCGGCGGCAACGCAGTAAATCACATGGTCAATAATCAGGTGGATGGAGTTGACTTTATCTGCGCCAATACCGATGCTCAAGCGCTTAAGAGCCTTCAGGCTAGATCTGTCATACAGTTAGGAAATGCGCTAACTAAGGGTCTAGGTGCGGGGGCAAATCCTGATATAGGCAGACAGGCTGCACTTGATGATCGTGATCGCATACTTGAGGTGCTTGAGGGTGCAGATATGGTCTTTATCACCGCTGGTATGGGCGGGGGTACTGGAACTGGAGCAGCACCTGTTATTGCGGAGATCGCTAAAGAGGCTGGAATCCTGACTGTTGCGGTGGTGACCAAACCATTTGCTTTTGAAGGTAAGCGCCGAAAAGATATGGCGGAAAAAGGGATTGAAGAGTTGAGTCAGTTTGTGGATTCATTGATCACCATTCCAAATGAGAAGTTACTCCCTGTTTTGGGGCGTGATGTGAGTCTGATGAGTGCATTTGCAGCGGCTAACGATGTGTTGCTGGGTGCAGTTCAAGGTATAGCCGATTTGATCACACGTCCTGGCCTGATTAACGTCGACTTTGCTGATGTTAGAACAATCATGGCAGAAATGGGCCTGGCTATGATGGGTACCGGTGTTGCTCATGGACCAAATCGTGCCCGTGAGGCTGCAGAAGCAGCAATAGCGAGCCCTCTGCTTGAGGATATTAATCTGCAGGGTGCTAGAGGTATTCTCGTTAATATTACTGGCGGCATGGATATGGCCATTGGTGAGTTTGACGAGGTGGGTAATGTTGTAAGAGAGTTTGCTTCAGATGATGCGGCTGTTGTGATAGGTACGGTGATTGACCCGGATCTACATGATGAACTGAGGGTCACAGTGGTTGCGACTGGTCTATCAGGGCAGCGTCAGGCCAATGAACCAACTTTGAAGCTAGTTAAGAACAACACGGGTGGTATCGACTATAGTGAGTTAACGAGTCGCCCAGCTGTGACCAGAAAGCAAACGCAGCATGAGCCGCGAGGAGAAGTAAAGAAGGAAAAGGATATGGACCTAGAATACCTAGACATACCGGCCTTCCTCAGGCGTCAGGCAGATTAAATTTTAGCCGTCCTACCTTTGACTAAAGGTTTAAGGGCTGGCAGAAGGATAGGTCGCCCTTTTTGGCATGAATTGTGCGTTGATCTCGCAAAGATAGTTCGGAGATTCTAATGATCAGGCAAAGAACACTTAAGAACATGATTAAGGCTACAGGTGTAGGGTTGCACACCGGTGAAAAAGTGTACCTAACACTTAGGCCGGCGGCACCAAACACGGGTATTGTGTTCAGGAGGGTCGATTTACCTGAACCTGTAGATATTCATGCCGCACCACAAAATGTGGGTGATACAACCTTATCAACCACCCTCGTGAAGGGAGAAGTGAAGGTATCAACGGTAGAACATCTACTTTCAGCTCTTGCCGGTCTGGGTATAGACAATGCCTATATTGATGTGAGTGCGCCAGAAGTTCCCATCATGGATGGAAGTGCCGGCCCATTTGTTTTCTTAATTCAGTCTGCAGGTGTAGAAGAGCAGAATGCGGCTAAGTGTTTTATTCGAATCAAAAAGCCTATTAAGGTCCAGGATGGAGAGAAGTGGGCGAGCTTTGAGCCGTATGATGGATTTAAGGTCTCTTTCACGATTGACTTTGATCACCCTGCGTTCAGGGAAGACACTCAAACCGCAAGTATCGACTTTTCTTCCACCTCTTTTGTCAAAGAGGTGAGTAGGGCAAGAACATTCGGCTTCATGCGTGACATAGAGGCGCTCCGAAAGAGGAGATTGGCTTTGGGGGGTAGCATGGATAACGCGATTGTCGTTGATAACTTTAGAGTGCTTAACGAAGATGGCCTTCGTTATGCCGACGAATTCGTTAAGCATAAGATCCTAGACGCGATTGGGGACCTTTATTTGCTTGGCCATAGCTTGATTGGCTCTTTTACGGGTTACAAATCTGGGCATGGCCTAAATAACCAGCTACTTAGAGAATTAATTAAGAACGCAGATGCCTGGGAAGCGGTTACTTTCGAGGACGAGGATACATTGCCCATCTGCTATAGTCAGTTAGCGAGAGTTTCGGCTTAAGATACATTTTTTTGATGATTCTTGAGCTTCTAGTTTATTCAGTCAAGCTTGGTTCCTTTAGACTTCTTTCTGAGCGTTGACCCTAGGCGGGTTAACGCTCTTTTTATATCCTCGTCTTGAAATGAGATAGCGACATCGGTAATTTGATCGGCTACTTTTGCATCAAGAAGTTTTCTTGTGACAACTCTTTCACCAATATCTTTATTGGAAAAAAGGTTCCTGACTAACACTCTCGTGCAATTAACCCTAAGTTCTTGCTTAAGGGATTGCATAATTGTTGGCTCAAAGAATCGTAGTTGTGAGGAGAATGCTTGTGACTCTGAGTAAATCACCAATGTATTTGAATTAACGATGCAATACCGACTTTTCTCTGCAAGGAAACCTGGTAGGGAGGCCCTTACCACGTTGAGAAGCTTCTCATGTTCCAGTAGTTTTGGTTTCAATTCCTTGGTATAGAGAGAGGACACTAAGAAGTTTATGTCTCGCGGATCGCTATTCATGATTCTGTATAAGTATTCTCAATTGGCTATCAATTTGATTTCTCATTGGGTTGCCGATACACCCGGCTAATAAAACAACTGCTTTTACGGTATCATTTGAGAGTTTGATATCACCCGAATTTGGAAAAATAACGCAATGCTAGGCAAGCTTGTCAAATCGATTATCGGCAGTCGTAATGACCGCATCGTCAATAAAAAACGTAAGATAGTCAAGAAAATCAATTCGCTAGAGCCTCAGTTTAAGACGCTTAGTGATGTGGAGTTAAGTGCAAAAACCCAGGAATTCCGAGATAGGCTATCTACTGGAGAAACGTTAGACTCAATTCTTCCTGAAGCTTTTGCTGCAGTTCGAGAGGCATCTCTTCGCGTGCTCAATATGCGACATTTTGATGTGCAGCTCATTGGTGGCATGGTTCTCAATGACGGAAAAATAGCCGAAATGAAAACAGGCGAAGGTAAGACGCTTGTTGCTACCCTTGCCGCTTATCTCAATGCACTACCTGAAAAAGGCGTTCATGTTGTCACAGTTAATGATTATCTTGCCAAACGTGACTCTGAATGGATGGGAAGAATATACGAGTTCTTAGGTCTGACCGTTGGCTGCATTCTCAGTAATTTATCCACTGAGGAGAGGAGAAAAGCATATTCGGCCGACATAACCTATGGCACAAATAACGAATTTGGGTTCGACTATCTACGTGACAACATGGCTTTCAGTCTGGAACAGAGAGTTCAGCGAGACAAATTCTTTGCCATTGTCGATGAAGTTGATTCAATTCTAATTGATGAGGCTAGAACGCCACTCATTATTTCTGGCCCTACAGAGGATCGAAGCGATCTCTATCATAAAATTAACGCCATTATCCCTCTGCTAGCAAAGCAGGAGAAGGAAGACGGTCCCGGTGATTTTTCGGTCGATGAAAAAGCCAGGCAGGTTTACCTTACTGAAAGCGGGCATGATCACGTCGAAAGTCTTTTGGTTAAGGCTGGATTGATTCAGCCGAATGAGAGCCTCTACGATGCATTGAATATCAGGCTAATGCACTACATCAATGCTTCCTTAAGGGCTCATGCTCTGTTTATGCGGGATGTTGACTATATTGTTGCGGACGGACAAGTCATTATCGTTGATGAGTTTACTGGGCGGGCGATGACTGGCAGACGCTGGTCTGAAGGGCTTCACCAAGCTGTTGAAGCTAAGGAAAACGTACAAGTACAGAATGAAAATCAGACACTAGCCTCTATCACCTTCCAAAACTATTTCAGGTTGTACAGCAAACTATCTGGTATGACTGGTACAGCGGATACTGAAGCACCTGAATTTCATCAGATTTATAATCTTGAAGTGGTCTGCATACCTCCAAACAAGATTACGTCGAGGAAAGATCTTGGGGATTTGGTCTATCTAACCGTCCCTGAAAAATACAGGGCTATGGTTGAAGATATTAGGGGCTGCGTTGCGCGCGGGCAGCCTGTTCTTGTTGGGACGACCTCGATTGAAAATTCTGAGGTTATCTCCAGTCTCTTAAAGGCCGAAAAGATCGCTCACAATGTTCTTAATGCGAAGCAACATGAGCAGGAGGCGCACATTGTGGCTCAGGCTGGATTGCCTGGCGCGGTTACGATCGCGACTAATATGGCCGGCCGAGGAACTGACATTGTGCTGGGTGGGAATCTTGAGGAGGTTACTGCCCATCTGAATGGTCAAGATGAAAAAGGCATTTTGGATGCGAGAAGGGAATGGGAAGAGCGCCATGCCAAGGTCGTTGAATCAGGTGGTCTTCACGTTATTGGATCTGAACGCCATGAATCAAGAAGGGTGGATAACCAGTTACGAGGACGGTCCGGTAGGCAGGGTGATCCAGGCTCATCTAGGTTCTATCTCTCTCTGGAAGATCCGCTGATGCGTATTTTTGCTTCTGAGCGCGTTGCTGGTCTGATGCAGCGGCTAGGGATGAAGGATGGTGAGGCGATCGAGCATCCATGGGTGACAAGAGCCATAGAGAATGCACAACGCAAGGTTGAGGCACGTAACTTTGATATCCGAAAGCAATTACTTGATTACGATAATGTAGCCAACGATCAGCGTCGTGTGATCTACCACATGCGTGATCAGTTGATGAAAGTCGAAGACATCTCAGAGACAATTAATGCCTCCAGATCAGATGTGGTTGCACAAATATTCCCTCAGTTCATCCCGCCTCAAACTTTGGAGGAGCAGTGGGATGTGAAGGGTCTTGAAGATACGCTCGAGCGTGATATTGGTGGCAGTGTTCCTGTTCAGGAATGGATAGATCAAGACCCGCGCTTAGAGGAAGAGCAAATAAAAGATCGTATCATTGATACGCTCGCAAGTATGTATCTGGGTAAAGCGGAGATTATCGGCCCTAAGGTTATGAGGCACTTTGAGAAAACCGTGATGCTCCAAGTATTGGATGACTCCTGGAAGGAGCATCTAGCCTCTATGGATCATTTGCGACAGGGTATACACCTCAGAGGTTATGCGCAGAAAGATCCTAAGCAGGAATATAAAAAAGAAGCTTTTGAAATGTTTACTTCGATGCTCGACCGTATCAAGCATGAGGTCATAGGCATTGTTTCGAAAGTGCAGGTTCATTCCGAAGAAGAAATTCGTGAGCTTGAACTGCAGAATCGTGCACCTGTTGAAATGGAATATCAGCACGCTGAAATTGGCGGTATTGACGATATTGCTTCAGAGGTTGATGCTGAAGTCCCTCAGGTATCTTCTGTGCCCCAAGGGCAAAAGCCGTTTGCTAGGGAGTCAGTAAAGGTAGGGCGAAATGAGTCCTGCCCATGTGGTTCAGGGAAGAAATACAAGTTTTGTCATGGCAAACTGGATTAGTTAGGATCTGTTGTTATGACGCAAGATGAATTCGCTCGCGAGGCGCATCCGGTTGCAGGTATACGTTTAGGAACTGCAGAAGCGGGTATTAAGCGGCAAGGTAGAAAGGATCTTCTGATTATTGAGGCTTGCGAGGGGGCGACCTGCGCAGCGGTTTTTACTCAGAATGCATTCTGTGCGGCGCCTGTGCAGGTTGCTCGAAAACATCTGGTTTCTAACCCTCGTTGGCTACTAATTAATTCTGGTAATGCTAATGCGGGTACTGGACCACAGGGCCTTTTGGATGCTTATGCTACATGCGAAGATTTAGCAAAATCCGTTGGGGCTATACCTAGCCAAGTCCTTCCGTTCTCTACGGGGGTGATCGGTGAATACCTTCCAGTAGAAAAAATACGTGACGCCATACCAAGAGCCGTTAGTAAGCTAAACGAGTCGTCATGGGAGTCTGCTGCTCAGGCAATCATGACAACAGATACGCGGCCAAAAATCGCTAGTAAAATAGTGGTTTTGAGTTCTGGCGCTCCTGTGACCGTAACTGGTATCGCAAAAGGCGCTGGAATGATTCAGCCAAATATGGCCACTATGCTGGCCTTTGTTGCCACTGACGCAAAACTGGATCAGTCAATACTCCAGGAATTGTTAGTTGATGTGGCTGATCGGACGTTTAACTGCATCACCATTGACGGTGATACTTCAACAAACGATGCCTGTGTTTTGTTGGCCTCTTGTCAGGTAGATAGTCAAAGCCTAAAACCTGGTACGCAAGACTATGAATTATTCTCAGCAGCTGTCCTATCGGTATGCTCTGATCTTGCAGAGGCTATCGTGAGGGACGGTGAAGGGGCGACTAAGTTCATTCGTATACTTGTCGAGGAGGCTGTCGATCCGTCTGAAGCAAGGTTAGTTGCGAAGACGATAGCGCATTCCCCTCTGGTTAAAACGGCTTTTTTTGCCAGCGACCCAAATTGGGGCAGAATTTTGGCTGCTATTGGTCGTGCCGGTTGCCAAGATCTCATTATTGATCGAGTTTCTGTTTGGCTCGATGATATTCTCATTGTAGAGAATGGTGGGCGTGCTTTAGGCTACACTGAGTTACAGGGTGCCACCGTAATGAAACGAAAAGACATCACAATAAAGGTCAAGCTCGGGCGTGGTTGTGTTTCAACCAGTGTTTTGACTTGCGACTTCTCTTACGATTATGTCCGAATCAATGCCGAATATAGAACTTGAGGTTTTTGGAAAGCGTACGCCGGTCTTGATTACTCTTTTAGACAAGACTGAGCGGTAAGGCGCGGTAACTCTCTGCATATGTCTAAACCCATCGTAAATGTTGCAGTTGGGATTATTTTTGACATAAACGACCGCGTTCTAATCGCAAAGAGAAGACCGGGCCAGCATCTGGCTGGATTGTGGGAATTTCCGGGTGGAAAGATCGAGGCGGATGAGTCTCCAGTTGATGCACTATGCAGAGAGTTGAGGGAGGAATTGGGTGTTATCGTCAGAAAGCCCGAGCCTCTGATTAGTTTTGTGCATTGCTATTCGGACAGGACTGTCAAGCTGTGTGTTTATACAGTATCGAAATATGATGGCGCGCCTGTGGGCCTAGAAGGGCAAGAAATTTCATGGATTTCAGTCGAGGGCTTGGATTTGAAGCGCTTCCCACAAGCAAATCGGCCTATCATTTCATCGCTTAAGTTACCGGATAGATATGCAATTGTTGATCTGTCCTCTAATGAGTTAAGTTCTGCAATCGAAAAAATACGTGGCTTGATTGAGCGCGATATTCGATTGATTCGACTCAGGGCATCGGGACTAGATTATGAAAGGTATGCATCCGTTGCTTCTTATGCTGCCGATATCTGCAAAGAAGGTCGTCAAGTATTGATGCTTGATACATATCCTGAATTAGTTCTGGCTGTTGGAGCTTCTGGGCTTCATCTAAGCTCCGTTGAATTACATAGAATGCAAGCCCGGCCGCTTGATTCTTCCTATTGGATAGCGGCCTCTTGCCACAATAAGGGGGATTTGAGCCGATCGGCGCAACTCGGCGTTGATTTTGCTGTCCTTGGCCCTGTAAAACCGACCCAAACACATCCTGAAGCTAAACCAATTGGTTGGAGGACTTTCAAAAACATGGTGGAGAGCGCTATCATCCCTGTGTTTGCTTTGGGGGGCCTAACGGTGAATGATATCCCTGATGCCAGGCGTAACGGTGGCCAAGGGGTTTCTGCGATTCGTGGGCTCCCGTGAGATTTGTTCCCTAAGGTTGCATCGTGGCATTATTTTGGTGCAATCTTGTCAGTAAATAAGTGGTGTGACACTAAGTTGTATGGTGATGCAGTATTGGCGCTTATTTTGCTTGTAAGGATTAAGATAAATTTTTTAACTCTGACTTAGGTTAGCTTGCTAGGAGAGATGAGAATGTCGAAGGCTAAAGATGTTTTGAAACTGCTGAAGGAAAACGAGATTCGTTATGTAGATCTCCGTTTTTCGGATACAAAAGGTAAGGAACAACATGTAACCATCCCCGCAAGCACCGTGGATGAGGATATGTTCGAGGAAGGCAAGATGTTTGACGGTTCTTCCATTGCTGGGTGGAAGCACATCAATGAGTCAGACATGATTTTGATGCCTGATGCGAGTACCGCTGTCATTGATCCTTTCTTTGACGATCCAACCGTGATCATTCGTTGTGACATCGTAGAGCCAGCGGACATGTTGGGTTACGAGCGTGATCCACGATCTATTGCGAAGCGTGCCGAAGCTTATATGAAGTCTACGGGTATAGCTGATACAGCTTTCTTTGGGCCAGAAAATGAGTTTTTCGTATTCGATGATGTTCGCTGGGGAGCGACCATGCAAGGAACCTTCTTCAAGGTAGATTCAGAAGAAGCGGGCTGGAACTCTGAAAAGGCTTACGAAGACGGTAATATTGGTCACCGTCCAGGTGTCAAAGGGGGTTATTTTCCCGTTCCACCAGTGGACTCATTGCAGGATCTTCGTGCTGCAATGTGTAACACCCTTGAAGAGTTTGGTATTGGTGTTGAAGTGCATCACCACGAAGTGGCTACCGCTGGCCAGTGCGAAATCGGGGTTAAATTCGGGACTCTGGTGAAGAAGGCTGATGAGGTTCTGATTCTTAAGTATGTTGTACAAAATGTTGCGCATGCATTTGGGAAGACAGCCACCTTCATGCCAAAGCCTCTGGTAGGCGATAACGGAAGCGGTATGCACGTTCACCAATCACTCGCCAAAGACGGCAAGAATCTCTTCACGGGTGATGTTTATGGTGGTCTTTCAGAAACTGCACTGTATTACATCGGTGGTATCATCAAGCATGCTAAGGCCCTGAATGCATTCTGTAATGCTTCTACAAATAGCTACAAGCGTCTGGTTCCAGGCTTCGAGGCTCCTGTAATGTTGGCGTATTCGGCTCGTAATCGGTCGGCTTCAATTCGTATCCCATATGTAGTGAACCCTAAGGCGCGAAGAATCGAGGTGCGTTTCCCAGACTCAACCGCAAATCCTTACTTGGCTTTTTCTGCTATGTTGATGGCGGGTCTGGACGGTATCCAGAATAAGATTCACCCTGGTGATGCAATGGATAAAGATCTTTATGATCTTCCTCCAGAAGAGGAAAAAGCAATTCCACAAGTTAGCCACTCTTTAGATATGGCATTAGAAGCGCTCGATGCTGATCGCGAGTTCCTGACCCGGGGTAATGTTTTCACTAATGATGCTATTGATGCATACATTGGTCTTAAGATGGAAGAGGTTACTCGTCTTCGTATGAGCACCCATCCTGTAGAGTATGATATGTACTATAGCCTGTAAGGTTAAAGTACATGTTTACGTGATGCGCTAATTCGCATTGCAGATTAAGAAAGCCCCGAAACTTCGGGGCTTTCTTTTTTATGGTGTTTCTTTTGAATCCTATGCCCTCACTCATTTCTATTCCGATGAAGAAAGGTCGGTTCGAAGATGTGAAGCCACCTCGAGATAGTTTAATTTTAGTTCATAGGTGAAAAAAGAGAGCCTTTCCTCCATACTGGAAGGGTGATGGACGCTAAGATCAAATCTTTTATTATGATATTAGTGCTGGTTTTTACTGGCTGTGCTACATCGCCCCCTAAAGATAGATCGAATGTATGCTCAATCTTCCAAGAGAATGAGGACTGGTACAAGGCTAGCCTTGACGCCGAAAAGAACTGGGAGGTACCAATCCCAATTCAGATGGCAATCATTAACCAAGAATCTGCTTTCGTACAAGATGCACGTCCGCCGAGGCGATGGTTTCTTGGGTTTATTCCTCTTTCACGTCCAAGTAGCGCCTATGGTTATAGTCAGGCCCTTGATGGCACATGGAGTCGTTATATATCTAAAACAGGTAATAATGGGGCAAGTCGAGATAGTTTTGAGGATGCTGTTGATTTCATAGGCTGGTACACAAATCAAACAGAAAATGAACTTGGAATACCGAAAACGGATGCCTACAGACAGTACCTTGTATATCACGAGGGACAAAACGGTTATCGAAACAAAAGTTATTATTCAAAACCATGGTTGATGGATGTTGCTCATAAGGTATCCTCAACCGCTTCTCGTTATAAAAAACAGTTGAAGACTTGCCAGTCCTCTTTGGACCAGGACCTTTGATCGTGCCTATTTATCAGTGAATCAAACTATATTTAACCCCTATGAGCTTAAGTGGTCGATTTTATGCAACTAGTCCTCTGGGATTTGAGTCACTCTTAGCTCAAGAGTTGGTAAATATGGGTGCTTCAACTGTTTCTGAAGCTAAGGCGGGCATCGTTTTTGAGGGTGATTTGGCCTTGGCTTATAGGGCTTGTTTATGGTCAAGGCTAGCTAATCGAATACTGATGCCCATCAGTAGTTTTCCCGCAGTTGATGGCGATGCCTTATATCGGGGTGTAGGATCGATCGATTGGGATGCTCATATCACCCCAGATTCGACTATAGCAGTGACATTTGCGAGTATCCGCTCTGCTATTACCCATACACAGTTTGGCGCCCAAAAGGTAAAGGATGCCATTGTTGACCAATTTCGAATGAAATATGGGCATAGGCCATCCGTAGACTTGGTTTCTCCAGATATTCGAATCAATGTTTACCTTAATCGTGATCTTGCGACGGTCAGCATCGATCTATCTGGAGATAGCCTGCACAAACGCGGGTACAGGATCGAAGGGGGAAAGGCCCCTTTGAAAGAAAATTTGGCTGCGGCCATTCTAACCCGGGCCGGTTGGCCGGAGATATATTCGAAAGGCGGAGAGTTTTTAGATCCTATGTGTGGGTCTGGTACTTTGCCAATAGAAGCAGCCATGATGGCAGCTGATATTGCGCCTGGATTACTCCGAAAGCATTATGGGTTTTTGGCTTGGCCACAGCATGATGCTGACTTGTGGATGGTCTTGCTAAATGAAGCAGAACGAAGAAGAGAAGCAGGGCTGAAGCGATTGCAAACGCCTATTCGTGGATTCGATATTGATCCATATGCGGTAAAGATCGCTGAAAGCAATATTCTTCGCTGTGGGCTTGATGGATATGTTCAGGTTGAGGTTAGAGATGCTCGCGAGGTTAGGCCAACCCTTGACTCGGGGCTAGTGTGCCTAAATCCTCCGTATGGGGAGCGATTGAGTGATGAAGAGTCTCTTATTCCTGTGTATACAGAGTTGGGTAAGACGCTTCGAGACTTCTTTTTAGGTTGGCGGATGACTCTGCTCACAGGTAATAGTGAGCTGGCATTCAAGCTTGGTATAAGGGCATCGAAAAACTACACCCTTTTTAACGGGGCTCTAGAATGTAAACTCTTTAATTTCAGTATTAATGCCGATCGTTTCTTTACTCCACATGAAGGTGGAGCGACTACAGAGTTGGAGAGAAAGGTAAATGGCCTCTTCCGAAAAGCCAAATCGGTTGATGTTTCGATGGGTGGGGCTGAAATGTTTGCCAATCGTTTACGCAAGAATAAAAAAAATCTCGCTAAGTGGTTAAGGCAGTCTCAGCCGGGTTGTTATCGTCTTTACGATGCCGACTTGCCTGAATATGCCGTTGCTATTGACGTTTACGAAGGTGATGAAACCTGGGTTCATGTCCAAGAGTATGAAGCGCCTATCACTGTGGATCCTGACCGTGCTGAAGGTCGTCTTGTTGAGGCCTTGGCAGGGATTGGTGATGTACTCGATATCCCGTCAGATCACATTGCACTGAAAATAAGGAGACGCCAAAAAGGTGCGGCGCAATACGAAAAACAGTCTGAGAAAGGTCGATTCCATAAGGTTCATGAGACAGATCTACAGTTTCTTGTTAACTTCGATGATTATCTAGACACAGGACTCTTTCTAGACCATCGTCCAGTCAGATCATTCATCCGAGAAAGCGCCAAAGGCAAGAGTTTTCTCAATCTCTTCGCATATACAGGCGCCGCTACTGTCTATGCCGCCAAAGGAGGCGCTAGTTCAACAACAACCATAGACATGTCGAGGACCTATCTTGATTGGGCTTTAAAAAATTTAAGGCTTAATAATATTGACGGGGATGAACATTCGCTTGTCCAGGCTGATTGCCTTGAGTGGTTGAAAGAGGCTGTTAACAGTCCTTGGCGTTACGACTTAATTTTCTTAGATCCGCCGACATTCTCGACTTCGAAAAGAATGAGAAATACCTTAGATGTTCAACGGGACCATACTGGCCTGATTAGGTTATGTATGGATCTATTGACGAATGATGGGCTTCTTATTTTCTCGACTAACAACCGACGCTTCCAATTGGATGAGCAGAGTTTGTCAGAATACAGTCTCAAAGATTTTAGTAAACAAACCATCCCCAAGGACTTCGAGCGTAACAATAGGATTCACTATTGTTGGCTAATTACGAAAGCCTGATTCGGCTTGGGTAGTTAAGGCCCTTAGCCTATTGCGAAATAGAAGAGCCAATCTTTTAAATAGCGTAACCAAGAAAACCAAAGTTAGAATGGGGTCAAAAAGATAATCCAATAGGTTATCAGAGGCCAACAAATGTAAGCCGTAGGAGCTTAGATCTATAGTTAAGATCAGTGTGATACCTGGGTAATCCCTACCCCGCAAAATCACAAAAAGACCCAGAAAAAATAATATTTCCCAGGGCTGAAAGCCCCAAGAGTAAAGGTCCCAATCGCCTCTTTCTATCAAAGTTGTCCAATAAATGCCAAGGAAAAGACTTGTTAGAATTATGAGGTTGAATCCACTAATCTCTTTACCTATCCATGAAGCAAAAGATGTTGGTCTGAAGAACCAGAATAAGGCCACCATGAGCAGTGTGGGGCTTAATTCACCCGTAAGTCCGTACCCATAGCGCCAGAGCGATATTCCATTCAATGGAATAACCAATAAGCTAAGAACGATAACGCTTGTAACAAGCCGGATGAATAGGGTCGAGTGGCTTTTCATGGAGATGGGACGTTATCTTCAGTGTTTTCATTTAGCCATCTCATTGTAAAAGTGGCATGACGGATTGATTTGCGCAGGTAAGAATAGACCAAATGGATCTTGCCCCTGCTATCTTGTATAAGTGCAGGATAAGAAAACTCAATGTTTGGATCATTACTTTCCTCAATGGTCCTGATGGCAGACCAAGACTCTCCACGATCATAAGAGCGCAATAACTTAAGAATATGCCTATGCTTTGGAGTTGGATTTGCGGCCAGAAGTAAACTCCCGTCACTCAACCTAATCATAGCGGCTGCAGAGTCTGGATTTGGAACTTGTCGGGCCGCGCCTCTTTGCCACGTTTGACCTTTATCCTTTGTGAAGGCCCATTGTATTTTCTGATCACTGCCTGCATCACGCAAAGCCCCAACAGCCAGATCTTCAGTCAATGGGACAACTGAAGGTTGAAGAGCCGGTTGACTTGACGGAATGCGTGCTTTTGTAAGAACGCGAAAGTCCTTCCCAATTCTGAGCCATTCTGCGTGTTTATTCAGAAACTCATGATATATGGGAAGGCCAAGGCTTCCATCTTTAAGCCAAGTTCCTGGGTTTCTGACCAAAGTACTAAAGTCTGCAAATGGGGAGGTAATGATTCGTCGGGGCGGTGACCAAGAATCTCCATGATCCTCAGAATACGTCAGATTTATATGGCTGCAGGACCACCCTCCATATGAAGTCGTTACGAAAAAGAGTAGCAAACTCCCTTCGGGAGTCGTTTGTAATAGAGGGTTTCCAAGCTTTAGATTTCTTTGACCAAAGGCTTGCTCTACCAGGGCTCTTGTCAGGATGCTCCTTGGTTGAATCCAGGTGTCTGGATTGATTTGTCCGGTAGGGGCTTTAGTTAGATAAATATTCACATCGGCTGAACCCTCTCTGCTACCACCAAACCATGCCACAACAATTTCGGATGCTTTATTGTTTTTGGCGTTTAGTTCGGTGATTGTTGGGGAATGGACTGTTTGGCTCAGTGATGGTAACTCAACGACTGCAAAGGAGCGGTCCAAGGCCAACGCCTTCTTTTGCAAGGACTCGGTTTCTGATGGATTTGGCAAAGCAAAGCCCGAGGTCTTGGGCCTTGGTATCTGACTGGTTACGAAAATAAAGGCTAGAAGAAAAAGGATTCGCACAATCCATGACACATCACTTGGCTTTGGAGACCTGGCTATTTTTGAAGTCATGATGCAACAGAAAGGTCTTGGTGATAAAGACCAGACCTTAAAAGATCGCCGAACTCACTGTAGACATTCAGGTCCATGGTTGGATGAATAGTTAAGGAATAATTACTGATGGCGCAACTTACTCGTTGGATGCTAACTTTGAGAAAACAAACTTCTAACCCGGAGTAAATCATCTTCAGTGTCGACGCCTGACGGCGGAGCAGATTGTATAGTGTTTACTAGGATCTTCTCTCCTCGCCATAAAATACGGAGTTGCTCTAGGGCTTCTGTTTTCTCTAATGCGGGACATGGCCAAGAAATATATCTTCTCAAGAAGCCAATAGAGTAGGCATACATTCCAATATGTCTAAGCCAGTTAAAGCCTTGCGGAAGCTTGTTTTCCTGGTTTTTGAAGCCTTCTCTATCCCAGGGAATAGCTGCTCTACTAAAATAAAGCGCATAATTATTTTGATCGAGGACCACTTTCACGCAGTTTGGGTCGAAAATCTCACTACTGGAGAAGATGGGTGTGGCTAAAGTGGCAATGCCAGCGGCACAATCATGCTTTAAAGAGATTGCAAGTTGGTTGATTAAGCTAGGATCCATGAGTGGTTCATCACCTTGAAGATTAACTACAATCTCCTCGTCGGACCAGTTCATCATATCGGCTACTTCAGTAATACGTTCCGTACCACTGTTGTGATCTGCTCTGGTCATGATGCTCCTGACCTTCAAATGCTGAACAGCGTCACAAATGCGAGCATCATCCGTTGCAACAAATACCTCTGGGCTAGCCTCAAGCGCGCGCTCACAAACATGAACGATCATCGGTTTTCCTGCTATGGCGAGAAGAGGCTTGCCTGGCAGCCTACTTGATCCATGTCTTGCAGGAATGACGATTTTGAATTGACCCATGTTCGATCAGTCAACGAGTGGTGTGAGTTTTGGGAGCGCGTCGTACTCTTCTAGGCTTATTCTTCGGGCTTCGTTTTCAAGCATTACAGGAATGCCATCACGAATCGGAAAAGCGAGCTTGTCTATTCTGCATGTCAGTTCTTGCTGATGACTGTTCAAAAGGAGATCGCCTTTGCAAACTGGGCAGGCGAGTATTTCTAGGAGTTTCTTATCCATTAGATTTTGTGGCTAAAAGTTTAAGGAGATCAGGGCCAAAAGAATGTGGAAGATTTGCATCAATAGGCAAATACCAATGATTTTCTGCTGCGAAGGAGGAGCATTTTACTGCGTCTTTTTCTGTCATTAAAAGGACATCGTTTTTTGCAAATGATAGATCCTCGGGCTTGTAGTCATAGTGGTCTGGGAAACTGTGTTCTGTGCATTCTAGGCCTTTGTTTCTGAGAAATTCAAAGAAATTCTTTGGGTTGGCGATGCCGGCCATTGCGTGTACCTTCTCACCGGATAATTTTTGCAAAAGGATACGTCTTTCCGGAAACAAAAGATTGGTTGCTCTCTCCCCCGAAAGTGTCATCGGGTACCCGATTGGGGTTGAGCCCTGGTTTTGTACAATCATATCAACCTGACTCAGTCGATCTATCGGTTCCCTTAAAGGACCTGCGGGTAACATGTGTCCATTTCCAAATCTCCTTCCCCCATCCACTAGAGCTATTTCAATGTCTCGGTTGAGAGAATAGTGTTGCAACGAATCATCAGCAATGATCACATCACATCCTGCCTCATCTATGAGTAATAGAGCGGCCTCGCTTCTTCGCTTGAAAACACACACAGGACATTGCGTGCGTTTCGCAATCAATACAGGCTCGTCTCCAACTAAATTTGGATCGGAATCGGGGTAGACCTGGCTTGGGCTTTTTTGTCCCCTCCCACCATACCCACGGCTTACTATGCCTGGCTGGTAGCCTTCAGACTTAAGGTAATTCGCAATCCAGATTGTCAGAGGGGTTTTCCCTGTGCCACCGACGGTGATATTTCCTACCGCGATAATTGGAACATCCAGTTTTACGTGCTTTTTGTGCCCACCTCTGTAAGCTCGTCTTCTGATATTGACCGCTTTACTAAAAATAAGCTCTAGTAATCGCAGCGCCAGAGATGGGTCTTTAGATTCGTACCATATATGATTTGCAAGCTTCGAAAGAAAGTTTTGGATCCGCATTTCAGTATTACATCATCCGAGCGTTGCTAGCTTTGAGCTATTGAAATTAATTGGTTGGCGCTTGTGGTTCTTCTAAGGCCATAAATGCAACGTGTGTGTAACCAAGATGGCTGAGTAGATCGAGCATAGTAACTATGGCCTGGTAAGCTGTTGATCTATCAGCTTGAATGTTGATGTCTGGGTCATCCTCTCCTTGTGATGCTTGAATGAGGGCTGACTTAATCAAATTGGTTTCTGTATTTGAATATTGAGTTGAGTCAATTAGGTAGTTACCTTCTTTAGTCACAATAATCTGCACTTTTGGGGGGGGTGTTTTGTTTTTATCTTGGTCACTAGACCCAAGCTTGGGGAGGGCCACCTGAACTGAGGTTTCGTGACTAAATGATGTGGTCAGTACCAAGAATATAAGTAATATGATAAGAACATCAATCATTGGGATCAGATTGAGTTCTGGTTCTTCACGAAGGTGAGGCCTGAAGTTCATGCTGTAGCTCTTTACTTATTTGGGCTGAGGGTCAAGTCGATCAATGAGAGCGAGTGCCTCTTCTTCCATGCTCACGGTAAGTTCAGTTATTTTGCCTTGAAAATACCTATAAAAAATCAAACTAGGTATTGCGACAGCTAAACCCGCAGCGGTAGAAATTAGGATCTCAGAAATACCGCCCGCTAGTTTTGCTGGGTTTGCAAGGTCACTGGCTGACGAAAAGGTTGAAAACACTTTCATCATCCCCAAGACACTGCCAAGTAGACCTAAATAGGGTGACACAGAGGCTATTGTTCCCAATGTGTTGAGATAGCGCTCTAGTTCGTGAACGACCTTCCTCCCTGTTTGCTCTACATTTTCCCTCATTGCATCTCTGCCAGAAGCTCTCGATATTAGGGCTGCAGAAACTATGGCGCCTAACGGGGATGATGACCTTATGATTTTTAATTCACCGGGGTCAATCTTTGACTCACGGTGCAAATTCCAAACTCTTGGAATCAAAGCAGGCGGCATGATTTTCCAGCTACGAAGTACCCAAAGACGTTCTACTATGATGGCCATAGAGATAATGGAGCAGATTATGATTGGAGCCATCATCCAACCGCCCAACTTAAGAATTTCAAACATGCATCAAGTGTCCTATTCGCTTTTGAGTTCTGGGTACTAACGCTTTAAATCAATCGTTCCACGTGTTTGCTTCTGGTCCAGCTCAGGTCTTAGCTTGTCGTTATCTTTCGTAAGATCTGCTTCTGAAATGGTAAGGCTCATGGTTTCACCTCGCCAGTTGATATATCCAGCGTTACGCCATGGCTGAGTCATATTCTTGTGTCTTAAGTCATCAACCCACTGAGTTGGAACATCAATATTTTTTACTTTCAGAATAAAATCACTCGTCGAAAAGTCTGAGGTCATCTGTGGGCCATAATACGCCGTAATCTTTTTTATGAATTTCTCAAGTCGATTGCGACTCATGTGCGAAGTAATGGCTACGTTCGCCCACATTGACTGAACGCGACCCCAGTTGGGAGATAAGAGACGACCTTCTTCATTGATGAAAGGAAGCCAAGTTTCAGTGCCATCTTTGTTTAGATAGGTAATGGCAACAATCGTATTGTAGTTATCAAAATGATCATGTAGGTAAAGTGCATGTGGAGATATTCCAAAGAAAGCATGTGAAAAATTAATGAGTGAGTCACTGGCTTGGTCAACGGCGATAAGCGCAGGATCTTTAGAGACCCCATCCATCCATCGGTAAAATACCCCGTAATGCAACGTACAATTAATTTGTAACACTAACGCTATGACAAGTGCCTTGGATATCCTGGTCGTTATTTGTTTGTCGGTGTGTGCAAACTTCGAGAAAAAACCGGGAAACGGTCTTTCATCTATAAACTCATGGCTGGTTTCTATACTGCAAGTATCGTTGCAGTTACTTCTTACGCGATTATCGGCCACTTTGCGGTAGGCCAGTGTACCGAGTTGGTAGAGACCGGGTAGTCCCATTAAGCAACCAAGTGGGGCGAGGTACCTCATATGAACCATGATCTTGAGGTAGGTATCGAATCCAGAATATAAATTTCCTAATTTATCAATGGCGTATAGATCTTTTAGAAGCGTCTCATTCGGGATTTTGTCCAGGGACCTATAGCTTCTCGCATGTTCCTGCAAGCTTTTAAAGGCTAACGTGTTTGCAATATCAAAGTGCTCGATAAGTAGAACAGTCCGATTACAAAGCGGACATTCCTGGTCGAAAAATACGGTCAACGAAGGTGAGGAGATTCTCAAGAAATCCCGTATCCTCCTCCACCAATGAAAAGGGATGAGCAGTAAGTAATGGACCAACATTGCGAATCCAAACGGATAAATATTCAGGCACAGGATAATTCCAATGTGGAATGCCGCGCCAACTAGAAGAATGGGGACCCGAAACCACTTATGCCAGTATAAAAAAATAAACAGAAACTGGAATCCTACGATCGTAAGACCTATTAATGTCTCAAATCCCTTCTGATTAAGGATAGGGGAAACGTCGAGAGGAGAAGCGTAATAAGGCATGGTTGCAGGAAGCCAAGAGCCCATCCCGTTCCGCCAAAACTCCGATGAAAGCTTATGAATCCCAGAGTCCAGATATAGCAAACCTAATGAGATGCCTAAGGGTAGAAGATAAGCAAGAATCGTAACTTTTCTTGGGGCCCTAATTAGGCTGGTTGCTGATGAGTATTTCCAAGCCCAACGCAAATTATCTAGAGAAAACGCCCGCTCGGATGGAAGAAAAATGAGAAGAAAGCTGGAGCTTGTCATAAGTTGGTCAAAGCCACCGTCAAAGTCCTGCCACATAGGCGTAAAGACCACAAACACAACCCAGAACACGTAATTTACAAGTGCCGCCCTTCGTGTGAAATATCCAAAAATCAGGCACAGTAAGACGAATGCCCAAACCAGCAAAAAGAAATGCAGAATTGGAGATGCTCGATCAATGAAAGGCACCACGTCGAAAATTAAATGTCTGAAATAGAATAGAAAGAGAACCTCTTGAAGTGCAACAAGACCAAAAGCTATACGGAATAGCCCCAGCCCTGTTGCGGGAGCTTCGCGATGAAGGTTTCTTTCTACGATGAGTTTGATGATCTGAAAGGCCATACTGTTGTTGATGAAAGCCTGTAAGCAAGTCTAAGTAGTGGTTTTGATGTTCTGTTTAGTCACAAATTACGCCACAGAATATGCCCCGAGTTTAGCTTAACTCAGTTTGATTTTACTGCCGAAAACAAAAAATTTACCTCAAATCACTTACGGCTAGTTCAAAGCGGCCGATACAAGAATCAACAAATAATGAATCTGCTGATTTTGGTAGGAGAGAATTGGTTGTGGCAAAAGCCGAGTTTTTCTATGACTATTGGTGTGGTGATAGAGAACAATAAAGGCTTATAGCATTCAATCTAGTGGCTTCGCAGTCGAAATTTCCATCAGATTCAATACATTCCTTGAGACTTTGTATTGCTTCAAATGAAAAAACAGGGTGACTGCTAGAAATATCTCTTCTGTAGCAGTCAAGTTGTTCTCGTGTGATTAAACGATCTTTTTTTCTGGTCATTAGGTTCCTCCTGCCACTCTAAGTAGAGAATTATGGCAACAAGCAATCACTCAATTAGAAAAAATAATTTCATTAAAGTTCCAAACTATTTGCTGGGTGGTTTGGTTTTTTTTGAGGTCAGATGTTTTCAACTAACTGAAAAATATAGGAGCTATTTTTCAGGGGCGATCTTATTTTTGTAAAATCACTGTTTTATAGTGGCCGTCTCGAAAGTTTGAATATCTTCGCTATGGCGTTCAAACCTCTGTATCGGTACAGTTTAGGAAAATATTAATTTTGGAGGTTAGCTGGATGAGTGGTGAACAGTCCTTGGGGTTCGGTCCAAGATCCAAGAACCCTGATGCGGAGCGCAAGAGGCTTCAGTTATACATAAACTTGAAGCTTGCTTCGACGGGGCAACCTGTTAGTCGAGCGGGAGACGATGAGTTTATGTCAATCGCTCAAGATCTCTTAAAAAGCTATCGAGAAAAGAATAGGCTGTTATCGAGTTATCTATGCCCGGTTGATCAACGCATTCAGCAGTTTCTAGATGACTATCTCAAAGACTTGGGAGATGCGGAGTGCACTAGGCTCCCGAGCAACAGTTTGGTTTTGGACAGATATGGTGTGGCGCGGGAGTTATCGTTGCCTTCGAACAGTAATGTTTTTACTTCGGACATTGTATCAAGCTACAGAGTTAGGCAGGGCATTCTTCATAATCCAGCCAATGACCGTCGGACCACGCAAGGCTCTTTTCATATCGCAGAGGGTGGGCTGCCGATACCTGGCGACAAGAAATCTGTGCCTAAGATCACTTATGCCCGACTTTTATCGCATGCGCTGAATCCTCCAGACGAATTATTGACCCTCCCGTTCACTTCCAACGAGACTAAACAAGCAAAGCTGTTTGTTTCTTTGTTGTTGCGTCCAGTGGTTTGTCCCGAAATTCCTGGTGTTCAGGCTCAGAAGAATATGGAAATCCGTTTCTTTGCTCCTGGAAATCTAGTCAGTAATTTGGATTTTGTTGAGAGTATTTTTGGCAATGCTGGCAATCCCAATCTAGCTGAACATGATGCTGCACTCGATGTGGATCATTGGACTGGCCATACAGGTTGCGTGATCTTAGCTCCGCATCTCACTCAATTGACAAAGAGGGAGTTGGGGCTTCCTCACTATCATGAAGCTACCGAAAGACAGAAAGCAGATGGAATGTGTTGGAAGGATCCCACGGAGCGATATAACGATGGGAATGCATTTAAAATTACAGCGAGAGATACGCGCGGCGTAATTGTGACGGTTTTGGCTGACAATTATTATGGCTATTGTAAGAAAGAAGTAAAAACACAAATTAGCTATGCGGCTAACCTTTATGGTATTGCTGAAGAAGAGCATGCTGGTGGCGCCTTAGCTTTCCCATGCATCAATCATGGTGAGGAGTTTGGTGCAGACAGCGCCACAAGGCAAAACCCTGAAAAATTCTCTTTTACGAGAGTGCTTGAGCAGTATGGCGAACTAATGGACCTTCAGCCAGAGGGTTATGCCATAGATAAACGATTTCCAGATGTTATCTATGTCCCGCTTGACATTCGTATGGACCTTAACGCCCAGACTATTCGCTGGGAAAACTCTGATGGTGCTCAATCTATAAGGCTAAGACCCGGAAAAACCTACATTCAACCCAATGGATATAAGATTGAGATGCAGAAGCATCCGGGTGCACCATCTTGGCGTTTGGTGGGTACGGAAGCAGAGGGTGTATTTTGTCATAAGCCTTGCACCGTTTCGGGAGGCGGAAAGTCAGAAATATCCAAATCGATCAATGACGCGGTCATTTATGGGCCTGTTTTTGTTCAGGATTTTGAGTCTGACTTAGATCAAGTTCAGGCGATTTTTGAGCGTGATTACTGTAACCGCTTGAAAGCTGAGTTTTCGCATGAAGATCGAGATCCTTCTCGGAAGGTTCTAAGCGTAGATCGAAGTTTGGGTTCTGTCATAAAGCTGCTCACGCCATCTCCCAGTAATAATGAGGAATATAACGCCTGGCTATCTGAAATTCCATCAAGAATTCTTTCCCAGGTATTTATCATCAAGAGGTTTTATCAACCCGAGTGGACGGAATCTTGGCGCGATAAATTTTCTGTTGATGTTGTGAACGGAAAGCCTGGAAATGCACTCAAGCTAAACGGACGGGAGCTAATAGCCTCCTACCTTCGGGTCGGTTTAAGTAAATCGTCGAGTTGGCGTACCTATAAAGTTCGGCAGGACTTTATCGCTGCTGAGAAGGTACAGATGGAAGATGACATCAGTGCATCTGTTGTTGTCAGTCGTAGTTCACTTCCAAATTGCTCCCCCAGATCTTCAAATAAAAGTGTGAAGTTGGTTAAGAACTGCGAATATCGTCTGTTTCAGCGACCAGACGAAGCCATCCATCGTGGTTTTGATAAGCAAACTGAATTAGACATGTCTCAGCCTGATAACTTTATAGCAAACTTTGAGCCGCTAATGGGTCAAAACCTTGGAGATATCGTTGAAGACGTTGTGGAGTTCCAGCTATACACCTCACCTATGAGAGATCTCTTGGGCGAAGCCTATAAGGAGGGTGATCAGTATGTCGTTTCATCAGCTAACCCTAGATTGATTTCAGGAAAGCCCAGCAAGAATCCACGTTATCTGCAGGTAAGGCCAGATTTACAGCAGCCGGTAAGAAGTTACATTGCTGAGATTGGTGCGCGACTGAATCGTCAAGTGCCTATTGGAGTGCCGATTGTGACGCCTGTTGATGCTGTCTTAACAGGGCGAAGAAATAATCCTCCTGAGCAGGGTATACGTTCTCTGGCGGTTTTCAATCCGATTCATTATCAAGAGTTGCCGGAACTCTTTATGGACTTCATTTGTAGTGTTACGGGTAAATCACCCTCCACTACTGGGGCCGGGAGCGAGGGCGCTCTGACGAAAGGTCCCTTCAATGCGTTGAGGGCTACCGCGGACTTAAATAATGCGCTAGTTTCGTTTGTTATCACCGGGTACTCTGGATTTTCAAGTGCCGCAGGTTATATAGGTCCAAATCTTAGAGTGGACCACGATATTAGTCTTCTGATCCCTGAAATATGGGCACGATTAGAGGAAAAAGAACGTGATCCAGACTATCTCATACAAGAGGGTTACCTTGAGAAATTAGATGATTTCGATTTCAGAGGAGGTCGAGTTCTTGCTAGTCGTTTAGGCTTTCGTATAACGGATCGATTTGTAGCCGCGTTTATGGGGAAGATTTTTGATAATCCGGCGGTGGCCATGGATGAGGCAATTCTTAGACCCGAGTCACAGGACTTAGATGTTTTCGTTGATGGGGTGAAGAATATTGTAGAGGCGCAACAACAGGCTGCAGAAAATTATATTGTTGACGGGAGTATTGATGATGCATGTCCGCCTCTTAAGGCTTTGCTCTATATCATGGCAAGAGGGCATTTTGAAGGGAAGGATGTTCATGATCCTGAGATTCGTGCCATGTTCTCAAGAGACTATTTGCTTAACTCAACATGGTACCTTGATCGCTTGAAAATAAAACAGGAACGAGAGATTTCTCTATGGAAAATGCATGAAGCCCATCTACAAGAGTTCTTATCCCAGGATAGTCATCAGGATGTTGCTATGGAACTGGATATCAAGGGTAAGCTCATAAAGGTCAAAGAAAGGCTAAATTATCTTGCTTCTCAGGAGTATCTTGATTCTTTGTTTGGAACGATTGGTGCAGACGCTCTAGGAGTGGGACATTAAGTCTCGTATGCATGATGGACTAGGATTGATGTTTTGAGTAACGCCAATGATTTCAGCATCGGTTGGTGGTTCGAGCTCAACTCTATTAAATCCCCAAACCTATTCGGTTCTGTGATAATGAGAATATTGAATATCAGTTCTCCGGATTTGGTAGAATCCATCCCCCCATTGACTGGTTGAGTTTGGATGGCCCAAAAAATTTACATAGAAACGCTCGGCTGCCAGATGAATGAGTACGATTCAGCTAAAATGCTCGATGTACTTAATGCATCCCACGGATTTGAGCTTACTGATAATCCAGAACATGCCGATGTGCTGCTTATGAATACCTGTTCGGTCAGGGAAAAGGCACAGGAGAAAGTATTTTCTGAGCTCGGTCGGTGGCGGCCGCTAAAGGCTAAAAAGCCCGGTGTGGTCATTGGTATTGGTGGATGTGTCGCCAGTCAGGAAGGTGAGGCCTTACAAAAAAGAGCGCCCTTTGTGGACATTGTTTTTGGTCCACAGACTTTGCATCGTTTACCTCAGCTCTTAGATCAGGTTCGCAAAGACAAAAAACCGGCTATAGATGTTTCCTTTCCAGAGATTGAAAAGTTCGACTCTCTGCCAGAACCCAGAGCTGAAGGGCCTAAGGCTTATGTTTCCATTATGGAAGGGTGCAGCAAATATTGCACCTTCTGTGTTGTTCCATATACTCGGGGAGAAGAGATCAGTCGCCCACTCGACGACGTCATAGCTGAGGTGGCTGCCCTGGCTGACCAAGGGGTCAGGGAAATTATGTTGCTAGGCCAAAACGTTAATGCCTATCAAGGTCAAATGGATGATGGCGCACTCGCTGATTTGGCTCTGTTGATACATTATGTTTCGGTAATAGAAGGCATCGACCGTATTCGATTCACTACATCCCATCCAGTCGAGTTCTCAGATAGTCTCATTCAGGCTTACATGGAGATTCCAAAACTAGTCAGCCATCTTCATCTGCCTGTTCAGTCAGGCAGTAATAGAATTTTAGCTATGATGAAACGGGGGCATACGAGAGAGGAATACATCACTAAGATTAACCTCTTGAAAGAGGCTAGACCTAATATCAGCCTTTCTTCTGATTTTATAGTCGGTTATCCGGGCGAAACAGAAGAAGATTTTAATCAGACTATTGAGCTCATTAAGTTGCTTGGCTTTGACCATTCTTACAGCTTCCTTTTTAGTCCCCGTCCAGGAACTCCGGCAGCGGATATTCAGGATGATGTGCCCCTCGAAACTAAGAAAATCCGTTTGGCCCTCCTCCAAGAAACTATTAATCATCAGGCCGCTGACATTTCGCGTAACATGATTAACACGACTCAGAACGTATTAGTCGAAGGGGTTTCCAGAAAGGACTACGCTGAACTTTGCGGCCGTACAGAGAACAATAGGGTCGTGAACTTTTTGGGCCATCCTCGTTTGATTGGCCAATTCGTTGATGTCATGATTACAGAGGCTCGTCCCAACTCTTTAAGAGGGCGCTGGTTGAATCCAGATAACATTTAGTATTCTCTTTAAGAAAATAAAATTGCCAAGTCTTCCAACAATCACCCATCTAGAGCTCGATTGCCCTAACAACGAACGTTTGGCAAATCTTTGCGGACAGTTTGATGAGCATTTAAGGCAAATCGAGCGAAGGCTCGGGGTCGAAATCTCGAACCGCGGTAATCGTTTCACCATAACTGGTTCAGCCAAATCTGCATTGGCGGCCTCCCGGCTTATAGAGTCCCTTTATGACGTAACTTCAGAAGAGGTTCTTACCCCGGAGCACGTTCATTTATGCCTACAAGACGCTCACGTAGAGAGATTGTTGCAGGGGCCAGCTTCGGAGGAGGGGTCGCTTGGTGTCTTTGGTATTCGAACCAAGAGAGGGATCATCAGACCGCGTGGCGCTAATCAACAACAGTATTTGCAGTGTATCAGTCGGAGCGATATTAATTTTGGCATTGGTCCGGCAGGAACTGGGAAGACCTATCTAGCCGTGGCATGCGCCGTGGCAGCTCTTGAAAGGGAGGAGGTCCGAAGGCTGATTTTAGCTAGACCTGCCGTCGAGGCAGGGGAAAAGTTAGGATTTCTTCCGGGTGATATGGCGCAGAAGGTTGATCCATATTTGCGGCCCCTCTATGACGCTTTGTATGAAATGATGGGCTTTGAGCGAGTGGCTAAGCTAATTGAGCGCAATGTCATAGAGGTTGCGCCTCTGGCTTTTATGCGAGGTAGAACGCTTAACGACTCTTTTATCATTCTTGATGAGGCCCAGAATACTACGGTAGAGCAAATTAAGATGTTCCTGACCAGAGTAGGTTTTGGCTCAAAAGCAGTTATCACTGGTGATATTACCCAAATTGATTTGCCGCGTAATAAAGAGTCTGGTCTTCGACATGTTCTTGATGTGTTGAGACAGGTAGAAGGCATCAGCTTCACCTTTTTTGGAGCACAGGATGTTGTTAGGCACCCTTTGGTTCAAAGAATCGTTGCAGCCTATGAGGCTTATGAACAAACCATCAATCAAGAAAATGTTTGATGTTGATGTGGAGAATGTCTCCGGGTGCATTTCCCCAGATGAGACTTTGTTGTTGGCTTGGGCTGAAGCTGCAGCTCCAAGCTTTGCTGCAGAAGTGTACATACGTATTGTCAATGAAGTCGAAAGCGCTGAACTTAATCAGAGATATCGAGGCAAAATTGGATCCACCAATGTGCTCAGCTTTCCCTGCGAGGTTCCAGAGGGGGTCCCTAATCACGTTCTTGGGGATCTGGTTATCTGTGCGCCCGTTGTTGAGCGGGAGGCTATCGAGCAGGGTAAGCCTCCCCATGCGCATTGGGCTCATATGGTTGTGCATGGGCTACTGCACTTGCAGGGCTATGATCATCAGGCTGACTCAGATGCAGAAATTATGGAAGCTAAAGAAATATTGTTACTTGATGGCTTAGGCTTTTTAAATCCTTATGAAGAGGCTTCCTGATTATGAGCGATGAACAGGCGGGTGAGCACCGAAGTTGGCTAGAACGATTGACTCATTTTATTTCCGGGGAACCTGAAGACCGCGATGATCTTCTTGAATTGCTTAGGACGGCGCAAAAAAGAAACTTAATTGAACAAGAGGCCCTCTCTATGATTGAGGGGGTACTTCAAGTATCTGAGTTGCGAGTTCGCGACGTTACTATACCTCGCTCCCAGATGGTTGTTTTACCTCAGGATGCCGAAATTGAGACGGTCTTCCCTCTCGTTGCGGAATCTGCACATTCAAGATACCCCGTAATTGGTGAAGACAGAACAGAAGTAGTGGGTATTCTTCTAGTCAAAGATCTTCTGATTCATAGTCTCAAAGATAGGTCACAGCTTATAAGAGATATCATGAGACCAGCCCTTTTTGTTCCTGAGAGTAAACGCTTAAATGTATTACTTCGAGAGTTTCGGGCTACGCGAAGCCACATGGCTATTGTAGTTGATGAATATGGTGCGGCAGCTGGCTTGGTAACTATTGAGGATGTACTCGAGCAAATTGTGGGAGAGATTGAAGACGAGCACGATTTTGGTGACGAAGAATATATTTTTAGAAAGGGCGAGCGAGAGTACACCCTAAAAGCGTTAACACCTATTGAAGATTTCAATGAATACTTTGGTGCTGATTTCAGTGATGATGAGTTCGATACCATAGGTGGTCTGATTGTTCATCATTTGGGCCACGTCCCCACTCGGGGAGAGAAGGCAGAATTAGGGCCTTTTCGCTTTGTTGTTATTCGTGCAGATAGCAGAAGATTACATTTGCTTAAGCTGTTCCTCCCCAATGACCTTAAAGATATGAGGGCAGACGAGCCTTTATAGGTGCTAGTCATCCATTAGAACGGAGCTGCATTCGGCGGGCAGTATCGGATTTGGTGGAGGTGGTGGCTTTTTGCTGGGCTTTAAAGGTCCTTTATTTGCCCACTCATCCAAGCTTAAGTCACAGCCGTCTCCGATTGGAATAGGCGCCTGTCTAATACAGCTCTTGCTATCGGGGGGGCAGGCTAGCCTCATATGGAAGTGATCGTCATGAAAGTACCAAGGGCGTATTTTGTGGAGCCAATCACGATTCCCATTCGCAGAGTCGCACAACTCCTGCTTGATTCGTGCGTTCACGAATATACGGTCAACATCGGGATTTGAGACGGCCAACTTCAGCATCTGAACCTGACGATTACTCCATAAGCTGTAATCTAACTCTCTGCTCCCCTTCAATAGAAAGCTCGGTGCGTCAATGTTTGACCGAAGTTTATTGGTGCCTTGTGGTAGAGAGGGATTAAGGTCAAACCAAATATCGACATCCAGACCCGTTTGATGGCTGCGATGTCCAAAAGGCATCGGGCCGCCACGTGCCATACCCAGGTCACCAATATGAATCAAGCCTAAATCCTCGGCGATCGCCTTACCAAGCCTTTGCGCCGCGTTAATGAGCTTCGGGTGGCCAAAATACCTGTGTCGTTCTAGATGCATAACCGAATAGCCTTCACCTTCGATAGGTAACTCCTCAGCGCCTCTGAGGCAGCCGGCACTGGTATCTCCGATGGCAAAGGATGGTCCAGAGCTCGGAGTTCTAATATCTGACCATGAGTTCGGCTCAACCTTTTGTGCGCTAAGCAAGCAAGAGATCAATACTAATAACAGTTGCGGCACTTGAAAGTGATTCAAGTTTCTATTTCTGGTATTCAACACTAAACCAATATTGAAAAGGAAGGTTCGCTAGATACTTTTGCTGTAAATCAGGTGCTGGAAACATCATCTTTTGAACCTGTTAAACCACCAAATACCCAGCCTCTTGATCTGGCCCGCTTGGTTTTGTTGATCTCATCTTCAAGGTTCAAGCGCTGCTTCTCCATGGCTAATAATCCTATCTCTTTTTCAAGATGGATTTGAACTTCGTCATAGGCGCTGGCATGTTTTTTCTTTTCTTCCAACTTTGACTGTAACTCTGAATCTTTTAATTCAGTTTCGTGTTCGAGTTGTTTGTTTTTTATTCTCACTATGCTTTCAATACGTTCGAGTTCGCGGTCTTCTTCAGCTTTAAGTGCGCCCCGTACCTGCTCCATCTCCTCTTCTTGACGTTGACGAATGATTTGTGTCTCTTGCTTCAACAGAGTAAGGAATCTTTCCTGATGTTCCAGTTTAAGCTCATGCTCAAGCAGCTCATTTTCATGACGCTCTCTTGCAATTTGCTCTTTGGATTCCCTTTGCTTTCGTATGATCCTTAATGCTATCGCCTTGCGAGCAGGGTCTGCAGACAATAATTCCTCTTCAAGCCCGGTTTTTCGGAAGTCGAAGAGCTCTGAAGTAATGGTGCATCGGCATCGACTTTGTATGTTGCGGATAGCTAAAAGCTCATGAATCAAATCCTCGATGGATCCTTCTAGACCTCCTGTTCCAATATCTAACCATTCAGCTGATTCTAAGCTTCTTAATTCCTGATCAATACTATCTTTCAACAAGTTTTCGTAATGACGCTTTATATAATCATTGATCGTTTCAAGCTGATCGGAGTGTTCGCGGGCGAAGCTGACCGTAGCTTGAAAGCTTATCGATACTGAAACACTGATAGAACAAAATGACCCGAGTTTGGGCGGGGTGACAGGTAAGGTCCATTCTTCAATTGGAAGATTGAAGACTGAGTGATAAAAGCGTTTTATGAAATTATTGGGTCGTTCAAATATAGTTTGGTAAGGCCCCATTTTGGCCAAGACCACCCGCCGGTCAACTTCAAAGCCTGGTATCCATCTCTCGTTGTCGTGAGCGTACAAATCAGTCATGGAATTTTTCCCTCATCGCTGATGCCAAGGGACTTTTTGAGTCATTCCGGGTGTCTTTGGTTAAACGTTTTGCAATGATTGGATAGAGATTCGGGGCGAATTCCACTGTTTTATGGCTTATTTTTCTGAGATATCCCCGATTCAAAAGGAAAGCGACAGCAAACATGCGCTTCCAATCAGAAACTCTCTTGGCGCGCTCCAGTTCAGTGCGCTCAATTTTGAATTCAAGCTCATCATTACTATTGATGGTGAAGTCTCCAAATTGGCTTAGCCCTTGAAATGCCAAATCCTTCTCATCATCTGATAATGGGCCCGGGGCTGTCATTTCTAAGCGGTATGATAGAATCAAGGTGAAGAAATCCACCATTGCGGCACAGGCTAGCGCAAACCAGGAGATGTCTTTCCACATATCAAATGAAGGCGTAATGCCTCGTGAGAACTCTGAAAAAGAGGGAAGCCTAGGTGCGCTGATAGCCTTTAATCCATTGCCTGTGGCAAATTTGTCTGCCTCACCCTGAAGCTTAAAGAAGCTTTCTACCAATTGATCATAAGCCGCTGAATCATTTCCGTGTGTTGAGACAGTAGATAACTTCATTCGGTTAAGACTTATAAGTTCATCTAATTCGTGGGTCTGGTTTTCTAAAATACTCAGTTTTTCAGTTTCAACTTGTAGGATTCCATTGTAGTAACTCCAAACCCGACCTTTTCCAACTTCTTGTCGGTTTACTGCCGGGTGTGTACCTATGTAGGCGCTGTTTGTTTCTGCCTCAGCAGATTCAATTCGCTTCTGTTGATTGGCAATTACTTGGCTCTTCAGTGACACGGTCTTTTCAATGTAGCCGCTAATGTCCTCATTCAGCTTGGTTTGTCTTTTGATGATTACTGTGTCCTTTTCAGAAAACTCGAAAAATTTAAAGTAAGAAAAGGACACGGACACAGTTAAAGCCACTGCAAGTGATACCAGGACACTTAAAAATCGGCCACGGTTAGCCTTCCAGTGAAGGCCTGCGAGTTCGAGCGAACAAATCACTACGATGGACTGAACTGCGATAGTTACAATCAGAGCGATCCAGTCGGTGATGAAAAAACTTAAGCCATAGTAGGTCGTATAACCCGATGCTAAGCTGAGCATGAGTACTATAGGTACCGATAGGACGCGAAGCAGGCCAACAAAGGTGCTTTGGATGAAGTTTAATAATCCGCCAATGTGCCAAGTAAACGAACTGCTCATGGCTCAAACTGCCTATTAATTAGCGGCTTTGCGGTCGATTCGTTTGAATGTTCTATGATCATCTGCTGGGGCTCAAAATAGAAGCTGTTTTTGGGGTATCCTAGCTTGCTAGGAACTATGATGTGAAGAGTGGGTTTATGGCTCTGTTCTGGATATCGCTCATATTGGTCGTAGTGATTGTATTGGGCAACGCGCTCACTTTGCTGAGTACGGCACGGAAGTCCCCATATATCCCCTCTGGGAAAGAGAAGTCGAGGGATAAAAAAACAGATGATGCTGCGTAGGTAAGGCCATCTTAATTTTGTATGTTGAATAATGGCTGTGCATTTTGTTAGCTCATCCCTTTGATGAAGTTCATTCTCCAATGATCTTGACTAACACCCTTTTCCTGCGGCAGCCGTCAAACTCGCCATAAAATACTTGCTCCCAGGGCCCAAAATCTAGACCTCCTTTAGTGATCGCTATTACGGCCTCTCTACCCATAATTTGACGCTTGAGATGTGAGTCACCATTGTCCTCCCCCGTTAAGTTGTGTGTATAGCGGCTTAATGGTTCGTGAGGCGCCAAGCTCTCGAGCCAATATTCAAAGTCGGCGTGTAAACCACCTTCATCATCATTAATGAAAACCGAGGACGTAATGTGCATTGCATTCACAAGAATGAGTCCTTCAGATATGCCACTATCGTGAAGGCACTCAATGACCTGATTCGTAATGTTGATGAATTCGATCCGTTTCCTCGTTTCGAACCACAATTCTTTTCTGTAACTTTTCATTTTTTACGTCTTTTTGTTAGGCACATTAACGATCAAAGATTAGACCGCTCTTAGCAAAAACGACAGAGCGTTATATGATGTGCGTTATCTATAGCACTTTAAATATTTTCACACATGGTTGCCAACCGAAAAGCAAATGTAGATCGTAATACATCTGAGACCCAAATCAGTATCTCACTCGACGTAGATGGCTCAGGTAGCTCGTCTTTCGAAACGGGGGTGCCATTCTTGGATCACATGCTGGATCAGATTTCTCGGCATGGCTTGGTGGATCTTAAAGTAAAGGCTGTTGGTGATCTGACAATAGATGCTCACCATACCGTTGAGGATATCGGGATTACTTTAGGCATGGCCTTTGATAAGGCTATTCATAACAAACGGGGTATTAGGCGCTATGGTCATTCGTACGTGCCTCTGGATGAAGCCTTATCACGCGTTGTTATTGATTTTTCTGGGCGTTCAGGCCTCAGTTATAACGTAAGCTTTCCTAGGGCTTCTATTGGCGGATTTGATGTGGATCTTTTTGAAGAATTCTTTCGGGGGTTTGTGAATCATGCGAACCTGACTTTGCATATTGACGTCATTAAGGGAAAGAATGCCCATCATATTGCTGAAACGATTTTCAAAGCCTTTGGTCGTGCTTTAAGGATGGCGCTAGAGTATGACGACCGAATGAAGGACAATATTCCTTCTACCAAAGGACATCTTTGATGCTCAGAGTCGTCCAATTTCTCTCTGTTTCCTATAGGGTTTGTTAAGGCCAATATGTCTTCAGTAGCAATTGTGGATTACGGGATGGGAAATCTCCATTCCATCGCCAAGGCCGTTCAACATGCTGATCCAAATATAGAAGTGAGCGTTACGGATCTACCTTCTGAGATTTTATCCGCAGATCGCGTCATATTTCCCGGAGTGGGAGCGGCAAAAGATTGTATGGCGGCTTTAACTGAGCGAGAGCTTTTGCCCGTTCTGCGAGAGGCGGCAAAGGCTAGACCATTTTTAGGTATTTGCTTAGGAATGCAATTGCTTTTGAATGAAAGCGAAGAGAATGGTGGAACCGCGTGTCTGGGTCTTCTAGAGGGGCGAGTGATACGTTTTGCTAACGATATCCATGACAGTTCTGGTAGGCCATTGAAAATACCCCATATGGGCTGGAATCAAGTTACTCCGCTGAAGAATCATCCGCTTTGGGATGGAATTCCGAAAGGAAGTTGGTTCTATTTTGTTCATAGCTACTTCGTCGTTCCCAAGAATACGGGAGACGTTTCTGCTACAACGGATTATCCGAACCCATTTGCCTGTGCCATCGAAAAAGAGAATGTCGTAGCGGTGCAGTTTCATCCTGAGAAAAGTCAGACAATGGGGCTTCGCTTGCTGTCAAACTTCTTAAAATGGGAACCTTCGGCCTGAGGTGGTCATTTGTATCAGCCTTCGCTAGCCCCTCCAGTTTCTTAGATTTCTAATTAAATCGTGCATATTTTTAACATTTAACTGATTCAGAGGATGCACCTATGCTTTTGATTCCTGCTATCGATCTTAAGGATGGCAAATGTGTTCGCCTGAGGCAGGGCCGTATGGAAGACGATACTGTTTTCTCCGAGGATCCTGTCGCCATTGCCGGGCGTTGGGTAATGGAAGGTGCCAAACGCTTGCACTTGGTTGATCTCGACGGTGCCTTTGCGGGAAAGCCAAAAAATGCGGAAGTCATTAGGAGTATTTGTAGACAATATCCAGATATTGAGATTCAGGTTGGTGGCGGTATTCGAGATGAAGACACCATTCAAGCCTATCTGGATGTAGGTGTTGATTTTGTGATTATTGGAACTAAAGCGGTTAGTGCCCCGCACTTTGTTCGAGAGGTCGCTGTAGAGTTTCCTAACCATATTATTGTTGGTTTGGATGCTAAAGATGGCAAGGTGGCCATTGACGGGTGGTCAAAGCTATCGAACCATGACGTAATTGATTTGGCAAAGAAGTTTGAAGACGATGGTGTGGAGGCCATTATCTATACCGATATCAGTCGGGATGGAATGATGCAGGGAGTTAATGTTGATGCAACAGCCCGGCTTGCAGAAGCGATCAAGATCCCGGTTATTGCCTCAGGAGGGATTCATACTCTTGAAGATATCCATGCGCTAGGTCGTGTTGTTGAAAGTGGGGTGAGTGGAGCAATTACTGGGCGGGCTATCTATGAGGGTAGCATTGACTTTGCTGAGGCCAGGAAAATCGCGGAGCGATACTGAATGCTTGCTAAGCGAATAATCCCTTGTCTAGATGTTGACAACGGGCGTGTGGTTAAGGGTGTGAAGTTTCTGGATATCAAGGATGCCGGTGATCCGGTAGAGATTGCCAGACGTTATGATTTAGAGGGAGCCGACGAACTGACCTTTCTCGATATAACAGCCAGTGCTCATGAACGGGACACCATGGTTCATGTTGTCGAGCAAGTGGCGGGCGAGATTTTTATTCCATTGACGGTTGGTGGGGGCATTCGCTGTCTAGAAGATATAAGGCTTATGCTAAATGCTGGGGCTGACAAGGTCAGCATTAACAGTGCAGCGGTTCAACGGCCGGACTTTGTTCGAGAGGCGTCAGATCGATTTGGCTCTCAGTGTATTGTGGTTGCAATTGATGCCAAGCAAGTTTCACCAGGAAATTGGGAGATCTTTACCCATGGGGGGAGGAAATCTACAGGACTTGATGCGATCGAATGGGCTCGGCAAATGGTCCGTAATGGTGCCGATGAGATTCTCCTAACAAGTATGGATAGAGACGGGACTAAGCAGGGCTTTGATCTGGAGCTTACTAGAGCCATCAGTGAAGCGGTTTCTGTTCCTGTGATTGCTTCTGGTGGGGTGGGTACGCTCCAGCATTTGGTTGATGGCATCACAATTGGGAGAGCGGATGCTGTGCTTGCTGCAAGTATCTTCCACTTCGCCGAATACACCATTCGAGAAGCTAAGACCTTTATGCTCGACGCAGGTATTGAGGTTCGTATATGAGTGAATGGCTCGATGAAATCGCTTGGAATGCAGATGGTCTTGTTCCAGTAGTCACTCAAGAAGTAGGGTCGAATACTGTTTTGATGATGGCCTGGATGAATCGAGAGGCCCTAATTTTGACCGTACAGGAAGGCCGTGCTGTTTACTGGTCCAGGTCGCGGGCTAAGCTCTGGCGCAAAGGCGAGGAATCCGGTCATGTTCAGTTGCTCAAGGATTTACGTCTTGATTGTGATAGGGATGTTCTATTGGTTTCTGTAGAGCAGTTGGGCGGTGTGGCCTGTCATACGGGTCGCCATAACTGCTTCTATCGAAAGCTAGTAGACGGGAAGTGGGTTGAGGAGCAAACAGTGATTAGGGATCCAGAATCTATGTATGGTCTATCGGTTCGATCTAAGTCCTAAGGCCGAGCTAGGGGTCGTCACTCTTTTGGCTTCTATTTAAGAATGGCGGTAAGAGAGTCCAACTTTATTTTTTGGAGTTTTAATCATGGAAATCCTCAAGGAGCTTGAAAAGGTCTTGGAGCAGCGTAAAACGGAGCCACCTGATTCTTCTTATGTTTCAAAGCTCTATTCTCGGGGTCTTGATGCTATCCTCAAGAAGATTGGAGAGGAATCCACAGAAACCGTGATGGCCGCTAAGGATGGGGATCCGGATAAGATAGTTTATGAGGTTGCAGACCTTTGGTTTCATACGCTCGTTCTTCTGGCGCACAAGGGTTTAGGCCCCAATGACGTCTTGCTAGAACTTGAGCGTAGGTTTGGGTTGTCTGGCCTCGCAGAAAAGGCAGCGCGTAAAGAGTCCTAGTTTTTTAGTTATGATTGAGGCCTTGTAATGGGGTTAAGACCTTTCAATGATAGAGAGCCCGCTTTTGGTCCGGGCGTTTATATCGATGAAACCGCGGTTGTTATCGGGGATGTGGCTTTAGGTCGAGACGTTTCCGTTTGGCCCATGAGTGTTATTCGAGGAGATGTAAACAGCATTACTATTGGTGATGAATCCAACATACAGGATGGTGCGGTTCTTCACGTAACGCATCGGAGTGAATCTAATCCTTCTGGGTGGCCTTTAGTTATTGGTTCTGGAGTAACTGTTGGTCATAAGGCCGTACTTCATGGATGTAGGGTCGGCGATTTATGTCTTATTGGTGTTGGAGCCATCATCCTTGATGGAGCCCATATTGAGGACTTTGTCATGGTTGGAGCAGGGGCTCTGGTTCCGCCTGGAAAAAGGCTTCAATCGGGTTACTTATATGTTGGGAGTCCCGCTAGGCCCTCTCGTCCACTCAGAGACGATGAAGTGGCTTATCTGACCTACTCAAAAGATGGTTACGTCAGGCTAAAGAACCAGCACGCTAGAAGTTAAGTTCTTCCTTGTTTCAGCTTTTTAATAATTTGGGCTGTCTCTGGTCTGATTCCTCTCCAAATGAAGAAGGCCTCAGCAGCCTGCTCAATGAGCATACCAATTCCGTCAACGCTAATTGCTGCCCCTGATTTGCAAGCCCATTCAACGAACGAAGTGGATTTTGATTTGTCGTATGCCAGGTCATAGCAGCAAGCATTTTGACCAATGATATTAGCAGGGATCCTTGGCACTTCTCCAGTAAGACTGGTGGATGTTGCGTTAATAATCAAATCATAGGTTTGCCCCTCTAGCTCATCAAACCCGCAACCGATGACCGGGGCATCTGTGCCAAACTCAATCGAGAGCTCTAGGGCTTTATTGGGGGTCCGATTGGCGATGGTTAGGCTCGCAGGAATCTCTTCGAGAATAGGTGTCACGATGCCACGCGTGGCTCCGCCCGCCCCCAGTATGAGGACATGTTTGTCTGTTATGGGGATGTTTAAATTGCGTGTGAGATCGCGTATGAAGCCCGCTCCATCCGTGTTGTCACCATGAATCTGCCCATGCTCGTTAAAGCTTAGAGTGTTGACGGCTTTACATTGCTCTGCCCTTGGGCTCAAGCTGTCCGCTATGGAATAGGCCATTTCTTTCAAAGGGATGGTGCAATTAATGCCCTTTCCACCCCCTTTCATGAAACCTCTTAGATGATGAGCAAAATGCTCTCTATCTACGTCTTGAGCTACGTAAGTCAGGTTTTGATTAGTCTGAATTGCAAACCAAGTGTGGATAGTTGGAGACTGGCTTTGGATGATTGGATGTCCGAATACGGCATATTGATCTGCCCGCTGCATGTCAAGGAGCCCTCTGCTTTATGAATTATCTTTGTTTATCCATTGAGCTACTGATTTAGCATAGTAGGTAAGAATTGCATTTGCGCCCGCTCTTTTCATGGATGTAAGGGTTTCAATCACAGTTTTCTTCTCGTCCAGCCACCCATTCTCTGCAGCTGCTTTGAGCATGGCATATTCGCCGCTGACTTGATAGGCAAAGGTCGGTACCCCGAAGCGATCCTTAATTCTTCTTATGACATCGAGATAGGGTAGTCCTGGTTTGATCATTACCATATCGGCCCCCTCATAGAGGTCAAGCTCAACCTCTCGTAAGGCTTCGTCAGAGTTTGACGGGTCCATTTGATAGTTGTATTTGTCTGCTGTTCCTAGACTTCCGGCCGATCCGACCGCATCTCTAAAAGGGCCATAAAATGAGGACGCATACTTCGCCGAATAGGCTAATATTTTTGTGTTGACATAGCCAGAGTCTTCAAGTGCTTGCCTAATTGCACCAATCCGGCCGTCCATCATATCGGATGGGGCTACGATGTCTGCCCCCGCGCTTGCGTGGGATAACGCTTGTTTCACTAAGACCTCTATGGTTTGGTCGTTGATGACATAGCCTTGGTCATCAATGAGACCATCCTGACCATGTAAGGTGTAGGGATCAAGTGCGATATCTGAAATCACGCCGAGTTCTGGAAGTAGTGTCTTGATGGCTGAAATGGCTCGCTGAGCTAGGCCGCTGGGGTTATAGGCCTCCGAGGCGTCGAGGCTTTTGGTGTTGATTGAGGGTACTGGAAAAAGGGCAATGGCCGGAATACCCATGGCAAATACCTCCTGACACTCTTGCAACAGAAGATCAAGGCTGAGCCTTGAAACACCGGGCATGGACGCAACAGCTTCACGTTTATTTGTGCCTTCAATAACGAATAACGGATAGATTAAATCCGAGGTCGTCAAATGATGCTCTCTCATAAGTCTTCGGCTGAATTCACTTTGACGCATGCGTCTAAGCCTAGTCATTGGGTACCCAATCTTGGTGTGTTTGGACATACTGAACCTTAATTTACTAACATTTCACTATGCGGTAGTGTATTAAAGCATCACGCGTTATGATAGGACTTGAAATGTCTTGCGAATGTTTAATTGGGATCAGCAGAATATGAAATCGACAAAAACTACCCATGCCTATAGAGTTTGGATCGGCACTTTTTTTTCTCTTCTTAGTCTGTTTGCGGCTGTTGTGACTGCCGCGGAAGCTCTTGCCCCGCCTCAGCAAGTTATACAAAGCACCTCAGACCAACTTCAGGTGTCTCTTCAAAAGCCAGAGTATAAGTCTGACTTTAAAAAGGCCACGAAACTTGTAGATCAAATTATTTCTTCTCATGTTGATTTTGATCGTGTTTCGGCACTTGTTTTGGGGAAAAACTGGCGAACTGCTTCCGCCGATCAAAAGGATAGGTTCAAAAAAGAGTTCAGGATGCTGTTGGTGAGAACTTATACAACAGCTTTTACAGAATATGCTGATTGGAAGATTCAATACCTCCCGCTTGAAGTTGGGGATGATGAGAAGAAGCTTTTAGTAAAAACTCAGATCCTACAGTCAGGTGGTCGTCCCGTATCAGTGGACTATCGAATGATTAACCAAGGTGCCGATTGGAAGGTATACGACATTCTTATCGAGGGTATTAGTCTCTTACAGAACTACCGAAGTAGCTTTAATGATGAGATTGAACAAGGCTCTCTTGATGCACTAATTACCAAATTGGCTGAACGCAATACAACGGCACTCAAAGAGCCCGTTGCAGAAAACGCGAGCAATTAATTCCTTATAAAGTGATCCAATCCCTAGGCCTTAGGAAGTTTTTATAGAGTTCAGCCTCTTGGCTTCCTTCGGCTGGCTTCCAGTTGTATCTCCAATGGGCTACTGGAGGCAGGGACATTAAGATGGATTCTGTTCTTCCACCTGATTGAAGACCAAAGAGGGTGCCTCTGTCGAACACCAAGTTGAATTCTACGTATCGGCCCCTGCGATAAAGTTGGAACTCTCTCTGGTCTTCATTGAATGGATGAAGCTTTCTTCGGCTTACAATCGGTAGATAAGCTTTTAGATAATGGTCCCCGACACTTTGTAAGAACTGAAAGCTTTTTTCGAACCCCCATTCGTTTAAGTCATCAAAGAAAAGTCCTCCTATACCTCTTGTTTCATTTCGGTGCTTTAAAAAGAAATACTCATCGCACCATTTCTTATATTTAGGGTAAACATCATCGCCAAAAGGGAGGCATGCTGCTCGAGCTGTTTTATGCCATTCGATGGCGTCTTCTTCGAAAGCGTAGTAAGGGGTTAGGTCAAATCCTCCTCCAAACCACCAAACAGCTGGCTCGTTTTCTTTTTCAGCAATAAAAAAACGGATATTTGCATGAGAAGTGGGGACGAAAGGGTTATTCGGGTGGATAACAAGCGAAACGCCGAGGGCTTGAAAGCTTCTTCCGGCTAGGTCGCTACGATGAGCCGTTGCGGAGGGCGGCAGGGTCTTGCCCATTACGTGGGAGAAATTGACGCCGCCTTGTTCGAAGGTCCCCCCACCCCTTAATACGCGGGTACGTCCCCCTCCAACACCTGTCTCGTAAACCCAGTTGTCTTCAATAAACCTAGATTGAGTTTCCTCAGACTCTAAACCTTGACAAATTTCGTCTTGGAGTTTGAGTAGGTAAGATTTCACTGCTTGTATGTCAGGTGTATTCATTTTGGCTCCGAAGTGTTGGGTCATAATGGCAGTGGGCACCGAAGTTAGATACCAAGCCTATTTTGAGGCAAAATTCTAGCATGCAAAGTAGGGTTTTCTTTGACTACTATCCGGCCGGATGTCATGTCTTTTGATGGAGAGGATTGTTAAACAATGGGAGTTAGGGTGTGGCCCACTTATTACGATGATCTTATCGACGATCTAGAGGATACAAGGCTCGAGAGACTTGGGCGTCTCTTGCCTCAGCAGATGGGTGCTGCATTCACTGAAAAAAGAAGCGCTGATTGGCTTCGGTGGAATAGTCTCATTAATCGGTTACCCTTGGTTAATCCTAATCTAATTGAGCTGGACTCAAGTGTCGTTAGGGTTGATGGCATTCGTGATGGAGGCCTTCAGCAAAACATTGAGTCTTTATTACGTGGATTTCATCCGTGGCGGAAAGGTCCTTATAACGTGTATGGGGTCGGCATCGACACTGAATGGCGATCAGATTTTAAGTGGACAAGACTGCGCTCTGAAATTACTTCATTGTCTGGGAGAACCGTATTAGATGTAGGATGCGGAAATGGCTACCATGCTTGGAGAATGCTTGGAGACGGCGCCGCACGGGTGATTGGTATTGATCCTACGCTCATAAGCGTGGCTCAATTCATCGCAATACGACATTTCATGGGGAGCTTCCCTATTCACGTATTGCCTATTGGAATCGATGACATACCTAAGAGTCTCTATGCCTTTGATACTGTTTTTTCAATGGGGGTGCTCTATCATCGTCGATCACCAATAGATCATTTGATCGATCTCAAAGGTTGTTTGCGTCCGGGTGGTGAGCTTGTGCTTGAAACTTTGGTTTTGGACGGTGGTGTGAATGAGATCTTAATCCCTGAAGATCGCTATGCTCAGATGCGTAATGTGTGGTTTATTCCATCGTGTTTGATGATTGAACGGTGGTTAAAGCGTTGCGGATTTCGAGACATCAGGTTGGTTAATCTTGAGAAAACATCATTTGATGAGCAGCGCTCGACGGATTGGATGACATTTCAGTCCCTGAGAGATTTTCTGGACCCAAATGACGCGACTCAAACGTTAGAGGGATATCAGGCACCTACTAGGGCAATCTTTATTGCCGCTAACCCCTATTAAAAAGCCCAGTTTCCAGGATGCGCTAAAATGAACCCAGATTATTTCATCCTACCCAAGAATTAAAAATGAATGTGTCTCGAATCGGATTTGTAAGTCTCGGCTGTCCCAAAGCTCTAGTTGATAGTGAGCGCATATTGACTAAACTCAGGTCTGAAGGTTATGAGATCGCGCCAAATTATGACGATGCGGATCTCGTTGTTGTTAATACGTGCGGATTTATTGATTCAGCAGTTGAGGAGTCGCTTGAGGCGATTGGTGAGGCGTTGCGCGAAAACGGTAAGGTTATCGTCACTGGTTGTCTGGGTGCTAGGGAGGAAGAGATACGCTCCCGTCACCCGGGAGTTCTTAAGGTCACTGGTGCTCATGCTTACGAAGAAGTTGTAAGTGCCGTTCATGACTATTTGCCTCAGCAGCACAATCCTTTTGTCGATCTGGTGCCTCCTGAGGGAATCAAGTTGACGCCGAGGCACTATGCCTATTTGAAAATCTCGGAAGGATGTAATCATCGCTGTAGTTTCTGCATCATCCCTTCAATGCGAGGCGATTTGGTCAGTCGGCCAGTCTCTGAAGTGATGCATGAGGCTGAGCGTTTGGTGCAGGCTGGGGTTAAGGAGTTGTTGGTTGTATCTCAGGATACAAGCGCCTACGGTATTGATCTTAAGTACAAGACTGACTTTTGGAGTGGGCGTCCGATGAAAGCCAAGTTTTTTGATTTGGCCAATGCGCTAGGCGATCTCGGTGTTTGGGTAAGAATGCATTACGTTTACCCTTATCCTCATGTCGATGACGTTATTCCTCTAATGGCTGAAGGTAAAGTCCTTCCATACCTCGATATACCTTTTCAGCACTCGAGTGAAAGGATTCTCCGTATGATGAAGCGACCTGCTTTTTCGGAAAATGTGCTGAATCGGATATCTCATTGGCGTGCAATTTGTCCGGAGTTGGTCCTAAGAAGCACCTTTATTGTCGGGTTTCCAGGAGAGACCGAGGAGGAATTTGAACATCTCCTTAACTTTCTAGACGTTGCGCAGCTCGACCGTGTTGGTTGCTTTGCTTATTCTCCGGTTAAAGGGGCGGCGGCTAATAATTTGCCAGACCATATCCCAGAATCTCTCAAGCAAGAGAGGGTTGAACGTTTTATGGAGGCTCAATCGCGTATTAGCGCTCAGCGAATAAGTTCTCGGCTAGGGAAGGTTGAGAGGGTTCTGGTTGATGAAGTCGTAGACGAGGGTGCCGTGGCTCGGAGCCGTGGCGATGCCCCCGAAATCGATGGCCAAGTTTTTATCGATGGCGCCAATCATCTAAAGGTTGGTGAGTGGGCTGATGTTCTTATTGAAGAAGTTGACGACCACGATATGTGGGGATCTCTTGTTAAGCCGATTTTGTGAGTGGTTGATTGAGGGGGGCGTCAAAATCGCTCCCCCTTCTAGATACTAATGGTGATGTCCGCCCGGACCATGAACATGTCCGTGCTCTAACTCTTCTGAGGTAGCATCGCGGATTGCTTGAACTTCGACAGCAAAATGAAGTGTGATATCAGCCATAGGGTGATTTCCATCCAGGATCACTTCATCCCCATCCAGATCAACAACGGTGACTAATTGCATTCCTTCAGGGGACTGGGCTTGGAATTGCATGCCTGGCAGGATCTCTTCCACACCCTGAAAGGCGCTTTTGGGTACGGACTGAACCAAATTGTTATCTCTGAGTCCGTAACCGTCTTCGGGCGGAATTGAGACATCAAATTTGTCGCCAACGGTACGCCCATTTAAGGCATTCTCAAGGCCTGGAATGATGTTGCCATTGCCATGGATATAGGCCAAGGGTTCATGTCCCTCTGAGCTGTCTAGGACTTCGCCACTATCGTTGGTGAGAGTGTAGTGGATTGTTACTACTTTATTGCTCGAAATCGTCATGAAAATCCCATTATTGTTTAATAATTCCTAATGATAGCCTTTTTTAATCTTTGGAGACAGTTGTAAGCGTCTCCGCAATTCTGATTTTAAACAGTCGCCCAGACTCTTTTCTTTCTTTTTGGATTGAGCGACCTTGCTTGGTGGGTTAATATCCTTGATCTTTTAATTTCAAAGCGACTTATTCCTCTGTCAATCTCTAATTTCTTCAGAACTTTCCTGCGTCGCGGAAATCCGACGAGTGAACCTGCACCAGCGCATTCGGTCTCGAAGCAAGCTATGCCGGTTGTTTACCTACGTTCCGAACATAGTATCTCTCGTGCTCAGGTCAGCGATAATGCTCTAAAAGTCCTGTATCGTCTGAAGAAAGAGGGTTATCAGGCTTATCTGGTTGGTGGCTGTGTTCGAGATCTTCTTTTGGGGCGAGAGCCTAAAGACTTTGATGTAGTGACCGATGCTCATCCAGAGCAAATTCGCATGATTTTTAGGAATTGTCGACTAATAGGGAGGCGATTTAGGCTTGCCCATATCCACTTTGGTAATGAGATTATTGAAGTGGCTACGTTTAGGGCTCTGGATAGTGAAGTGCATGATAGTGACCGAGTGGTTGAGAATGGTCGAATTGTCAGAGACAACGTCTATGGGACGATTGAAGAGGATGCATTTCGTCGTGACTTCACCGTTAACGCACTGTATTACAACATTAACGACTTCTCAGTCGTAGATTACGTTGGCGGAATGGACGATCATCGGGCTGGAATGCTTAGGTTAATTGGAGAGCCTGAAAAGCGTTATCGAGAGGATCCGGTGAGGATGCTGAGAGCTGTTAGGTTCGCGGTAAAGCTGGGTTTTAGTATACATCCCGACTGTGCTGCACCTATTCCTAAACTTGCTAAATTGCTCAGGGAGATGCCACCCGCGCGCTTATTCGACGAAGTCATGAAGTTGTTGCTCGGAGGTTATGCAGTGCAATCCTTCGAGCAATTAAGGCATTACGGGCTTTTTTCGAGTTTGTTTCCTGATACAGAGAAGAGCCTATCCATTGAGCCTGAAGGATTTCCGCTTACCTTTTTAGCAAAATCGCTGGAGAAAACTGATCAGCGTATCGGTGAGGGAAAATCCGTAGCCCCCTATTTTCTCTTTTCAGCGCTTCTTTGGGAGCCTGTTCGGCTTCAAGCTAAGCGTCTTATTGAGTCTGGAGAGAACGGCATAATTGCTTTTCAGATTGCGGCTTCTGACGTGATTGGTAGGCAAATGCGCCAAACGGCGCTACCTAAAAGTATTGCCCTCCCTATGAGGGAGGTATGGTCTCTCCAGCCAAGATTTGACGCGATACAGGGTGGAAGACCCTATCGTTTATTGAGCCATCCGAGGTTTAGAGCGGCTTATGACTTTTTGCTTCTTAGGGCTCAGACAGGTGAGGCTGATCCCCAATTGGCTGAGTGGTGGACTCGTTTCCAAGCTGCAGATGAGGTTGAGCAAAAGGCGATGACGAGCAGCGGAAGACGTCAGCCAAGCAGAAATCGCACGCGTAAAAGAAGACCTCGAAGTAAGGCGAAGAAGGATGAAAGCTGATTCCGGCATCGTTAAGGCGTTTATCGGCTTAGGTGGGAATCTGGATAATCCAATGATGCGGTTGAAATTAGCCAGAGATGAAATCGCATCTGCTAAGGGGATAGCTGAATCGAAGTTTTCAAGTCTTTACCGAAGCGCGCCTTTGGGCCCTTCGTCACAGCCGGATTATGTGAACGCTGTTATGGCGATTGATACAGATCTTGACCCCTTGTCTCTGTTGGATATTCTTCAAGCTATCGAAATTCGTTTCGGTCGCGTCCGCGTAGGGGAGCGTTGGGGCCCAAGAACGCTGGACCTTGATCTCCTTGTATACGGTGACAGAACAATAAAAACGGAACGGCTTGTTGTTCCGCATCCCGAGCTTTCAGAAAGAGAGTTTGTGATTTATCCCCTATATGAAATAGCCCCACATTTAGAGATCCCGACCCTAGGAAGCATCAGTAGTCTTAAAAAAAAGTGTCCTAATAGAGGGTTGGAGGTGATTGAGCATGTCTGATTCAAGAAATCCCCTTTCCGTGCCTGATTTGTACAGGATGAAATCCGCTGGAGAGAAGATAGTCGCTCTTACGGCTTACGATGCGAGCTTTGCTTCATTGTTGGATGCTGCTGGTGTAGATCTGGTGCTTGTTGGAGATTCTCTTGGTATGGTTATTCAAGGAGGCAAAACCACTTTGTCGGTGAGTATCGATGACATGATTTACCACGCTAAGTGCGTGTCCCTTGGAGTTGGTCGTGCCCTTATAATTGTTGATCTTCCTTTCCTTACTTATACAAATCCTGAGCGGGCAATTGATGCGGCCGGTCGAATTTTAAGGGAGTCTGGGGCGAGCATGATAAAGCTGGAGGGTGGCGCTAAGCGATGCAAGGTCGTCAGGGCTCTTGCTGATGAAGATATTCCTGTTTGTGCTCATCTTGGCCTTTTGCCGCAGTCGGTTCTTAGGCTTGGAGGCTATATCGTTCAGGGTAGGGGGCAGTTGGCTGCGAAGTCAATGATCGATGATGCCAGGAGGCTTGAAGACGCGGGGGCTTCACTTTTAGTTCTAGAGTGTATTCCGGCCCCGCTGGCCGCTGAAATTTCTTCCGCTATTTCAATGCCTACCATAGGTATCGGGGCGGGTGTTGATTGTGATGGTCAAGTTCTTGTGTCGTATGACATGTTGGGGATAACGGCTCATTGTCCGCGGTTCTCTGGGAATTTCCTAGAAGGGGTCGGGAATGGTGGTATTCAGGCTGCGATCGAATCATACGTCACAGCCGTTAGAGGCCGGATTTTTCCTGGTTCGGAACATTCATACCTTTAAAATATGTTGACGATTGATTCGATAGCATCCCTTCGGAAAATTGTTGGTCAGTGGCGTGGTCAGGGCGAATCCGTTGGATTTGTTCCGACGATGGGCAACCTGCATGAGGGCCACCTTAAGTTAGTCGAAGAGGCCAAAAAACATATAGATAGGGTTGTAGTCAGTATATTTGTAAATCCGTTGCAGTTTGGGCCTACAGAGGATTTTTCGGCCTATCCCAGAACTCCAAGCGAAGATGCATCGATGTTAGGTATCTGCGGGGTTGATTTACTATATCTGCCTGCCACAAACGAAATCTATCCTGAGGGTTTGGAAGGTGGCGTCTACGTCGAGGTGCCCAATATATCTGACGAGCTTTGTGGTTTTTTTAGGCCCGGTCATTTCAGGGGGGTCGCAACCATTGTTTGTAAGCTCCTAAATCAGGTTCAACCTGATCTGGCAGTTTTTGGCCAAAAAGACTATCAGCAGCTTATGGTCATACAGCGCCTGGTCTCAGGCTTAAATATGCCCGTGAAGATAATGTCTGTTCCCACAGTTAGAGAGTTAGATGGTTTAGCAAAAAGTTCGAGGAATGTTTATCTTTCCGAGGATGAAAGACCCAATGCCGCTATGATCTTTAAGAGTCTCAATCTGGCCGCAGACAGGCTTAATTCAGGGAGTAGGGACTTCGATCTAATTGTAGAAGAGCAAACTACATTCTTAACGAGACTTGGGTTTAGAGTCGATTATTTCAGTATTCGTAATCCTGACAATCTTCAGTTGTCCCATGAGTCTGAGAGGCGCTTTGTAATTTTGGTTGCAGCTCATTTGGGTCGAGCTAGGCTGATAGATAATCTGTGTTGTCCTTCGGGCTAATCTCTTCTTGGTGGCATTTCTTTTAAAGAGAAACCCAATGCCGATTCTATAATGTCGTTTCTAACAAATAGAGGAGCCTCTGTCTTTACAAAATGAGCAAACTCGGTTGCAACTGCTGAAAGACGTTTGCCAGATCTGTGTACGATGAACCATTGGCGTATGATCGGAAAAGAATCTACATCAAGAATAACTAACCGCTTGCTTTCTAGTTCTCTCTCTAGGGTGTGAATAGACACAATGCCGAGCCCAAGGCCCTCCTCAACGCCTTGTTTGATTGCGCCGTTTGTGTTCATTTCCATGTTGACTTTCAGGTGAAATCCACGCTCAGTTAGAAATTTCTCAACTGAATTTCGAGTGCCAGAACCCATCTCTCTCATAATGAACGTCTCATTAGCCAGGGAGTTTAGGGCGATATCTTTTTTTTCCGCGAATGGATGGCTGGCGGGGGCGATAATGACTAAAGGGTTGGTGAGGAATGCCTCTGCATGGAGATCTTGGCTGTCTGGCGGTTGTCCCATAAGCAGGAGATCCGCTTCATTATCTTCTAGATTCTGCAGAAGCCCTTTTCGGTTGGTGACTTTAAAGCTGACTTTGACTTTAGGATGACGTCGGCAAAATTCAGCCAGAAGACGTATCGCAAAATAATGTATCGTGTTTGCAACGGAAACATTCAGTCTCCCAGTTTCTGTGCCTTTAAGTTCCTCAATCAGTTGTTCTGCATCATCTATTTGCTGGGCAATGGTGCGACCAAGAAGATATAGTTCTTCCCCCGCACGAGTAAGGTAAATTTTCTTTCCTAGCCGCTCAAAGAGAGGAAGGCCTATAGCCTCTTCGAGTTGCTTGATTTGCATCGAGACAGCAGGTTGGGTTAGGAAAAGCTCTTCAGCCGCCCGAGTGAAGCTGAGGCGTCTTGCCACCCTTTCGAAAACTTTAAGCTGTCTTAGGGTTATATTCATGCATCTCGTCCGACAATCTATAAACCATTCTTATGGTTCTGGTAAGTAAATCTGACTTCTTCTTATACGAGAGAAAGATTACAGTGTCCACCCCAAAAAGACCAACCTGTTGCCCCTATCTGATTAGCTCTAATGGTTGGGTAGGCTAGTAATTAGTCAAGTTCTTGGTATTTAAAGGGGAAAATCGTGACAAAGTCAGTGACTCTGTTAGATAATAATAAGTTCAGTATTCATCAACAATCTTAAGGAGAACATCATGCCCTCGCGCCGAGAACTTGCAAATGCCATCCGCGCATTGAGCATGGACGCCGTACAGAAAGCGAATTCCGGACATCCCGGAGCGCCAATGGGAATGGCCGACATTGCCGAGGTTTTGTGGAACGACTACATGCGTCACAATCCGGTTAACCCAAAGTGGCCCGATCGCGACCGGTTCGTGCTCTCAAATGGCCATGGCTCGATGCTAATTTATTCTTTACTTCATTTGACGGGTTATGACCTGCCAATTGAGGAATTGAAGCGTTTCCGTCAGCTACATTCAAAAACCCCTGGTCATCCTGAATATGGTTATGCGCCTGGTGTTGAAACGACTACGGGCCCGCTTGGACAGGGAATTACAAATGCAGTTGGTATGGCGCTTGCGGAGCGAACTTTGGCAGGCCAATTCAATCGGCCCGGGCATAACGTGGTTGACCACTTCACGTATGTGTTTTTGGGCGACGGTTGCTTGATGGAAGGGATTTCTCATGAAGCTTGTTCACTCGCGGGCTCTATGAAGCTTGGCAAGTTAATTGCGTTTTATGATGACAACAATATTTCAATCGACGGCGAAGTTCGTGGCCACGGTGACACACCTGGCTGGTTCTTGGATAACACGCCTAAGCGTTTTGAAGCGTACGGTTGGCATGTCATACCTAAGGTAGACGGCCATGATCCTGAGGCGATCAAGAAGGCAATTGAAGAAGCGCGATCTGTTTCTGATAAGCCAACCATCATTTGCTGCCAAACGATCATTGGATTTGGCTCTCCAAATAAGCAGGGCAAAGAAGAGTGTCATGGAGCCGCTCTAGGAAATGATGAGATTGCGCTTACCCGCGAAGCCTTGGGTTGGAAGCATGCGCCATTCGAAATTCCCTCATCGGTCTATGAAGGATGGGACGCTAAAGAGATTGGGGCAAAGGTTGAGAGCGATTGGAACAACCGTTTTGAAAACTACCGTCGTGAATTCCCAGAGCTTGCTGCCGAGTTTGAGAGACGTGTTACCGGAGAACTACCACGTGATTGGGAAGCAAAGTCTTCAGCATTCGTTGCAAAAGTTGACGAGAAAGCTGAGACCATCGCGAGTCGTAAGGCATCTCAAAATACCCTGAATGGTTTCGGACCCTTACTGCCCGAATTATTAGGCGGTTCAGCTGACCTTGCAGGCTCTAATTTGACTTTATGGTCTGGATGCAAGGACGTGAACGCACCTGGTCATGATGGTAATTACGTCTATTACGGCGTCCGTGAGTTTGGTATGTCGGCCATCATGAATGGTGCAGCAGTCCATGGTGGTTTTAAGCCATATGGTGCAACTTTCTTGATGTTCTCCGAGTATGCAAGAAATGCTTTGCGTATGGCGGCCCTGATGAAGGTGCCAACCATCTTTGTATACACTCATGATTCGATTGGTCTGGGTGAGGATGGGCCAACTCATCAGCCTGTCGAGCAGACGGCTACTTTGCGCATGATTCCGAATATGGACGTTTGGCGCCCATCAGACGCAGTTGAGTCTGCAGTTGCTTGGAAGGCAGCCATCGAGCGCAAGGATGGTCCAAGTACTTTGGTGTTCTCTCGCCAGAATCTTATGCACGTCACTAGGACTCAGGAACAAATCACGGCCATTCGTAAGGGTGGTTACGTCCTCCGAGATTGCTCTGGGACTCCAGATGCAATCATTATTGCAACTGGTTCAGAGGTTGAGTTAGCGATTAAGGCTCAAGAAGCGCTCGCCGCCAAAGGTAAGCAGGTGCGTGTTGTGTCTATGCCATCTACCAATGTATTTGAGTCCCAATCCCAGTCCTACAAAGACTCGGTTTTACCGGCTTCAGTAAGGCGTAGGGTCGTCGTAGAGGCAGGTGTAACTGACTCTTGGTATAAGTATGTAGGATTTGATGGCAAGGTCGTAGGTCTGGATCGCTTCGGCGAATCTGCACCAGCGGGCGAGCTCTTCAAGGAGTTTGGTTTCACCGTTGACAACGTTGTTAACGCGGTCGAGTCTTTAGGCTAAAACCTGGATGAACCTTAAGCCCGGATCTTCTCTTGAGGTTCGGGCAATTTCAATAAAATCATAGAGAGGAAACAACAATGGCACTCATCTCATTGAGGCAATTGCTTGATCATGCCGCTGAGAATAACTACGGCGTACCTTCGTTTAACGTAAATAACCTTGAGCAAATCCAAGCGATTCTTGAGGCGGCTAGCGAGACTGATAGTCCCGTAATCGTTCAAATTTCAGCCGGCGCAAGAAAATATGCCGGTGAGCCCTTCCTTCGTCATTTGATGTATGCAGCGCTAGAAATGTACCCGCATATTCCTATTTGTGTTCATCAGGATCATGGCGCTTCTCCGGCGGTTTGTTTCCGATCTATTCAAAGCGGCTTCAGTTCGGTGATGATGGATGGGTCACTATTGGAAGATGCAAAGACACCTTCTTCCTACGATTACAACGTTGAGGTTACTGGCCGTGTTGCAGATCTTGCTCACGCTTGTGGTGTTTCTGTTGAGGGTGAACTTGGTTGTCTGGGTTCCCTTGAGGGGCAAGGTAGCATTGACCACTCTCAGCTGCTTACTGATCCAGAAGAGGCGGCTGATTTCGTAAGAAAAACTAAGGTTGATGCGCTGGCAATTGCGATTGGAACCTCTCATGGGGCTTACAAGTTCACGCGTCCCCCGACAGGTGACATTCTGGCGATTGACCGAGTCAAAGCCATACATGCACGCATACCAAATACACACCTCGTGATGCACGGCTCATCGTCTGTTCCACAAGATTGGTTGAAAGTGATCAACGAATACGGTGGTGATATGGGTGAAACGTATGGTGTTCCTGTTGAAGAGATCGTGGAAGGCATCAAGCACGGTGTTCGAAAGGTTAATATCGACACGGATTTGCGTATGGCCTCTACGGGCGCGATGCGTAAGTTCTTTGCTGAAAACAAGAAAGAATTTGATCCTCGTAAGTTCCTTACGGCTGCGACGAAAGCTATGAAGCAGATTTGTAAGGATCGTTACGAAGCGTTTGGTACGGCCGGAAATGCTTCTAAGATCAAACCGATCAGCCTTGAAGAAATGACAGCTCTATACGCTAAGGGCGCTTTGGATCCAATCATTAAGTAAGTCATAACTTCGGATTAGATTAAGAAGCGGCCCCTTTTTAGGGGCCGTTTTTTTGCTGAAGCATCAATCTACAGGTAACTCACCCAGCTTATTTCTTAAGCTAAATCTTTTGGTGTAAGTCTGTGTCTTTATCAAGGGCCCTTGTCACAATGCCCCATGCCTTGTGGTGCATATACACCAATCGGCCGCTCCTTCCGCGGCGGCTTTCCAATTGACCCCATTGAAAGAACTGGTCTTAGAGACGGCATAAATCATGCTTTAAATTAGGCGGATGCTGGACTTTATTGACCTTCATCATATGGGGAGTAATCCGGTTGAATTTGTCCCCTAGATGACAGGACACTGGGTGTAACTTATCCTAACTGATAGGAATACGCCTATGTCTATTACTATGTCTTCGATGAATAACAACCGACCTATTGAGGTCATTACTTCGG
>Ga0316230_1000522_pt1 | contig 53543 bp, 55 predicted proteins | sample TBH18025metaG_FD_206004 | JGI IMG/M metagenome (GOLD analysis project Ga0316230, IMG submission 206004) | Freshwater microbial communities from Trout Bog Lake, Wisconsin, USA - TBH18025 | ecosystem: Environmental > Aquatic > Freshwater > Lake > Hypolimnion/Profundal zone | place: USA: Wisconsin... | reverse complement strand
AATACATCCACTACTACAATCACGATCGGATCAAAGAAAAATTAAAGGGACTGAGTCCGGTGAAGTACCGAATTCAATCCCTTATGGTAACCTAACTAAACTGTCCAACTTTGCTGGGTCAGTTCAAATTGCCGCTTTTTTTATCAATATTAAAACTTAACTCATGTGTGGTGAAAAATTACGCGCTTCCATCCACCTACGAATACGTTCAGCATCGCCAATTCTAGAAAACTTACCAATAGAGTCTAAAAGTACCAAAACAACTGATTTCCCTGAAATCTCAGCCTGCATCACCAAACAACGTCCAGCTTCACTGATATATCCAGTTTTAGAAAGACCAATCACCCAGTTATGACTATTGTTACGGACTAACAAGTTAGTATTAGAAAAGTTCACAGGGTTACGATAACCATGTACGTTAAATTCTTGAGATGCTGTTGTGCTAACTTGTCTAATTTGAGGGTAGTTATAAGCGGCACGCACCATTTTTGATAAGTCAGCCGCAGTAGATACATTCTCACTATGCAATCCTGTTGAATCTACAAAATGTGAACTCGTCATACCCAAAGAATGAGCCTTCTCATTCATTGCACTTACAAATGCAGTAATACCACCTGGATAGTTACGACCCAAAGCTGAAGCAGCTCTGTTTTCTGAAGACATAATCGCCATGTGCAACAACTCTGCTCTAGTTAGCTTGGAGCCAACTGGTAATTTAGAGCTAGAACCTCTTAATGTGTCCACATCAGCATCAGTGACTTCTAGCACTTCATCCATTGGAAGATGAGCATCCAACATCACCATTGCAGTCATCAACTTAGTTACTGAAGCAATCGGTGTTTGTGTATTAATGTTTTTAGCAAAAATAATTTCACCAGTCGCTTGATCCATTACCAAAGCTTTTGCCGATGCCAGTTGAGGCTCACCTAAAATATTCTTGCTATGAGCCTCATCTCTATCAAAACTAGCGTTTTGTAAGTGACTATTACTGTGTACTAAATGCTTATGTGGTTTAAAGATAACTTCTGATTGAGAATCAATTTTCTGATGATTATGTTCGTGATGTTTTTTATGTGCTGCCTCAGCCGAGCTAAATGGCAATGAAATGACAAGCGCAATACTGACTGCAATTACTTTTGATGTCATTAGGATGACCCCTATTTGTTAATTCTTTTAACAATCTTAACTAAATTATCTTGATTTGTCATTAAGATAGCGCGTATTCATAAGCTATCTTGTGAGAGTAATTAATATTTATCCATTTTAATCGGTTTATGCGAAAATAAAAGCCTAGTTTAAATTGGCAAAAGCAGCATGAAAATCGACAATAATTTGAAGTACACCAGCGAGCATCTTTGGGTAAACACTAACGATCAAGGTGAATATTTGAGTGGAATTACAGACTATGCGCAAGATTTATTGGGTGACATTGTCTTTGTGGAGTTTCCAGAAATTGGCGCAACAATTGTTGCTGGGGAGCCATGCGGATTAGTAGAGTCAGTTAAAACAGGCTCAGATTTACATGCGCCATTAAATGGTGTGGTAAGTGAAATCAACACTAGCTTACAAACAAATCCTGAGCAAATTAACGAAACTCCATATAAAACTTGGATTTTTAAATTCACGCCTAACAACCCAGAAGACATTAAGAGTTTACTAGATGCAAAAACTTACGAGACTCTTCTTGGCGAAACAAGTTAATTAACATCCCTAGGTGGATGATAGTCGGTTACAAGTCGAACAGCGCTTATCATAGCCTCAATTTCACGATTAACTTGCGCGCTAATTTCCTGACGCATGATAGGTAACTCATCAACAAACGACTCATGTATCCGGTCTTTAAGCATTTGTTCAAGCTCAGGCATTTCGCCTTTCAACGCACTCTCAAAATTCTGCTTAGTCATCTGAGCAAAACTAGACAGTTCAGCAAATAAATCTGTTTTTATTTGCATTGAAGCTAGCGCATAAATACTGGGTAGCGTCTCGTTCATTTTTTTAACAAGTTCAAGACTCGCATCCTCTTTCAAAGTATTTAATTGCTCAACTAGAGCTCGCTTTGCCTGTTCAATGATTGATAGATAGACCTCTGGCAAATCCCTCGCCAAATCATTACGCATTCTTTCTAAGCTTAACTCATAGAAGTCTGCCATTTGAAGGGATAAGCCATTCGTGACTTTATCGATGAGCTTTGTTTGAAGCTCTAGGACAACTAGATCAAATTCTTCCCGTAACTTAATAACAGCAGCTTCTTGGAGTTTAGCTATTTTTTCAACCATATCTTCTTGGAAGATTTCAGCACGCACTTGATACATCTTTGGAAGCTCTGTCGCCAAGTCAGCTTTAGCCTTATCTAAGAAATCACCTGTGTTTCGAATTAAATCTTGTTGCGCCACTTCTAATGAAGTGGCTATCTGCGTTTGAAAATCCCGACTCAGTAATGGACGCAACTCATCAAGAATTTCTTGTTTAATCCTTTCATTTTGATGCAAAAGAACTGTTTCAGCTAAAGCTTTTTCCAATTGTGGCTTAAGCTTTTCCATCGCAAATTCAAAGAATGCAGGCGTTAATAAAGGTTGCTCGGTCGATGAATAAACTTCCGTCAACACCGGAATATTTTCTTTTTTGGATGACATCAGATTCTCAATTATTCAAAACTTGCTGACTAAATACCCTTGCTAGTTGCATCATAGCTTTTGATTTCATAACCACGGTCACGATAAAACTTATATCGAATGCGTGCTTGTATTTTATCTGCTTCATCCACGCCTACAATTTCAATTAGCCGTCTAAATCGACTAAAGAAAACAGGTTGTGGATGTTGCAAATTAATCAGCACCTCATCATGTAAAAATTGCTCTCCTTGCCAATCAATGACAATCGGAGTTTCTGAAGCTAATCCATGATTCGCAAAATGATTTGGCAGGAAGCTTTGAGGCAAACTCCATAAATATCTCTGTATTTCTGTAGCGGCCTCATTGCTTTGCACAAACATCAACAACTTAACATTTTTAGCGATAGACTTTTCACTCAGCTCCGCAAGCTTTTTTAACTTATCTTCCACATTAAAGAAGAATTCAACGCGCGTCATTCTCCATTAAGCCTTTGCAGCACGATGCTTTAAGAACTGGGTAAGCAATGGAACTGGGCGGCCTGTTGAGCCTTTTTCTTTGCCAGATTTCCAGGCAGTGCCTGCAATATCCAAATGTGCCCAATGATATTTCTTAGTGAAGCGAGATAAGAAGCAGGCTGCGGTAATACTGCCACCTGCACGCCCACCAATATTAGCAATATCCGCAAAGTTACTATCTAATTGTGGCTGATACTCTTCCCACAAAGGCATGTGCCAAGCGCGATCTAAAGACTCTTCACCTGCTGCTAAAATCTCTTTAGCTAATCGATCTTGATTACTAAACAAGCCACTTGCATGATGGCCTAATGCAATTACACAAGCCCCAGTTAAGGTGGCTATATCAATAACTGTCGATGGCTCGAACTTTTCAGCATAAGTTAGAGCATCACATAAAATCAAACGTCCCTCCGCATCTGTATTTAGCACCTCAATCGTCTGACCTGACATACTTGTTAATACATCGCCTGGGCGGATAGCATCAGCATCAGGCATATTTTCACAAGCTGGAATCACACCAACAACATTGAGCGGCAAGTCCATTTCAGCAATCGCCTTAAATGTACCTAAAACGCTTGCGGCGCCACACATGTCATACTTCATTTCATCCATCTCTGCACCTGGCTTGAGGGAAATGCCACCTGTATCAAACGTAATTCCCTTGCCCACTAATACCACTGGCTTTTGATCTTTTTTACCTTTTAAATGTTGAAGCACGATGAGCTTAGGTGGCTGAGCACTACCTTGTGCCACACCCAAAAATGAACCCATACCCAATCTCTTCATTTCTTCACGCTCAAGTACTTCAACGTTGAGTCCATGTGTTTTAAACATGCCTAAAGCTTGCTCTGCCAAATAAGTTGGGGTACAAACATTAGGTGGCAAATTACCGAGATCTTTAGCAAAACTCACGCCGGCTGATAAAGCCAATGCTTGCTTTAAAGCAATTTTTACCGCTTGATTGTCATCTTGCTCTGCAATATGAATCTCTAGTTTAGTAATGCCTTTAGTGGCCTCTTTATCTGTATTTTCTTTTTTACCCTTCATTACATCAAAACGATATAAAGCATCATTAACTGCCTCAACCATCTGAGCAACTTTCCAAGCAGCATCTTGTTTTTTAGCATCAGCATTCAACACATCAACTTCCGCTAAAAAACTTGCAACCTCGTTTGCGCCAGTTTTAGCAAGGGCGTTAACAGAGGCCATCACCGCTTTACGATAGTTTTTTTCATTGAACTCACCGTCTTTACCTAACCCAACCAACAAAACACGTTCAGCGTGTGTGCCTGCAACTGCTTGCAGAAGCAAAGTTGAAGCAAGCTTGCCATCCATATCACCGCGCTTCAATACTTTCGTTAAAAAACCTTCGGTCGCATCGTCAAGCGACTTAGCAGAACGGCTTAACTTACCTGACTCATACACACCAACAATGACACAATCGTTACGTTGTTTTTCCGATTTACCGCTTTTTATGCTAAATTCCATTCAAGGTTTCCTTTTCGCTAAATATCGTTGAATTATCCTGCGTTTTGGTTTGAAATCAAAATTTTGTACGAAATCATTTTTTAACATTATTTATTAAGTAGCTAGACAAAAGACTAGACCAGTATGATCTTCAAACGATCACTTCTTCATGAGTTATTTCAAACAGCCACTGGTGCTTTTGCAGTGCTATTTGGAATCTTTATCGCACAACGTGTGACTTACTACATTGGCATTGCAGCAAATGGCAGCATTGCAAGCAGCTCAATCAACACTTTGCTTGGCTTTAGCATGCTCAAATTCTTGCCTATGCTACTTTCACTCACACTATTTTTAGCTGTTCTCCTCACGCTCACTAGGCAATATCGAGACAGTGAAATGATTATTTGGTTTAGTTCTGGCCAAGGATTAGCAGCATGGATTCGCCCTATATTATCCTTTGCTTTTCCAATCGTGGTGCTTATCGCTTTTTTAAGTCTTTTTGTAACGCCTTGGGCAACAAACAAAAGCAGTGATTACAAAAACCAACTTAAAAAACAAGATGAGCTATCAACAATCACTCCTGGAGTATTCAAAGAGTCCAAGCAAGCAAATCGCGTTTATTTTGTAGAAGCTTTCGATAAGTTAGGCACATCAGTTAAAAATATCTTTATTCAATCTATAGAACATCAAAAACTCGGCGTGATTGTTGCAAAACAAGGCCATCGTGAAACATTAGCGAACCATGATAATTTCTTAATTATGGAGAAAGGTCGCCGCTACGAGGGCAAACCTGAATCAGCTGAGTTTACTTCGACGACATTTGAAAAATATGCTGTACGTATTGAAGAAAAAGAAACAAAAGAAGCTCCGGTCGTTGTTATGCAAGCTATTCCAAGTAGCATCTTACTGAGTGAACACAATCCCGCAAACAATGCCGAAATCCAAGGGCGTTTTGCAATTCCTATTTCTGCATTGATTCTAGCTCTACTTGCCATTCCACTTAGCTTTGTAGATCCTCGCTCTGGCCGCTCTGGCAATATGGCTATGGCAATCCTAATCTACATCATCTACAACAATATGATTAGCATCACCCAGGCCTGGTTAGTGCAAGGAAAATTAAGCTCCATTATTGGGCTATGGCCAGTACATTTTATATTTTTATCAATAACTGTTTACTTATATTATCGCCGCGCCTTGCAACTACCTTTATTACCAAAGCCATTTAACAAATGAAAATCGTTAACCGATATTTAGTTAAGGAAACAACTTATAGCATTGTTCTTATTATGGCAGCGTTGCTTGCCATGTTCGCTTTTTTTGACTTACTTCAAGAACTAGAGAGCGTAGGCAAAGGCAGTTATGGCATTGGGAAAATCATCCTGTTTGTTCTACTAAGTGCACCCGGTCATACTTACGAAACCGTTCCTATCGCGGTTCTGATTGGTACTATTTACGCACTCAGCCAACTATCCAGAAACTCCGAACTTATCATTCTTCGTGTAAGTGGCATGTCCATCTTAAACATTGGCATTACACTATTACGAATTGGTTTAGTATTTGCAGTAATTACATTCATTATAGGTGAGGCCGTCACCCCCATTAGCGAAAGGACAGCGCAGCGTATGCGTATCAAAGCAATTGAATCAGTGATTGCACAAGATTTTCGCTCTGGCTTATGGGTAAAAGATGGGAAGAGTTTTGTAAACGTTGAGCAGGTATTACCAGATGCACAACTATTAAAAATTCACATTTATGAGTTTGATGAAAAATTTCAAATGAAATCCATCAAAGAAGCTAAGACCGGCACATTCAATGGTGAAACTTGGGATTTAACCGAACTGACACAAACCAATTTAAGTAATACAAGCGTCAAATCTACTCATTTGGCTAAATCACAATGGAACTCACTGATTCGACCAGAATTAATGAATATTTTACTAGTGGTTCCAGAAAAAATGTCTGCATGGAATTTGTATTCTTACATTTCACATCTAACTAAAAATAAGCAAAAAACTTCGCGTTATGAAATCGCATTATGGGCAAAAATAGTCTACCCAATGGCATGTTTAGTCATGGTAATGCTTGCTCTACCCTTTGGGTTTTTACAGCAAAGGTCTGGCGGTGTAGCTAACAAATTATTTGCTGGCGTGCTGCTAGGAATCGTATACCAGGTTCTTAATAAAGTATCCTTACACCTAGGGTTGCTAAACGATTGGACAGCTTTCTCAAGCGCTGTGATGCCAACATTTTTATTCCTGCTCACTGGAATTTTGATGCTAGTGTGGGTTGAAACGCAATAAAACTAATTCGTTGGTACTAAAACCAAACGCCCACCTGTAAATCTGTCATGTAAATACAAACCTTCTCTGTCAAATATGGCCCAAAGAAAGCCCACTCCAAAAAACATCAAGCTAAAACTTGCCACAACATAACGTCTAATAGCCTGCTCAAATGAAATAGGCTTAGCATCAAATCCCACTAACTGAATATGCCAAGTTTTCATCGCTAATGTTTGCCCGCTTTTAACCCAACAGTAAACAAAATAAATGCCCGAGACTAGCCATGAATAGGTAAAAAAGAGGTGCTGCTCAAAATCCGTATGTGGGTCTCCCAATATAGCGCGATAAGCAATACCGGCAACAAATAATATTGCAAATACCAAAATGCTTTCATAAAGCATACAAGCAATGCGTTTAAACAAAGAAATAGAATTCACTTAGCGCTCAATATCTTCTGTACCAAAAATTTCTGGGTGTAGTGCTCTTAATTCTTGTCGTTTCTCTGGTGGAGCCTCACGATATTCATGCCATAGCTTGCGAAGCTCTTCTTTTTTCTCAGGCGGTAAAGATTTGAATTGTTGAAAACGTTTACGCGCATTTTCTCGCTCAAAGGGCGTCATTCTGCTCCAGCTAAATAGACGCTGCTGAACACGCTCTTGGCGTTCAGCTTGCATTTTAGGGTAATCTCGCGCAATCTCCAACATATGCTCACGCTGCCAAGGACGAAGGCCATCCCATTCATCTGCAAGCGGCGCCAGAACTCTTCTTTGATCGTCATTAAGAGACGCCCAGGGCTTATCTAATGAATCATCCGCACGAACTATATGTGCAAACAAAAACGAAGCAAAAAAGATTATTGCTGTGTATTTTCTGACAACCATGTACCAAAACCCTCATTTAAATAGGCCTCTGGGGGTAAATCTGAAGCCAACAAATAGGCATCGCTTTGTTCATTTTCCTCTTGCTGACTCATATTATGCATGGCTAACAACGCCAGCAAACCTAATCCGCACATAAATAGGGTGATCAACAATCTATATTGGTGCCAATAATTTTCAAATAATCGAATAATGCCATTTTGGCTAATCGACATAACCAGTGATGGTCGTGCCATATTCGCAAGAGCTTGTTGACGGGAGTAACTTAGCTTGTATGCAACACTGTCTTTAACATTTAAAGCTTTCTCATCCAACAAGGTTGCTATACGCCTAGCGATTTCTTGATCACGAAGTTCTGCTCGTTTATTCTCATTATTAATCTTCATCATCCACTCCTATCTCAGATGATAGCGGTCTAGCTAATAACTCCTCAGCCAAACCATGTTTCTCTAATATTGCCGCCAAAGCTCTCACAGCACGGGAACAATGAGTTTTAACACTGCCTTGGGAGCATCCCATAGCAAGTGCTGTTTCAGCCACATCCATATCTTCCCAATAACGCATCACAAACGCCTCTCGTTGACGCGCAGGAAGTTTAGTTAAAGCATCTTCAATTAATCCCATCGTTTGCTGCTGTGCTAATTGTGCTTCTGGCTCATATCTTGGGTCATGCTCTGCCGAATTAAACACCTCAAATGGATCTAAATCTTCACCATCTGTGCCGGTCAAATTAAATGAAGAAAGCAATGAGGTACAAACACTCCTAACCTTTTGCCGCCGCCAAAAGTCACGCATAGTATTTTGCAAGATGCGCTGAAAAAGCATGGGGAACTCGCTTGCGGGCCTCATTGCATATCTCTCCGCCAGCTTCATCATTGCATCTTGCACAATATCTAAAGCAGCATGTTCATCACGCACAGCATAAGCTGTTTGTTTAAACGCTCTGCGCTCAACTTGAGTGAGAAAATCAGATAATTCTTGTCGAGTTGCCATTTTCCCTAACTTAGCGCAATCGATAAGTAAGCGAGATACATTAAGCCATTTACCCAAACGTGCCAAACGCGTAGCTGCCCACGTGATACCATTAATCGCAACCAAAGCACGCCGAGCAACGTAATCACAACGCCGGCAAACACCTCTTTTTGTGGCACCCAAGGCGTAAGCATAATTCCAATCGCTGGAAGAAAAGTGCCTTGAAACACTAAAGCACCTGTAATGTTACCGAAGGCTAAAGTATCTTTACCTTTTCGTATCCACAAAATACTGTTTACTTTTTCTGGTAGCTCTGTAGCAATAGGAATCACCAATAAAGAGAGGAGTAAAGGAGTAATACCCAACAACACTGAAGCTCCCTGAATTCCTAAAATAAAGCCTTTTGCGCCACCGATTAACAAAGCCAATCCAATCATCAATTGAGTTATCACCATAGCAATACTATTAGGCAATCCTAAGCGACAAAGGAACATTGGCGATTCAGCTTCTGTGGCATGTCCATCAGCGACCAAATCCTTGGAAGCACGCAACGTCATCACAATATAAACAAAGTAAATCATCACCATCACAAAACCAATTGCATAACGAACTACTTTGACTTCGTGGGGCACAAACAATGCAAATGTCGCAAAACCAAATGCAAGGAGAAAGAAATTTAGATCGCGTTTCAGGCCAGTTTTTTCTGGATGAAAATAGCCATTCGTTTTTCTATTTTTCAATACAGCAAAAGCAAGTAAAGATATTGACAGTGTAGACAGCATGAGTGGAGCACCCAAAATAGCACCCACACCAATTTCCTCGTTCAAATGTGCATCACCGGTCCCTGCCATTAGGGCTAAAAGTGGCACTGAAGTCTCTGGCAGGGCCGTTCCAATTGCAGCAAATAATGAACCTGTCACACCTTCAGAAATTCCTAGCTTTTCACCTAAATGTTCAAGAGCGTTGGTAAACACTTCAGCAGCAATTAGAATAACGATTAGAAATAAGAGTAGTTCAACAAAAATCATGATGACACCAAAAAAATATATAGCTGAATTTTATCGGATAAGCGACTATTAAGCATGCGGAATATCAAGATCAATCAAAATGGGATTTGCGAAGAGGCAATTTACATAGCATCTCCAAATGTTGACGCCCGTCCAAATGAAAAAGACATTTCGCTAATCGTCATTCACAATATTAGTCTTCCGCCAAATCAATATGAGGGAGATGGTGTCATTAAATTATTCACTAATCAACTTAAACCAGACGATCATCCCTACTACGCAGAAATTTCTCATTTAAGAGTTTCTTCTCATTTCTTTATTCGTCGCAATGGTGAGCTCATTCAATTTGCATCTTGTAATAACCGCGCGTGGCATGCCGGCGTTTCAAATTGGCAAGGTCGAGATAAATGCAATGACTTCTCAATTGGTATAGAACTAGAAGGAAGTGATTTTGAAGCGTTTGAAACGCTTCAATATGAAACGCTTCAAACTCTCATCAAATCAATTAAAAAGCGTTACCCAATACAACAAATTACAGGGCATTCCGAGATAGCTCCGGGTAGAAAAACTGACCCTGGACCATACTTTGATTGGTCGCTCATTAAGACTTAACTCAACTGAGGTTTCAGCTTTTGAACAAAATTTTGAATAGATTGAGATATCATTTTTTTAATTTAACTAATCCCTATCTTCGAGTAAGCTTTACTAAATATTCCAATGCCAAAGAAGGAACCTTAGGTTGCCATACTTTTGGATTCTCAGGGAATTCCTCGAACTGACCTGAACGTTGAAAACCCAGGCGCTCGTAAAACTCAATTAACTCTGTCCTAAGAGTAATCACTGACATATAGAAACCAGCAACGCGCCACGCTCTAGTTGTAATGGCTTCGGCAGCTCGAATCATCTCACGTCCATAACCTTTATTTTGCAAACTAGGCTTTACTGCGATTAAGGAAAATTTTGCGGTATTTTCCTGGTGTTCGCAGGCAATAGTTGCAACAATCTGATCTCGCAATACACCAACTAACAAAAAAGCATCATCACGTTTAATAATGGCAGCAACTTCTGGTGTGGTTATTTGAAGACCGTCCAACAAATCATATTCACTTGTCCAGCCAAGACTTTTTGGCTCGCCTCTGTAAGCAGCGTTAACCAATTCTGTAATTGAATGAGCATCACTTAATTCTGCTCTATGAAAACTAAGCATTATGAAGAATGCACTAACTTTTGAACAACTAAACTGCCAACCATATCACCTTGAACATTAACTGCTGTTCGCACAGTATCTAACAAGCGATCTATAGGCAATAAAATGGCAATCGCTTCTGCTGGCAAGCCAACAGATTGCAATACCATAATCATCGTAACCATTCCAGCACTTGGAATTCCAGGGGCACCCATAGCCGCAATCATAGTTGCAAAAAAGACGATAAATTGTTGAGAAAGACTTAAATCAATTCCTGCAAGATTAGCTACAAATAAGGCCGCAGCAGCTTCATATAGCGCAGTGCCATCCATGTTCATAGTCGCCCCAAGTGGAATTACAAAGCCGGCAATTTCAGGTTTAACATGTAAATGCTGCGTAATACAACGAAGCGTTACAGGCAATGTTGCATTACTAGAACTTGTGGCAAAAGCTGTCAATAATGCTTCACGTGCCCCATACCAAAACCACAATGGGCTTTTTCTTGTAAAGACAAACAAAATCAAAGGGAGCACAACCACACCATGAAATAGTGTGGTTCCTAAAATAACGACTACAAACTTACCCAACGTACTCAGCAATGTCGTATCTTGAAGCACTACCAACTTAAGCAATAATGCAAAAATGCCAAAAGGAGCTAATCGCATAATCCAACTAACAATCCGCATACAGACTTCTAGAGCTTCTTGGAGCAAGATCAATATATTTTTATAGCGCTCACCACCCATGACTAGCGCTATGCCTAACATAAGTGCAAACGCAACAACTGAAAGCACATTTCCTTGCGACAACGCAGTAAATGGGTTGACAAAAACACCATGTAAGAACTGTGTAAAAAAATCCGAAAATGGCAACTGCTTTGCTTCAAAGTTGCGCATGGCATCACCAAACATCGTCAAGTGCAAACCAACACCTGGCTTAAAGTAATTGCTAGCTAACAAACCAACTGTTATCGCTACTGCCATTGAAAAAGTAAAAAAGGCCAATGTTGCTACCCAGACTTTATGTATTTGCTGATGCTGACGTAAGTTAGCGATACCAACTGTAATTGAGCAGAAAATCAAGGGGATCATAATCATTTTCAGCAGATCAATAAATAAAGTGGCGACCAAATTTGCTGAATATAATCCTAATGTTACGATAACATTCTCAGCCCCAAGCGCATGAAAGTAGCAACCTAAACCAAGACCCAAAATAGAACCAATAAAAATTTGTAGATTGAGGCTAGGTAGCTTCATAATTATGCTTTACCCTTTTCAGGCATGGCTTGTTTAGCGAAATTTCTAGCTGAGCTTGCTTTTGTCATAGCTTTAGATCTAGAAATTACCGCCTTTTTACGTTCGACTTTAAGTTTAACTTCATCTGACTCAGCAATCACTTCTGTTTTTCCCACGTTTTCATCAAACGCCGGCTTGACTGCAATAACTTTCTCAAACACTGCCGCAAAGAATCCATCTGTTTGATGCATATGTGGCAATAATTTTAGATACTTCCCTGTATCCAAGTTAATTTGCTGTTGCGCCAAAATTATATTTGCTGGGACTAGAGCGAACTCGGGATTTACTTTTAAGAAAGCCTCTGCAATTTGCTCGTTTTCATCTTGCAATAAACTACATGTTGCATAAATTAAACGGCCTCCGGCTTTAACCAATTTAGAAGCTCGCGCCAAAATATTGGTTTGCTTGACGGTTAGCTCTAAGACATCTTGTGGTTCTTGACGCCATTTCAAGTCCGGATTTCGACGCAAAGTCCCAAGACCGCTACAAGGCGCATCTACCAATACACGGTCAAATTTAGCGTTGAGGCGTTTTAATTTTGGGTCGACCTCACTACTAATTAATTGGCTATGCAGATTTGATAAACCAGAACGTTTTAAACGTATACCTAAGTTTTGCAGACGCTTTTCAGAGACATCAAATGCATAAATCCGTCCTGAATTACGCATTAAAGCGCCCAGTGCAAGACTCTTGCCCCCAGCACCAGCGCAGAAATCCGCCACCATTTGTCCCCTTCGCGGAGCAACCAACTGCGCTAATAATTGGCTGCCTTCATCCTGCACTTCAATCTTGCCATCTGTGAATAATGCGTGGCGACTAATAGTCATTTTCTGAGCCATACGCAAACCATTCGGTGAGTATGGCGTTGGAATAACTTCTGTATTTTCAGAAGCAAATTTTTCGATAACATCTTCGCGAGTCGCTTTTACCAAATTCACACGCAAATCTAAAGCTGCAGATTGATGCATGCTTCTGGCTATAGTAAGTGCTTCCTCATTACCGTATTGTGCTACCAGTTTATCCCAAAACCATTCTGGCAAATCAGCTTGCATCGCTTTGCTAATGTCATCTGTTTTTTTAGCTTTAATTTCTAATGCCCATTCTTTTTGTTGGGCATTCAATGTGTCAGCCAAATCTCGTGTACTCATACCAAGCACCCGCACTAAATATGCAACTAATAATTTACGTGGATCTTCACCACCAGCCAAGTAAATTAAAAATGATTTACGGCGTAAAACACCATAAACTGACTCTGCAATGAATGCGCGATCTTTCGTCCCTAGATCGCGATTCTGCTTGAAGAACCAACCGAGTTTCACGTCAGCAGGCCCTGTGTTGGTCAAGACATCAGAGAGCGCTACTCCCGCGAGTCGTAATAAATTAGGGTTTATTGTCATTTGTAATATCGGCATCTATACGAGTGGCGATGAATTCGTACCCGCTGCCGTCCTTTGCAATTTTTAAAATTTTAATGGGGATGAATCTATAATCTTCTGCTAACCAGATGTCAGTTTTTTCTTCTGCGTCACCACTACTTTTTGCGATGTGATATGTATTAATTTTTCCAAACTTTGTTTCAACCACTTCCTCTGAAACAAACTGATAGTTATAAACGCGCACCATTTTTCCATTGGTTAAAGACCATTCCATCTTGTTGAGCGGTGGCACAAACATAAACTGGTACATAAAACTCAAGAAATCTTGAGTGTCTTCTGGCAACTCTTCCACAATTTCCGATTTTGCAGTTTTAAGGATCAATTTATTATTGCTCCAATCAAAAACTGCCGCTTGCAACTTGTCAGGCTTACCCGTCACATCAATGCGATAAGCCTCTGGCTGAAGACCTTGCTCTGTGATTTTACCAACACTAGTTTCGACTCGCTTTCCAGAAAAAGCAATAGAGGCCAAGCCCACAGCTTCCATTTCACTGCGTAAACTATATCGACCTTGAGGTTCCGCTTGGTATCGATAGTGGGCACGACCACTACCAAAACTATTCACGCGCTTCACATCAAAATCCATATCTACAAAAGAAGGTGGCGTTAATCGAGGCATCTCTTCATACGCCGGCCTATCTTCCTCACGCCATAATGGCTCAGCTACTTGATTTGCTTCTTCGCCTTGTATGCTCGCATTCGATTGACTAGCTTCTTGACTAGCTTGATTAAAAGGCTGCTTGTGTTTTATTGAATGATGCACTTTTTTGAGTGGCAATTGTTTTCTCGCCGGCGGTGGAAGTATTTGAGCTTCTATCAAATGCGATGAAGACTCTAAATTTGGGATTGCCAAACCCCAACCGCCCAACAATAAAACGTGTAACAACACCGATAACAAAATTGCCCACAACCATCGTTTTGGCAAGCGAATTTTATGTAATTGAAATATTGAGGATTTGCTATTTTTCAAATGATATTTTACTGATTTTTTCAAATAAAAAACGATCAAAAATCATTTTGCATAAGCTACTCTAAATGAATACTGGTCAACGTTTGCTCAATGATCGTCTCATTATCTTCGTGCATGATAATTTTAACCGGTAAGCAAAAACTTTCAACGGCCAACCAAAATTCTTTATCGTTACCATTACCCGTTTCACTTGTGTTACTTAAATGCAAGGTTTTGAATTGGCCAGCATCTACTGTTAATTTCACATCACGTTCTATCACTTTATAAGTATAAATACGCTGTTTTTTACCTGTAGTAATTGGTACGCTAATTTCTTCGCCCTTGGGAGGAAATAACATCCACTGATATGGAAAGCTCGCCACATCTTGTGTAGATTTGGCAAGAGGCTCCGTAATAACATTGCCTTTGTTTTTCATGCTTAACTGATTAGTTACCCAATTAAAATCTGCATAAACTGCCTTTTTCTCGTTATCTCCTTGGTGTTGCTCGAAATGCTTAGGCTGTAAACCATCTACAGTAACAAACCCCTCACTTCTCAAAATGCGTTTACCAAAAAGCGCGGCCAAACCAATCCCTTCGGTCACGCTTTCAATCACGTATTGATCTCCTACTTGCTTAAAAGTCTCAGTGACATTGGCAAATGGCTTGCCGTTTCGGGTGGCTTGATAAGTAAGCATTACGCTTTTTGGGGCCGCAAACGCAACGTTTGCGATGATCAAAAAACTAAGCAAAACTAATTTGGAAGCAGTTTTAATATTAAACCACCACTGTTTGGGCTTCACCCAACTGTTGCTTACGAATAAAACCAATCTCAAATACTTCCTCACCCTCGGTTTTCAACAATTCTATCGCAGCCTCTGCCCGATCTTTAGACACAATTACTATCATGCCAATACCGCAATTAAATGTTTTATGCATTTCACTTTCTGCGACATTGCCTTGCGCTTGCAGCCATGTAAACAAAGGAGGCATTTCCCAGCTATCTTTTTTGATTTCAGCAGTAAATCCTTCCGGCAACACCCGTGGCACATTTTCTGTAATACCACCACCAGTAATGTGCGCCATACCCTTTACTGAAATTGATGAAATCAATTTCAGTAAAGGCTTAACATAAATACGAGTTGGTGCCATCACTACATCTTTAAATGGTTTACCGTGGAAGTCAGCATTAAAATCAATGCCCGATTTAGCGATTAATTTACGGATTAATGAGTAGCCATTTGAATGCGCTCCACTTGAAGCCAAGCCCAACACAACATCACCTTCAGCAATTGTTTTACCTGTGATGATGTTTTCTTTATCCACACAACCCACTGCAAAGCCTGCCAAATCGTACTCTCCTGCTGGGTACATACCTGGCATTTCAGCCGTTTCGCCCCCCACCAATGCACAGCCAGACTGCTCACAGCCATGAGCTATGCCTTTAATCACTTGAGCTGCTGTGCCCACCTCTAATTTTCCGCATGCGAAGTAATCTAAGAAAAACAATGGTTCAGCGCCTTGCACTAAAATGTCATTCACGCTCATTGCAACAAGATCAATACCTACTGTGTCGTGCTTATTGAGCTCAAAAGCCAACTTTAACTTGGTACCGACACCATCAGTGCCCGATACCAAGACTGGATTTTTAAATTTTTTCGGCATCTCAAACAGCGAACCAAAGCCACCAATACCTCCCAAAACTTCAGGACGCATCGTGCGTTTTGCGAAAGGCTTAATCTGTTCAACCAGTGCATCACCCGCCTCAATATCAACCCCAGCGTCACGGTAGCTAATAGATGTATTGCTTGATTGGTCGTTCGAATTCAAAGCTTTCTCGCTTTCTACAAGATAAAAACAAATAAAAGGTTAAAATACACATTTATCGTGTATTTTTTGTAATACTCGATTTTAACCTAAATGATGCCTAAACGAGAAAAGACTGAACGATAAAAGCCTTGTTATTACGCTTTAATTGCTATGTAAGATTATATAAATGAAACAGCTGCTCCTAGATATACAGCCAGATACATTACCTAGCATTGCTAACTTCGTGGCTGGCCGAAACGCTGAGGCATTGCACAGTCTGTATCAAGCGCTACAAATCGGCGCCGAAAGCCGTTTTATTTACTTTTGGGGATCGCAAGGCAGCGGAAAAACGCACCTTCTTAAAGCAGCGCAGGCGCTAGCAAAGGGATCGAACATTAATCTTGTTATTGCCGACGATGTAAATCTGCTAAATGAAGAAGCACAAATCGCTTTATTCGACGCTTACAATCAAACACGTGCGACAAACGGCGTGCTGCTTGCCGCCGGTAACGCATCCCCAAGCCAAATGAATTTGCGTGATGACCTTGCTACTCGTTTAGCATGGGGATTAACTTACCAACTTCACCCGCTCACTGATGAAGAGAAAGCTAAAGCACTGCAATCACATGCATTAGAACGTGGCATGAAATTGCCTGATGAAGTTGTAGATTATTGCTTGCGCCATTTGCGCCGTGATTTGCCAAGCTTAATGGCAATTTTAGATGCGCTTGATGAATGGTCGCTCACTGAAAAGCGCCCTGTCACTGTGCCGCTTCTTAAGAAATTACTTCAATTACCGCTTATTTAACTTAATAAAAATTCAAAAATGCTACGTGTATCAGAGATTAAACTACCTTTAGATAATGCAACTTCACTGCATCACGACCCCGAAGTCATTCAAGCCGCACTGATTAAAAAACTAGGCATTCAAGCCAGTGAATTAATCAGTATGGTAATTTTTAAGCGTGGTGTAGATGCCCGTAAATCGCACGCGATTTTGTTTGTTTACACGCTGGATATTGAAGTTAAAAACGAAGCTAAAATTTTAGGAAAATTCAAAAAAGATCCACACGTTAAAGAAGCACCCGACACCTCTTACCATTTTGTGGCAAAAGCCCAAGAAAATAGCAAATCGCTTAGACCAGTGATTATTGGTTTTGGGCCATCGGGCATTTTTGCAGCGCTTATTTTGGCACAATCTGGCTTTAAGCCGATTGTCTTAGAGCGTGGCAAAGCGGTTCGCGAACGCACCAAAGATACATGGGGATTGTGGCGAAAAAGTGTACTCAACCCAGAATCAAATGTGCAGTTTGGTGAAGGTGGCGCGGGTACTTTTTCCGATGGAAAACTCTACAGCCAAATTAAAGACCCCAACCATTACGGCCGCAAAGTGCTAAATGAATTTGTGAAGGCTGGCGCACCGGAAGAGATTTTATACGTCAGCCATCCGCATATCGGTACATTCCGTTTAGTGGGCATGGTAGAGGAAATGCGTCAAAATATTATCGCACTAGGTGGTGAAATCCGATTTCAAAGCCGTGTAGATGACATTGAAATTGAAAACGGCCAAGTGCAAGGTGTGGTGCTACAAAATGGTGAGCGCATTATAACGAACCATCTAGTATTGGCGGTGGGCCACAGCGCCCGAGACACATTTGAGATGTTACAAAAACGTGGCATTTATATTGAGGCTAAGCCTTTCTCTGTAGGCTTCAGAATCGAGCATCCTCAATCACTCATTGATCATGCTCGCTTTGGTCCGAATGCCCAACACCCTGTCCTAGGGGCAGCTGATTACAAACTAGTCCATCATGCAAAGAATGGTCGCAGTGTGTATAGCTTTTGTATGTGCCCAGGTGGCACAGTAGTAGCCGCGGCATCTGAAGAAGGCCGCGTAGTGACTAATGGAATGAGTCAATATTCACGCAATGAACGTAACGCTAATGCTGGCATTGTTGTAGGCATTAATCCATTAGAAGACTATCCAGGAGACCCGCTTGCAGGGATGGAGTTTCAACGCAAATGGGAGGCGCGAGCTTTTGAACTAGGTGGTAAAAATTACCAAGCGCCAGGGCAACTCATTGGCGATTTTATCAAAGGCAAACCATCTTCCACGTTTGGAACAGTTCAACCTTCATACACCCCAGGCGTCCATCTAACAGATTTAAGCACCGCCTTACCTGAATATGCAATTACTGCGATTCGTGAGGCAATACCCGCCTTTGCAAAACAAATTAAAGATTTTGATTTGCCTGATGGAGTGCTGACAGGCGTAGAAACTAGAACTTCATCGCCAATTAAAATTAAACGCGACGAGGAAAGCCTTCAAAGTATCAACACTAGAGGACTCTACCCGACGGGAGAGGGTGCAGGTTATGCAGGTGGAATTTTGTCGGCCGCTGTAGACGGAATTAAAATTGCTGAGGCTGTAGCAAAAAGCATTACAAATATTAAATAAATGATTCAAAACTATGCTAACGTCACAGCGATCTTCCCTTCGCCTGTTTTGCCTAGATTGTCAGTCCAGTTTACATGGATCACATCACCAACTTTGGCACCGCGCAGATGAAAAGTAAGATAAGGATTCTTTGAAATTCCGGTTCCCCACTGAGCTTCCAATAAGACATTTCCGTTAATGGAAGCACTCACTAACTGAATAAAATTAGCGGGGATAAGATCTCCGTAATCATTTTTGCGCCGACCGGTTTCCATCGGATGACTCATTAAGATTTTTACTTCAGTAACTTCGCCGCTAAGCTGGGCGCGCATACGAATATTTTCAGACATTTTAGCCACATCCATTCTCTAAAACTTCAACCCGTTTTTTTGCCGAAAAATAACGGTTACCAGATTTAATTACTGCTTGCACATCTGAGGTCTCAGCCATTTTGATACGCGTTACAACAAAACCATCGACGCCTTGACCAAATACAAAATTAGCAATTAAAGCGGTAGGATTATTCTCTACAAAAATCGCAATAGATTGGGTATTTGGAATATGACTATTAACTTCTATTTGGACAACCGCACCATTTTCAGCCTTGTCTGGAGCTATAATTTGAATATCGTTTGATATCGTAACGTTACTAATCTCCAATGCGGCAAGCGCTTCTTGCAACTTATCAGCTTGAAAAGCTGGGATATTCCAGATATCAGCGAATGCCTTAATAGGCAAAAGTGCAACAGCACCCGCTGCAAATAATGCTTTAATAAACTTTCTTCGTTGCATCATAATTGATTCCTTTTTTGTACTAATTAAACCAGCTACTTTTCTTAGGTTCATCGACCAGGGTACGCAGCTCTTTTAACCTCGCTTCAACAATTGACTGCTGATAAAAATCCCCATCACCTGAACGAACTGCCAAATCCATTTGCTCTAGTGCTTTAGGGGTATTGTAGCGCCTAAAATAGGCTTCGCCTTGTGCTTGGTGGCTCAATAAATTTTTACCTTGTGCAGCAAACGCTTTGGATTTTAACTCGTACATATATGCATCGGCGGGATATAAGCTTTGCTTTTCATTCAATAGTTGAAGTGCTTGTTGCGGTTGGTGAATGCGTAAAAAATGTTCAGCATAACCATAAATAAGCGCTCGACTACCTGGGTAAATTGCCAAGCCAGCTTGATAAGCTTTTGCTGCCTGAATTGGGTTGTCGCGTGAAACCTCTATATTTGCTGCAAGACTTGAGAATAATGGGTGATTAGGTGAGTTTGCACGGAGCCAATTTAACTCCTTAGTTGCGCCATCGACATTACCCAAACGCAACATGGCAATGGCTAGCCCATAATGTTGCGCACTTTCACTAGTGTATCTTCTATCTTGGATATTGTTTTGGAATAAAGACACTGCTTGGTTAGCCGGTCCCATGTTTGCCAAGACTTTAGCTCTTACTAAATCAAAATCAGGCGAATAAGGCACCATACGATAGTGCCCATTGGCAATACGTGCCGAAACGTCGGCAATTCTCTCACTAGTAATGGGGTGAGTCCTTAAAAAAGTTGGCGCACTTCCTTCTACAAAACGCGTACCTTTTTGCAGGGTTTCAAAAAAGCTCACCATAGCATGGGTGTCGTAACCTGCACTTTCTAAAATCGAGATACCCACACGGTCTGCTTCACGCTCGTGATCTCGAGTGTAATCTAATTGCCTCTGTACAGAACCGGCAGATGAGGTAGTCATCGCCGCACTTGCCAATTGCGGATTAGCACGTGCAGAAAGAATCGCCAAAGCCATACCTGCCAGGCTAATCAACGAATCATTCTTTTGTTGCGCTAACATTCGGGCCATATGGTGTTGTACCACGTGGCCGATTTCATGTCCAAGAACACCTGCTAACTCAGACTCATTACTTGCAGCAACAATTAAGCCTGTATGCACTCCTACTACTCCGCCAGGCATAGCAAAAGCGTTAATAGTGTTATCCTTAACAACAAAGAAGCTAAACCACTGTGTCTTATCAGGTCCGTTACTAGCAAGTCGCATACCTAAATTCTGAATGTAATCAGTTATTTCGGGATCCGAAATAACTTCGTCGCTAGTCATCACATCACGCATGATTTGATCAGCAATTTTCTTTTCATCAAGTGGTGAAAGTACGGTTGAAGAAACATCACCCAAATCAGGCAAATCATCCGCCGGCGCAAGGGGCGCAAACAAGATAAATAACAGAAGGCTATAAACTAATTTCATCATTGCGTATGATAACGATATTAAGCATGTAGTTCACGACTCATAATGAAATTATGGTTCAAAATACTTAGATAAGAAGGCAACATTGATGAGCGAACTTACCCATTTTGATAATCAAGGCCAAGCGCACATGGTCGATATTGGCAACAAAGCTGAAACGGAACGCATAGCTATTGCAACAGGCAGCATCCGCATGATGGCTAGCACATTAGCACTCATTATCAAAGGAGATGCCAAAAAAGGGGATGTACTTGGAATTGCAAGAATTGCCGCCATTCAAGCCTCAAAACGAACTTCCGATTTAATCCCACTTTGTCATGCCATTAGCCTAACAAAAGTGGGCGTACAATTTGAAATAGACGAAATAACCAACACCATCCATTGCACCGTGACCGCGAAATGCACAGGTAAAACAGGTGTTGAAATGGAAGCGCTCACATCCACTTGCGTGGCTTTACTAACAATTTACGATATGGTGAAAGCCGTTGACCGCAGCATGGTGATAGGTGATATTAAGCTACTAGAAAAACAAGGTGGAAAATCTGGACATTGGGTGGCTGAGAAGTAGTTACTAACATGCCAATTTCCAGTTAAATAGAAATAATAAGCTTGGTCCTTTTTCTGTCCTTTTATGGAGACAGATCATGGCAGCTTTTAGATATAGAAATAATAAATGGCAAGCAAGAATTCAGCGGAAAGGTAAAAGAACAATTGCAAAATCATTTATTTCAAAACAGGATGCGGAAAAGTGGGCCAGAAGCATTGAAGTTGACTTGGATAAAAACACATACATCAATACCAGCCTAGCTGAAAAAACTACATTTAAAGAGCTTATAGAGCGTTACATGCGTGAAGTTACCCCAACTATGCGTAGCGCTGAGACTGATTTAATTAAACTAAAAGCCCTTTCAAAAAGACCTATTGGCCAAATAAACATGTTGGCATTGACCCCATCAAGAGTAGCCGAGTATAGGGACATACGCTTAAAAGAAGTAAGTACAGGAACTGTCATACGAGACCTTTGTTATTTCTCTAGCATCATTAATCACGCAAGACGTGAGTGGGGTATCAACATAACCAACCCTGTAACTTTAGTTAAAAAGCCTCCATCCCCCAAAGGCAGGGAGAGAACACTAACCGAGACTGAAAGGGCGCAGTTGATAGAAACACTGAAAGCTGCAACTAAAAACCACTTCAGTCTATGGATGCCATATATCGTTGAGTTTGCCTTAGAGACCGCTATGCGACTTGGTGAAATCACATCACTGCGCTGGGAGAATGTTGACCTATCTAAACGAGTTGCTTATTTACCACTGACAAAGAATGGTGATAGTCGTTATGTGCCGCTATCAACAGCAGCAATCAGAATACTTAATCTATTACCACGAAGTATTGAAGGTAGGGTTTTTCCTGTGAATAAAACCACGGTTTCGGCAAGGTTCACACGACTTGCAAGAAAAGCTAGGTTAGTGGATTTAAGATTTCATGATTTGAGACATACTGCAATAACCAATATGGCAAGTAAATTAACTAATGTTCTTGAGCTATCTGCAGTAACAGGTCATAAAACATTATCTATGCTGAAACGTTACACTCACTTTAAAGCTGAGGATCTTGCAAAAAAACTAAGGTAACTGGGTTCGCCAAATATCGGATATTATCATATAGGTTATTGATTTTAATGTTAATTATTTATTTCTGTATAGGATTTAGTACACATAATAGTGTGTAAAGAGTGGACTGATAACGGAACTTTGGGTTCTTTGCTACTTTATTGAATGCTCATAGAACGTACTCAGGAATTCCTCATGTATTACACTTGAGTAAAGATTCTTCATGTAGGTGAAATCTAACGCACCACTTGGATAAAAGACTGGTTCAAAATCAGTTTTAAACATTTCAGGATCCTTGATCTTAGCTGTGCTATTGATTACCTCTGAGTATGCATCCTCCATAACTTGTCTTAACTCTTGTAAATGTTCTGCTTGGCAAATAAATGAGTCATGAACAGGTAAGCAAAGTATCCCCTTGCTCATCATTCTCATCATGACCGACTCTGCAACTTGAGAGTCAATGAATTGAAACTTAAGTCCAAGACCCTTCCCTTTGATGTCTGTTATTAATGGATGTTTCTTAACTAGCAATGCCTCTAAAGATTTGGTGTTCAATCCAAGCTGTTTGACTAAGTTACCATGCAACTTATAGTTGCCTTTCTCATCATTGATCACAGCGTTAACATAGTTCTTGATGATCTTTCTTCTTGATTTATACGGCTCAACCTCCTTGTTATATTCTATGCCCTCATATCTGAGACCTAAATCATATAAGTCGCCCTCTGGTATAGGTTGATTAGATTTCAGATACATCAGCCGTGGATGTAATTCTGAATAATCTATTTCAACGGTTGGTTGACCATTGATGGTGATGTAGCTGCGATAGTCACTTGGGATAAATTGCCACCAGCCTCCATAGAAACGTCCTCCATGTTCAAAACTCCCTCTAGCGAAGATCCTCCTCAATTGGACATGCAAGAAATTAAATATCCGTTGTTTCTTCTTCTTTTCTCCAAACATCCAATCAACCTGATATTCCTTTTTTGACATTCTATTAATCATCTTATCCAAATTATGATTTTCCAAGGATAGGCAGATTGCATGTTGAGTTAGAAATTTATTGAAAGCCTTAAGATTCTTTCGCCAATGACGTATCTGATTGTTGTCTTTAAACGATTGGATTTCTTTTAACTTAGTTACGGGGTCATAGCCTTTTAGGACAATCACATCTTTTTTAATTGGGGCTAAAGGACGCCATGCGTATTTGGTTTTTTGGAACAGCCTCAGGAGATCCCCAGATGGTTTGATTGAAGTTGGGATACATTCCCCATCCTTATTTTTGAAACCTTTTCTTCGTTTAATCCAATCAAGTGATTGAAGCGCATCCAAAACTCTGATTACAGCCGCATGGCTTAGGTCATCTATTTGATGAGGCTTTTTACCGTAACCGCTTTTGCTTGTTGGGACGGCTAATCCACAATTCTTATTGCGACTCCCGTATACCTGATACAACCCCTCAATGATTCTTGTTGCCGCTTTTGTAATTGCTTCAAGCATTCGTTCTTGGGGTTTATTGGTAAGCTCTTGCTGGAGCGTGGCTAGGACGTTGTGAAATACCTTTGAGATTTGATCTTCAAATTTGCTATCCAAATACAAATTTATGTACTTCAAGTGAATATTTTGAATTTTATTGTATTCCATCATTAGGCTTCACTCAGCCCCATCTATTGTGATGAGTTGATTATTAGAAACAACATACTTAATAAATAGTATGAGGGCTAATTTTATGTGTTCAAGAGAGAATTATTAATTAGTAGACAAATACTTAACTCTTTGAGAGATGGGAATGGGTATAAACAAGGTACAAATAAGGCGCAAGCAACGTACAAGAAAGGTACTTATTGGAGAAGCTTAAATGGGCTATGACGTATGAGTTTTTAAGCTATAAATTGCTTAATAACCCTAAATACTTGTTGTGATATAGGGGTGATAGAGTTATCGGTAAAATACTTTACTTCTTTAGCTACAAGCGTGAGTAATTAGATTGATACCATGCAATCTATTCGCTAAACCTAATTTAGGGGTTGTTACTAGCGCTCCCAATCAAATATGCTCAATGGATAACCAAGCTCGCTACAAATCTCTAAGACACCAATTATTGTTGGGAAAGATACAGTTTCAGACTCTATTAAGTTACGTTTAATTTTCATACATGAACTTGGACTTGGTGCATTTGCACAATAGTTCTTGGCTGCATTAACTTTAGATACTATAACTGTGCAGATTTTTTTACTCGCTGCAATCTCTTGTTTGGTAAAAGGCTTGGGTTTGTTTTCTTCAGCCCTCTTTGCCTCCACTCTATTGTCATTAATTATTTCCTGAACAATTTTTCTGTAATCAGCATCAGATGGACATCCACCGTATGGATATTTAGCAATAGTATAAATATTCCAAAGGTTTAGAGGGAAGGGTTTTCTAATTGCAAGCGGGTCGCTTTGCTGATCTCTTAATGATGGATTAATTTCTATACTACGTTGGTTTGATGCCGAAATATTACAAGCACAGGAACGATCCCTATCAAATATGTCAGTCACAACATTTGCCTCAGCTCCGTCAGAATAATTAAAGCTCTTATAATTACCTTCGGAGTTGAAACATGCTTGCTTGAATGAAGATGCAACATAAACGTTCTCAACCGCATTCGCTTGAGGTTGAGGTGCTGTCACCTTTTGATTGCTATCACATCCAGAAATAGCAATTTTGCAATGATCGCCATACTTCCTACATTCGCCTAATGCATAGTTTTGTGCAATTTCTTTTGTAGGCCCTTGGCCAGCCCCATAGGCTAACTTTCCCTCATAGCTTATTGATAGTGAACCACAAGTCCCTTGAAAGTTTGCAAGAGTCTTACAACCTTTACTGGCACAATATTTAATTGCATTTGCATCGGCCTCTTCTTTAGTAATTGCATCCCATGACATTCCGCTTTTCAAAGTATCCCCATCAATAGCAAATGATCCAATGGCATAGCAATTAAGAGGAATATTAAGAATTAATAAAAAAATAAAGGAGAGTTTTTTCATGTGATTCCAAAATTGATTATTATCATGTATAAGTTTTTCAAAACGAAAATAACTAGATATACATAATAACTCAATAAAATATATGTGGTAAATTTTGAATATTATTATTCAAAATATTTAGGAGACCTTAATGAAATACCTAGCATTATTTATATGCTTAATATCATTATCTGCTAAAGCTGCAGATTGGGTTAATGTAGGCTCTGACCGTTTGGGTGACCTTGCTTATGACCAATCAAGAATAGAGATTCTTGATCCATGGTATTACAACACTACCAATAAAGTTATCAGGGTGCCTATTCTGAATAATTATAATCAACCACAAAATTACTACACCAAGTCACGCCCTTACATGTCAACGGTAGACATTCAATTATTTGATTGCAAAACAGGCTATACAAGAACAGCAAGAGTGGTTGTCTCATCTCAGAAATGGGACTCTGGCGATAAAATTGGTGATTCTTATTTTAGTGAAGAAGAAGCTCCTTGGATAAAAGCTGGGCCGTTGAATGGAAAAGTTTTTACTAAGCTAAGATACTTATGTAATTGATTCTGGGAATTTCCAGAAAAAAGTATCCGCATATCAAAAGATTACAAACTGTCTACAAGAGTTATAAAAAGAAAAACCCACTAAGAGTCTAGTGGGCTATATAGTCTTAGCATGAGCTGATTTACAGCAAGAAAATTACTTAATTCTTAACGGTTATTACCCCGAATTGACTAACTTGTTTCTGATAATAAATTTTTCCTGTCTTATCACCAATCACCTTTATACCCAATATCAAAGTATCACTGGAATTCTGAGCTTGGATTGAAAAGTGCTTATCAAGCTTTATATGAAAGCCATCTCTTTGTTCCACACCGACACGGCTCAGATTGTAAGCTTTGTACAAACCATACTTGTCACCATTAGTTAACTCTAAATTTGTATCAGCCCCATCACTATCGGCAAAACATGCAAGTATATTTATGTGTTCATTACCACCACCTGCACCCATACCACAAGTAAGAATTGCTGTGAAGCTAGCATCAACATCGGGAGCTGGTGTTGCATCTGCCGCTGGAGCCGCTACTGGTGCCGCATCTGCTACTGGTGCCGCATCTGCTGCTGGAGCCGCTACTGGTGCGGCATCTACCGCTGGAGAAATTTCGCTCTTTTTCACAGGATTTTCAATAATTTTTAGATTTTTCCCATCAACAACTTCCAGAAGATTTTCTACAGAAGCTGATTCAGATTGATCACAAACTAGAAAGTACCCTTTTAGGAAAGATTTTTTACAGTGCTGAGTCATTGTTTTGAAGACTTCATTCATCTTTTCTTTAGTTGAACTTGTATAACGGTAGATTTCAAAATCGTATGTATTATTGTTATACTCACGCCCTTCTGATGCACCTATAATCAATGCTGCAATATCTTTGTTGCCCAACTTCAATTGATCAATCAGTTTTGAATTGAATGAGACACCCAAACCATCTAAGGTTGTTTTTTCATTTGTATAAACTGAAGGCTTAGAGCATCCAATTAAGCTAAAAAGCATTATTGAAAGCAAAACAATTTTTCTAGCATTCTTGTGTTTCACAACTTATTCCCCTTTGGTTATATAAAACATATAAATTTATTCAGTAAATGAAAACTCATTTTTTTATCATTTTCCAATTTAATATTATCTTTTTCAGTTACTTTTTTTCATCAGGTTTCATAGAGTCTCTAATTTCCTCGAGCAATGATACGGTTTGATTTATTTTAAAATACCAACAAACAATTTCCCTGCAAATTAGCAGGAATAAAATGAAAACGATGAGCCCTAAAAGTAAGTCTTGAATAAAACTATCCACAATAAACCCCTCCAAAAACTATTTAGTAAGAACTTCTATAAATGACGTAAAACTATCAATTGCTTTAATTAACTTATACAAAACAACTAGCCCTAGTAAAGAATAGAGAATTACAAGGTTTCTTGCTGTTTTTTTGTCTACAAAAAATTTAACTAAAAAATAAAAACTGATGCCTGATATTAATATCAAAATAATAAAATTCAACATCCTAATATAACCATTGATTAAGCAATATATTTATAAAGATTACCATTTGACTGCCAACCAGTTAGAAAGAGTCAATAAAACTAAAAAATAGATTTTAGTAATAGTTTTATGAATTTTTTTATAATGATTACCACATTAACAAATTTTATAAAAAAATTAAATGGAATTCATATTTTTTATTTGGTCAAAATAGTATGCTTAGTGGGACCAAAACAATGCGGCTGATTTAGGGGGTACGGGTACGGTGGGGTTGTTGGGATCTGAAAATCAAAGGGGTGTCCCTCTTAAAATTATGATATCTTTAATCCTGTCCTTTTACGGTCCTTTTGGTCCTTTTAAAAGGGCATTTTTAATCAAAAGAAAAAAGAGCAAGAATTATTCCTAATTAACATATAACCCTTGGTAAAACAGGTGTTGAAATGGAAGCGCTCACATCCACTTGCGTGGCTTTACTAACAATTTACGATATGGTGAAAGCCGTTGACCGCAGCATGGTGATAGGTGATATTAAGCTACTAGAAAAACAAGGTGGAAAATCTGGACATTGGATAGCATAATTCCTAACCCAAGAGGATTTTTAAAACCATCGCCACGTTATCAACACCGACTAACCAAACGACAAAGGCTAGAATCAACCCAAACTTAATCACTAAATAAAGCGGTTTACTGAATTTTTTCAGTTTTCGTCTATATTTACCAACCAACCAGAAGAAGCGGAAAATCTTATTGATTCCACCCGTTTGGTCTCCGGTTTCGTTTGGAGAACTCCCAGCGGTCATTACCACTTTTGCAAGCCAACGATTAATTGCTGTTGCCCAGCGATACTTCATCGGGCGCTCTACATCACACAATAAAATAATCCGTGTTTTATTGGTCTCATTGATGGCCCAATGGATGTAGGTTTCATCAAAAATCACCCCTTCACCATCACGCCAACTATATCGTTGTTGGTTGACATCAATAAAAGCACGGTCATCATTAGGAGTTGATAAGCCCAAGTGATAGCGCAATGAACCTGCGTAAGGATCTCGGTGTGGATTGAGCTTTGAACCAGGTGGCAATTCCGTAAACATGGCCGCCTTCACCTCTGGAACTTGCGCAAGCAAAGCCACAGTTTTAGGACAAAATTGAAGAGCAGAAGGATGCTTCGCCTCATACCATTTTAGATAAAAACGCTTCCAGCCTTTTTTGAAAAATGAATTAAAACCAGCATCATCATTCTTTTCTGCAGCTTTAATTTTTTCTAGCTTATCCAGCGCCAAAGCTTCATCACGAATAATCTCCCAATTGTCCTCTAAAAGCTTCAAGCCTTTAAATTCATTCACTGGAATATAGGGTTGACTAGTCGGCACCTTTGAAAATAGATAGATAAAGATATTGATAGGAGATACAACTGAAGAGTGATCAAAGATTTGCCTAAAAAATGGCAACCTGGCTTTGCCTCGAAAGTGCACAAAAAGAATACAAGCTGCGTACAAAACTAAAATTATGTATTTCATTGTCATCACTTTGCTATTCGTAATAGGGTCATTCTAAAAACTAGGCTTTGATTAAGCAAACATAAATCAATGCTTCATTGAGCTTAATCAATTGGCAATGCAAAAGGGCTGGCATCAACAAATGGTTTTTCATCTGCCATCAGCTCTGAAACCAAACGTGCGCTTGCTGGCGCCATAGTAAGGCCATAACGAAAATGCCCAGTATTGAGATAAAGATTTTTTATCTGTGGATGCGCTGAAATCGTTGGTAAATTCTCAGGTGTACCCGGCCGCAATCCGCTCCAATGCTTAATGATATGCAATCCCTTTAATGAGGGCATGATAGCCTCTGCCTTTTTGGCAAGCTCAGCTTTAACTTCTTCAGTCACTGATGTATCAAAACCGACATCCTCTAAAGTGCTCCCCGCGAGCAATTGTCCATCGGCACGAGGAATCATGTAAAAGCCTTCTTTATAAACAATTTGTTTAAGATTTTCGGCAGGTTGATAAAGTAAAATCTGCCCCCGCATCGGTTTGATATTGAGCTTGTCGGCGACAGACTTAAGCAACTGAAAACTCCAAGCCCCAGAAGTTACAACAAATTTTTCCGCTTTAATCTCCAAACCATCTAGGGTTTTCCAAGTGTTAATCGGCTTAATTTCATCCAGCGGTTTCAGCTCAGTGTGCTCTAGTAAGGTTACATTGTTTTGCTCCAACCACTTACGAAGGGCTCTCATCAAGAAAGGTGGTCTAGCTTGGCAAACATCGGGCATCCAAAGAGATAGCTGACTGTGTTGATTTAAAGCGAGCTGAGTATCGACGTTGTCAACCATCTCATACGCCTGATTGTGAGCTTCACACCACTTAATTGCAGCTGTTTGATCATAGGGTGGAAGCAATAAAAAACCTGAATTGATAAAGCCTGTCGGGAATCCTGTTTCGCTTTCTAAACGTTCACAAATTTGCTGATAAGATTTTGCACCATAGCCAGTTAGTTGATTAACTGGCTCGGAGTACATCCAAGGCAACAAAGGAAAAATAATCCCCCCACCGGCCCAAGATGACTCGCCTGACGTCTGACTGGCAATTTGATTACGCTCAACAATGGTGACCTGGTAACCACGATCCACCAGTGCCATTGCCGTCATACACCCAACAATGCCTCCTCCAACAATAACGACATGTTCGCTCAAGTTTCTTTACCTGTGAGAAGAATGCGTTCTGCCAATACTAAGTCATGTGGCTTAGCGAGCAAGACCACAACATCACCCTCTTTAAAAACGAAATCCGGCGACACTTCTACAGGATGCGCATCACGCCTCACAGCTGTGATTTCAGCCTTACAAAGTCCAAAGTAAATATCTTTGAGCGGCTTACCTATGCAATAAGCCAATGCATTAAGCGGCACAGAATGCATACGCGGCACAGCGCGTTCCACCGCTTCATCTCCATCCGAAATGCCGTGGAAAAATCCTTTAAACATCTTGTAGCGCTCTTCACGGAAGATACGGATACGCTTAACTACACGATTAAGCGGCACCCCCAATAAAACTAATGCGTGAGAAGCCAACATTAAACTGCCTTCTAGCACCTCAGGCACAACTTCCGAAGCCCCTGCATCACGGAAGCGTTCCATATTAGTATCGTCAACAGTCCTTACTACAACTGGTAAATTCGGAAAGTAATCGTTCACTAAATGCAGAATTTTGATTGCTGCTGGGGGGTCATCATAACTAATAATCAAGGCTTTTGCTCTTGCTGCACCTGCCGCAGCTAGTACCAACCTTTTTCCTGCATCGCCATACATCACATTCTCTCCCGCACTTGCCGCTTCTTGAACACGAGCAGGATCAATATCCAAAGCAATAAAGGGAAATTTCTCTTCTTTTAAGAATCGACTTAAATATTGACCGCTACGTCCGAAGCCACAAATAATTACATGGTCTTTAAGTTGCTTGCCGACACTTTCAATTCCCTCAATTTGATTTTTACGATTGCGAGTGTAACTGCGCGAGAGAAACTCGGCGATTTGCAAGTTGTGCTGAATAATAAATGGTGCAATAAACATTGAAAGCAAAGAAGCAGCCAAAACAATCTGTAGGACATCATTACTAATCAATCCATTTTCCATACCAAGCGAGAATACAACGAATGAGAATTCACCCGCTTGCGCTAGAGTCACTCCAGCTCTAACCGCAACCCCAGGCTCGTAACGGAAATAGCGACTAAGCAAGGCAACAACTAAAGACTTAAAAACAATCAGTCCAACGACCACCATCAATATATCGAATAGATTGCCAGCCAAACTATGGAAATCTAACAACATACCGATAGTAATAAAAAACAAACCCATCAAAATATCGCGAAATGCGGCAATATCTGCTTCTACCTGGTAGCGAAAGCGCGTTTCTGAAATCAACATCCCCGCAATAAATGCACCTAGCGCATAAGACAAACCTGCTACTTTGGTGGCATATGCCAACACCATAGTCACCATTAAGACGTTCATCACAAACAGTTCACGAGAACGCTGACGCGCTACGACGCCGAACCAGCGATTCATTAAATTCTTACCAAAGAAGAATAGGATTGACAGCATCACTGCCGCTTTAAGAAATGCGATTCCCAGCGTATAGGCCAAGGACCCTGATGGACTTGCGATAGCAGGAATCACCACAAGCAAAGGCACAACTGCTAAATCTTGAAATAAGAGGACACCAATGGCGACGCGCCCATGTCGAGAATTTAAATCCAAACGTTCAACAAGTAATTTAGACACAATCGCTGTAGAGGACATTGCCAATGCACCCCCAATGACAAGAGAAGCTTGCCAATGAAGATCTAGAGTCAAGCATACTAAAATAATAGCACCCATGGTGAACAAAACCTGCAATCCACCAATACCCAACACAATGCGGCGCATGGCATAGAGTTGAGCCAAGCTGAATTCCAAACCTATGCTAAACATCAAGAACACAATGCCAAACTCCGCCAGTTCTCGGTTAGCTTCAGTATCAGGTAAGAATCCGAAGCTTTTTGGGCCAAGCAACAAGCCAACCAAAAAATAGGCCAGCATTCCAGGCAAACGAAATGCTCGAAACAGCGCAACCAAAAGGACTGAGCTGACGAGTAAAAGTAAAATGGCAGGTAACGTTTCGTGCATAAATCCTTAAATAATGCAAAATGTGTGCCGACTTAGCTAAAAGTCAGTTTTATTTGCAAATGTATCCTTTATTCATGATGAATTCCCTTTTATACTTGGCATGTATGGAAAATCTATCATTACAAAAATCTAACGCCAATAAAACGCCCATCGAGCTTGCGAAATCAGTACTTTTGATTGAAGCAAGTGCTGTTGAAGCACTAACCCAAAAACTTGATGGCAATTTCACTAAAGCAGTTGACCTTATTTTACAATGCCAAGGTCGTGTTGTGGTAAGCGGGATGGGTAAATCTGGACATATTGGCAATAAAATAGCTGCCACACTTGCTAGTACTGGAACCCCAGCGTTCTTCATGCACCCGGCAGAAGCCAGTCATGGCGATTTAGGTATGATTACTAAAGATGATGTAGTCATCGCACTATCCAACTCTGGTGAAAGCGATGAGATCCTCACTATCTTGCCTTTGCTTAAACGCATGGGCACAAAAATTATCAGCATCACTGGCAAAAAAGATTCAACATTAGCAAGACAAGGTGATACGCATCTAGATGCTGAAGTTGCAATTGAAGCTTGCCCCTTGGGTCTTGCCCCAACCGCAAGTACCACAGCCATGCTGGCGCTAGGCGATGCACTAGCATTAGCTGTGCTAGACCAACGCGGGTTTTCTGCAGAAGATTTCGCACGCTCACATCCTGGCGGCAGCATCGGTAGAAGGCTTCTGATACGAATAGAAGATATCATGCGCAAAGGCAATGCGGTGCCAAGTGTAAATATTGAAGTCAGCCTAAAAGATGCACTTATTGAAATGTCGCGTAAAGGTTTAGGAATGACAGCCATCGTAGATGGCCAAAACAAACCCTTAGGAATTTTTACAGACGGTGACTTGAGACGTGCCTTTGAAAATGGCATCGATATCAACAAAACTAGCATTCGCGATGTAATGCATGCAAATCCTCAAAATATTCATCCTGAGCAATTGGCTGTTGAGGCTGTTGAAATAATGGAGCAAAGAAAAATTACAGCTTTGTTAGTTGTAAGCCAGCAAGGTGACTTAATAGGTGCACTCAATATGCACGATTTACTTATTGCAAAGGTTGTTTAAAAGTGACTTTATCAGACAAAATTTCAATTGAAGAACGCGCTAAGAAAATCAAAGTGGTTATTTTTGATGTAGATGGTGTCATGACCAATGGTGGATTGATGCTAGGCGACGATGGATTAGAATACAAAAATTTTCACTCCCAAGATGGTTTAGGTTTAAAGCTTTTACACAACACAGGAATAAAAATGGCCATTGTGACCGGGCGAAGCTCTAACGTGGTCACCAAACGAGCAGAAAACATCAAAATCACTAACATTTATCAAGGGGTAGAGGATAAATTAGAAGCCTTTAATGCTATTTTGAAAGACTTAAACGTAACTGCTGAAGAATGCATGTTCATGGGTGATGATGTTATTGATCTCCCCCCAATGCGCCGTGCTGGCTTAGCTGTCACAGTGCCTCACGCGATGCCACTAGTAAAGGAATATGCTCATTACATTACTAACCGCGAAGCTGGTCATGGCGCTGTGCGTGAGCTCTGCGAGCTACTAATGAAAGCCCAAGGCACGTTTGACAGCCAAATGGCGAAATTTCTTAAGTAAAGTACTTCCTAAGACAGACCTGATATGAAAGGACGCAGTCCAATTATTTTTACAGTGATTGTGCTAGGGGTGCTTGCCCTTATAACATTTTGGATTGATAACACTGTTAAATTAGGCATTACAAATACGGATGGCAGCAATCGTCATGATGTTGACTATTTTGTAGAGAATTTCGTCACCACAAAAACAGATTTAAACGGTAATTTACGTAATATGCTTGCGGCAACCGAAATGCGACATTATCCAGATAACGATACAACCGAATTAGAGAGACCGCGCTACACACAATATGGTAATAACAAGCCTTACACCCAAATTGAAGCGCAAAAAGGGTTTGTATCATCGAATGGGGAAGTTGTTGAATTCAAAGGAAATGTGATTATAGTTCGGCAGGCTTTTGAGGGGCGAGGCGAAATGCACCTCAAGACTGACTATCTTAAAATTTTACCAAAAACGGAATATGCCAGCACAGCAAGCGATGTCGTTATCACTCAAGACCCTAAAACAGTGATTCATGGCACCGGCATGATTTATGATAAAAATGAACAAGACTTCACTTTACAAAAAAGAGTGCGAGTACATTATGAAAAACCAGATACAAAATCCGCCAAACCGCTATTGCCTAAATTTGTAACAAGCGATAAGGTGAATCCTACACAAACCACTAACAAAGTAGCCCTAAATAATAAGGCAAGCGATGCTAAAAAACCCTCAGACCAATCTCGCAAATCAAACCGCGAACAAAAGAAAAATTGATTTTGTAGTTATTATGGTGCGGCATTTTTTTATTTCCTGTTTATTTATGTTGCTTGCAACGAATGCTTTTGCTGAAAAAGCAGATAAAGATAAACCAATTGAAATTGAGGCCGACACAGTCACAGTGAACGACGCAAAAAAAGTCAGCGTTTACACAGGCAATGTGATTGTGACACAAGGAACTTTGCTGATTAAAGCCGACAAATTGGTTGTACGTGAAGATGAGTCAGGGTTTCAACACAGTTCCTCTTATGGCAATCCAACGACCTTCAAACAAAAACGTGAGGGCAAAGACGAATACATGGAAGGGGCAGCACAGCGCATTGAATATGACGGCCGCATGGATAAAGTTCAGTTATATACAAAAGCCTGGGTAAAAAAAGGTGAAGATATAGTGCATGGTGATTACATTATGTATGACGCTAATGCAGAGTATTCAGAAGTTATTGGTGGCGGTCCTAAGTCAGCCACTCCAGCAACACCTACTGGCCGCGTTAAAGCAATTATCCAACCTAAAAATAAACCTATTGATAACAACTAAGCGGCACCATGACTGAATTAATTGTTCAAAATTTACGCAAACAGTATAAAGCGCGTACTGTTGTTCATGATATATCGCTTAATATCAAAAGTGGTGAAGTAGTTGGTTTGCTTGGCCCCAACGGCGCTGGCAAAACTACAAGTTTTTATATGATTGTAGGTTTGGTCCCATCGAATAGCGGGAAAATAATTTTCAATAATAAAGATATTAGTCGTCTTCCTATTCATCAACGTGCACGCATGGGCATTTCATATTTACCTCAAGAGCCTTCTATTTTCAGAAAACTCAGTTCTGAAGACAATATCCGTGCAGTCCTAGAATTACAAAATCTAACTTCTGATGCTGTTGAGAAACGTTTAAATGAATTGCTAGAAGAACTCCATATTTCGCACATTCGTGACAATTTGGCGGTGAGCCTATCTGGCGGTGAGCGTCGTCGCGTTGAAATTGCACGTTGCTTGGCGACTAACCCAACATTTATTTTATTGGATGAACCTTTTGCTGGAATTGACCCAATTGCAGTTCTGGATATTCAAAAAACGATTAAGTTTTTAACCGCTAAAAATATTGGCGTACTGATTACCGACCATAATGTACGTGAAACGCTCGGCATCTGCGATAGGGCGTATATTGTGAATGAGGGGCGCGTCTTTGCTTCTGGCACACCTACAGAGATTATTGAAAACCAAGACGTTAGAGCAGTCTACTTAGGCAAAGATTTCCGCCTTTAATGTACCAAAGAGAATTAAGCGCTAAATGAAACAAAGCCTACAACTCAAATTCTCACAAAATCTTGCACTAACCCCGCAACTTCAGCAGTCTATTCGTTTGCTTCAACTCTCATCACAAGAATTGAATCAAGAGTTAGAGATCATCTTAGAAGAAAACCCGTTACTTGAGCGAACCGACAAAAATGATGATGGTTCTGAGAGTGTAAGTGACTTTTCAAGCGAAGTATTTAACTCACAAGAAACATCGATCAATTCGAACACTGCGCAAAATGATGAAGAAAGTTCTGCCAGAAGTTCAGATCAAGACTCATTAAGTGAAGATTACTTCGGGGGGAATACTACACACCACTGGGAGGAAAACAATAACCCAGATGATGATAATGACTTCATTTTTCAAGAAGCTGTTGCTCCTACTTTGCGTGAGCATCTCATCAGTCAACTTCAACTAATGCAGCTTTCAGAGCGTGACCAAACCTTATCTATTTTTTTAGTTGATGCAGTGAACGAAGATGGTTATTTAGAGCAAACCTTAGAAGACTTAGAAGCACTTCTTCCCAAAGAACTTGAAATTGATATATTAGAGCTTGAAACGGCACTCAAACACATTCAACACTTAGATCCGCCTGGTATTGGAGCACGCAATTTATCAGAATGTCTCATGTTGCAATTACAACTTTTACCAAATGCAACCTGCGTAGAAAATAAAAATGTTTTTGAACTCGCTCTAAAAATTGCTAAGCATCATTTAGTGACACTTGCGTCACGTGATTATGCAAAGCTTAAAAAAATATTGCACTGCAATGATGACGATCTTCGTATAGCTCAGCAAATGCTAAAACAACTTAATCCGCGCCCGGGTAGTGACTTCACTAAACTTGCTTCAGGCCATTATATACAGCATGAAATTGTTGTTAAGAAAATTAAAGGCCAATGGCTCGCTAGCTTAAATGATGAAGTTGTTCCAAAGTTGCGCATCAATAAGCTTTACGCAGATATTTTGAAACGCAATCGCGATAGTTCGAATCAATATTTAAACAGCCAAATGCAAGAAGCAAAATGGATGATTAAAAATATAGAGCAACGCTTTTCTACTATTTTGCGTGTTTCACAAGCTATTATCGACCAACAAAGTAAGTTTTTCGAACATGGTGAAATTGCAATGCGCCCTCTGGTCTTGCGAGAAATCGCAGATGAGCTTGGCCTTCATGAGTCTACAGTTTCAAGGGTAACTACACGTAAGTATATGCTTACACCGCGCGGAATTTATGAGCTAAAATATTTCTTTGGAAGCCACGTTGCCACCGATACGGGCGGCGCATGTTCGGCCACCGCCATTCGGGCACTCATTAAACAAATGGTGGCTGAAGAGAACCCAAAAAAACCACTTTCAGATAATCAGCTTACTGAAGTGTTATCAAGACAAGGCATTGTCGTTGCAAGACGTACAATTGCCAAATACCGCGAGTCTTTAAACATTCCCGCGGCCAACCAACGCAAGTCTTTATAAAACTTGCATAACAACCACAAAAAGGAGTTAACCATGAATCTGCATTTAACTGGGCACCACTTAGAAATCACTCCTGCTTTACGTGAATATATCCAAACAAAATTGACTAGAGTAAGCAATCATTTTGATCATATGATTGATGTCAAAGTAACATTGACTGTGGAAAAGCTCGCTCAAAAAGTTGAGGCAACCATCCATGTGCCAGGCGCTGATTTGCATGCTGAGTCTATTGATAGCGATATGTATAGTGCTATTGATTTGTTGGCTGACAAACTTGATCGCCAAGTGTTAAAGCATAAAGAAAAACACGCCGATCATCACAAAGCTAACGGCGCAGTTAAGCATCAAGCAACTGAGTAATTCACTAGGTAAAAACTCTAATGGCCGAAATTAGCGTACACCAACTCCACCAAGAGACCCGCCGCAAACTCAAACTTACTTGGGTGGCGGGAAAGTCTGGCGGTGATAATCTATTGAATAGCGAGACAGTTTCCAAGCCTTCGCTAGCTTTGACTGGTCATCGCAATTTCGTCCATCCAAATCGCGTCCAAGTGCTCGGTTGCGCTGAGATGGATTATCTAAATGGGCTAAATGAAAAAGATCAAAAACAAGCCATACTACATTTATTTGCCCAGAAATTAGCAGCGCTCATTGTAGCCAATGGTGAGAAAGTACCTAGTGAACTTATCGCTGCTGCCGAAAAACACCAAACTGCTTTAATGACATCACCACTAGCCAGTCCTAATTTGATGGATTTATTAAGCCATCACTTAGCGCAAGCATTAGCTGAATCAACCAGTGCCCATGGAGTATTTATTGAGGTACAAGGCTTCGGAGTGCTTATTAAAGGCAGTCCGGCCATCGGTAAAAGCGAGTTAGCCTTAGAGCTGATTTCACGGGGCCATCGTTTAGTAGCTGATGATATCGTTGATTTTTACCGCGTATCACCTGAGCGCATTGAAGGCCGCTGCCCTCCATTATTACAAGATTTCCTAGAAGTCCGTGGATTAGGCATTTTGAATATTCGAGCACTTTTCGGCGATAGCGCCGTCAAACCAACCAAACCGCTAGATTTAATTATTCAACTCGAAATGGCTGAAACATTGTCGCCACAAAACCTAGATAGACTTAAAATCAAATCACATGATGAAGATGTATTGGGTATCAGGGTGCAAAAGGTCGTAATTCCAGTTGCTGCTGGTCGAAATATTGCTGTATTAGTAGAAGTCGCCGTACGCAATCATATGCTGCTATTACGTGGCGTTAACGGTACAAAACAGTTTATGGACAGACAAACACGTGAGTTAAAAAATAACGCGAGTAAAAGCTAATGCAATTAATTATCGTCACAGGCCTTTCAGGCTCAGGCAAAAGCGTTGTTCTCAAAGCACTTGAGGATACAGGCTATTATTGCGTTGACAATTTACCAGCAACGCTGCTTCCGCAAATTTATAAAAACTTAAATGGAAGCCAACCTCGTGTTGCTATTAGCACAGATACTCGTAGCGGCGCGCTAGAAGCACTCCCTGAAAATATCAAAAAACTCAAAGCTCAAGGCGTTAAGCTTCAAGTATTATTTCTTGAGTCTACCAAACAAGCGCTAGTCAAAAGATTTAGTGAAACACGGCGTCGTCATCCCTTAAGTAAGGATGATATTACGCTGGGGGAGAGTATAGAACTTGAGAGGAAATTACTCGCACCGCTCTCTGATTTAGGGCATCGCATTGATACTAGTGACTTAAGCGCGAATACATTACGTGGATGGGTAAAAGATTTTGTAGCCAAAGAAAACAAAAACATTACATTACTATTCACCTCATTTGGCTTTAAGCATGGCATTCCACTAGACGCCGACTTTGTGTTTGATGTTCGTTGTTTGCCAAATCCACATTACGATGCAAAGCTTCGTCCAATGACAGGTCGAGACGCACCTGTAAAAAAATTCTTAGAGGCTCAGCCTTTAGTAAAAGACATGTACCAAGACATTCAAAATTTCGTTACCCGCTGGCTGCCAAGTTTTATACAAGAAAACCGAAGTTACTTAACAATTGCAATTGGATGCACGGGGGGGCAACATCGCTCCGTACATATCGTTGAAGAACTAGGCAAACATTTTTCACAGCAACAACAAGTCTTAATTAGACACCGAGAACTGGAACTGCCTCTATGATTGGTATTTTAATTGTCGCGCATGGCGAGCTTGGTGAGAGTCTCATCGATTGTGCTACCCACGTCATGGGTTCACGCCCACCATTATTAGAACAGTTTGGCATTGATAGACATGCCGACCCATCCACCTTATTACCTGTGATGCAAAAAGTGGTGCAAGATCTTAATGATGGTGATGGTGTGCTTATCCTTTCAGATATTTACGGTGCGACCCCCTGCAATATTGTAAGTAAATTAGTGAAGCAAAACTGCGTGGAAGGCATTGCAGGTGTTAATCTGCCCATGCTTGTACGGGCTCTTACTTACCGAAATGGAGATCTAAAAAAACTCGCTGAAAAAGCCTTGAGTGGTGGCCAAGAAGGCGTAATCAATTTTACTGAAGTCGCCTGTCAAGAGGGTGCATCAAAGGACGATAAATAATGAAGCAAGATATTCTCATCATTAACAAACTTGGCTTGCATGCACGCGCTTCAACTAAGCTCACGCAAACAGCAAGCCAATTTAAAAGCGATATTTGGATTGAACGTAACGGACGACGGGTAAATGCAAAAAGTATTATGGGCGTGATGATGTTAGCTGCAAGCAAAGGTAGCACAATTTCACTTGAAGCGACCGGAGAAGATGAAACTGCAGCAATTGAAGCGCTACTTGAACTAATTAACAATCGCTTTGGTGAGCCCGAATAATGAGTTTTTCTATTCACGGTGTAGGCGTATCGAATGGTATTGCCATAGGCCATGCCCATTTGGTTTCGCACGCCTTGTTAGAAGTTGTTCATTATCAAGTACCTGAAAATTTGATTGAACAAGAAATTGCTCGATTTGATTTAGCAATCAATACGGTAAAGATTGACTTAGAATCTGTAAAAGCTCAATTACCAGCCCGTTCACCAGCTGAATTGAGCGCTTTCATCAATACTCATTTGATGATTTTGAACGACCATACACTCGCTGATGACCCAAAATACAATATCCGAAATGAACAATGTAATGCCGAATGGGCGCTCAAACAGCAGATGGAAAATATCGTCGAGCAGTTTGATCAGATTGAAGATGAATACCTGCGTGAGCGCAAACATGACGTGGTACAAGTCGTTGAACGAATAATAAAAGTACTTCTTGGAAGACCGAGTCAAGTTCATGTTCTTGAACAAGAAAAAGCTATTATTTTAGTTGCACACGATATTTCACCCGCAGATGCCATTCAGTTCAAACAACATCAATTCGCTGCTTTTGTAACCGATGTTGGCGGCGCCACCTCACATACTGCAATTCTGGCGCGTAGCTTGAATATTCCGTCGATTGTTGCATTGCAACGCGCTAGGGCACTTATTCGTGATGGTGAACTACTGATTGTTGATGGAACGCAAGGCGTAGTTATTGTTAATCCAGATAAGGACACGCTTGCTGAATACAAACTCAAACAAGAGCAATGGCAAATAGAGCAGCAAAAACTCAAGCGCATCAAACTCACTAAAGCAGTGACATTAGATGGAACGGCTATTGATTTATATGCCAATATTGAAATTCCTGATGACGTAGTTCAAGTTAAAGCTTCGGGAGCAAGTGGGATTGGTTTATATCGAACTGAATTCTTATTCATGAACCGCCGAGAAGCACCAGGTGAAGAAGAACAGTTTGAAGCCTATAAAGCAGTAGCCGATGCTATGGATGGCAAACCTGTGACCATTCGAACACTCGATTTAGGTGCTGACAAGCAAATAAATCCTGAGACAGAACGTAGCTGCACTAATCCTGCTCTTGGCTTGCGTGCAATTCGCTTATGTTTAGCCGAACCTCAAATGTTCCACGTTCAATTGCGGGCATTGCTTCGCGCATCAGCTTTTGGGAATATAAAAATACTAATTCCAATGCTCTCCTCACTTACGGAGCTTAGACAAACATTGCTATTACTTGAACGCGCAAAACAGAGTCTTCGCCTAGAGAAAATAGCATTTAACAACGATCTAGAAGTTGGCGGAATGATTGAGATTCCTGCGGCAGCACTTTGTGCAGAATCATTTGCCAAAGAACTAGATTTTTTATCAATAGGTACCAATGATTTAATTCAATACTCACTTGCCATCGACCGAACCGATGATAGTGTTTCACACCTTTACAATCCGCTTCATCCTGCGATTATTCAACTTATAGAAATTACACTCAAAGCTGGCCAGAAGCTTGGAAAAAAAGTTTCTGTGTGCGGAGAAATGGCCGGCGATTCAAAATTAACGCGTCTTTTATTGGGTTTAGGCTTACGCCAATTCTCAATGCATCCTTCGCATATTTTGTCAGTGAAACATCAAGTATTACAAAGTGATTTAGATAAATTAGTCCCTTTAGCGCGAAAGATTTTGGCGAGTAGTGACAGTGAAAAAATTGAACCTTTAATCCAAAAAATGAATCTCTGATACATATCGCAGTTCTTCGTTTTACTTCTCACTTGCATCATCAAAAGGAATTATAATTGACTGATTTAACTCACAATCCATTACTCGACTTTTCTGGCTTACCAAAGTTTGATCTAATCAAATCAGAACACATTGAACCTGCTATAGAGCATTTACTTGAATCCGGTCGGAATTGTGTTCAAGCACTAGGCACTTCAACTGAAGTTCCACATTGGGAAAACTTTGTTAAACCGCTTGAGGATATCGAAGAAAAGCTTTCACGTGCCTGGTCTCAAGTAAGCCATATGAATGCGGTAGTCAATAGTCCTGAGTTGCGTGAAGCCTACAACGCGAGCCTACCTAAAATCACTGACTTTTACTCAGACCTAGGCCAAGATGAACGCTTGTATGCTAAATTTCGTGCGCTTAAAAAGAGTACTGAATTCGCAACACTGAATACTGCCCAACAAAAAATCGTTGAAAATGAATTACTCGGTTTTCGTCTAGGTGGCGCTGAATTAGCAGATTCAGAAAAAGTCCGATTTAAAGAAATTCAAGAGTCTCTTTCAAAGATTACTACTAAGTTTGAAGAAAATTTGATGGACACCGTAAATGATTTTAGTCATTTCGTAGAAGATATTTCTGATCTTAAAGGCATTCCAGAAGATGTCTTGCAAACCGCACAAGAGGCTGCTTCTAAGGAGGGTAAAACTGGTTATAAATTCACACTCCATTTCCCATCTTATATGCCTGTATTGCAATACTGTGAAAATCGAACATTGCGTGAAATTCTCTATCGCGCCTATGCTACTCGAGCCTCTGAATTCGGCAAGGCTGAATGGGATAACACCCCTTTAATCAGTGAAATTTTAAAACTCCGACGCGAAGCTGCAACATTATTAGGCTATAAAAACTACGCTGAAATGTCACTAGCCACAAAAATGGCAGATACTCCTTCAGAGGTTATTGCGTTTTTGGATAATTTAGCGCAACGTGCCAAACCTTTTGCTCAACGTGATATGCAAGAACTTACAGAATACGCACAAACGCAAGGCATTGCAGACATGCAAGCTTGGGATATTGCCTATGTTTCTGAAAAATTACGAGAAGAGAAATATGCCTTTTCAGACCAAGAAGTAAAACAGTACTTCCCTGAATCACAAGTTTTAGCAGGTCTTTTCAAGGTAGTTGAAACTATTTTTGGGATACGTGTAAAAAAATCTCAAGCTCCTGTTTGGCATGCTGATGCGGCTTTTTATGAAATTAGCGACACACAAGGCAAAGCTATTGGTCAGTTTTATTTAGACTTATATGCTCGCAATAATAAACGTGGTGGCGCCTGGATGGATGAAGCAATCACGCGTAGAAAACATGGCGATAAGAATGTTGTTACACCTGTAGCTTATCTTACATGTAACTTCTCAGCACCTGTAGGTGATAAACCAGCATTATTTACGCACGACGAAGTCATTACCATGTTCCATGAGTTTGGCCATGGCTTACACCACATGTTGACCCAAGTAGATGAATATAGCGTTTCAGGAATTAAAGGCGTGGAATGGGATGCTGTAGAACTACCTAGTCAGTTTATGGAAAACTTCTGCTGGGAATGGGATGTTATTCGCCATATGACCCAACATGTAGAAACTGGCGAAAGCTTGCCTCGTGATTTGTTCGATAAAATGATTGCTGCTAAAAACTTCCAAGCGGGGATGCAAACTGTTCGTCAAATTGAATTCTCATTATTTGATATGAGGTTACACGGTGATTTTGACCCGAATGGGAAACTCACTGCACTTGATTTAATTGAGCAAGTGCGTAACGAAGTCGCGGTAGTTCGCCCACCAACATGGAATCGCTTCCCAAATGGATTTAGTCACATTTTTGCTGGCGGTTATGCAGCAGGTTATTACAGCTACAAATGGGCGGAAGTTCTATCCGCTGATGCTTTCAGCATGTTTGAAGAAAATGGTGTGCTTTGCTCAGAAACAGGCCAGCGCTTTTGGCATGAAATCTTGGCTAAAGGTGGATCACGCACAGCATTAGAATCCTTCACCGCCTTCCGTGGTAGACCGCCAGAAATTGAAGCACTATTGCGCCATAATGGCATGACCGAAGCTACCTAATATGAAAATTGCAACCTGGAACGTTAACTCACTCAATGTACGCTTGCCACACGTGTTGGAGTGGCTCGAGGCTAACAAGCCAGATGCTTTATGCCTTCAAGAAACTAAACAAGAAGATATCAAGTTCCCTTATGAAGTATTAAAAGAGGCTGGCTACAACGCAATTCATAGCGGGCAAAAGACTTATAACGGCGTTGCAATTATTAGTCCTCACGGGATAGATGATGTGCAAATGGGCATTCCAACTTTCGCAGATGAGCAAAAACGTTTAATTGCAGCAACGATTAATGGCATTCGTATTGTGTGCGTTTACATCCCAAATGGCCAAGCTGTAGGAAGCGAAAAGTATGCTTACAAGTTGAGCTGGCTTCGAGCATTCACACCATGGTTGAAAGATGAAATAAGTAAACACTCAAAACTAGCCTTGTTAGGAGATTACAATATTGCTCCGGAGGATATTGACTGCCATGATCCTGCATCATGGGTAGGTCAAGTATTAGTTAGCGAGCCGGAGCGAGATGCATTCAAGGCACTCACCAATTTAGGTCTAACTGATAGCTTTCGATTGTTTGAAAAAGACGGAGGACAATTTAGTTGGTGGGATTATCGAATGGCTGGATTTAGGCGGAATCTGGGTATGCGCATTGACCATATTTTAGTTACTCCAGAACTCAGCAAAGCATGCTCAACCAGTTACATCGATAAAACCCCTCGTAAATTAGAGCGCCCTAGCGACCACACCCCGGTGGTGTTGGAATTCAATAATTAATGACAATTAGTTGGGTAGAAAGTGGACGGACATTCAGCGCACGCTGGCAATCAGAAGCTGGAGTTGCTCCCCCTAAACGGGTCATGATTGCAGATGACACTATTAATGCAGATACCGCATACAGACTCGCTTGTGAGGGAACAGCGATGCTATGGCGTGGCGATTTTCAAAACGCCTATCAATTGTTACAAGCCATGGCCAGACGTTGCGACCGAAAGAAATCATCCAAAAAATCCAAACAAGCGATTGCGCCAATAGATCTCAAACAAACATTTAATATGTATCGTGTCGCACAAGCGCAACGGGCAAGAGTATTGGGTATGTTACTAATTGAAGTAACCGAAAATTATCAAATTTCACTAAAACGTGCACCCGACTTTAGCCAAGCTTGCTTAGAAGCTTACGGAAAGTACTCCAACACATTTATAGTCTCATTACGAGAACTGCAAGGATTAAATGGCGCACACGAATGGCGGAAAAGAGGAGTCCCTATCAAGGCAATTGAATCAAAGATTCATCCCCATTACGGCGTATTTTCGCCCATACGTGGTGAATATTTAGAGCTACTTATAAAGGCCCCTCTTCCGAGTACAGAAGTAGCTTTTGATATTGGTACCGGCACAGGCGTTATTGCCACTATACTTGCTAAACGTGGTGTAAAAAAAATCGTCGCAACAGATCTAGATCCCCGTGCAATCAATTGCGCACAAGAAAACATCAAGCGTCTCAATTTGGAAAAGCAAATAATACTAACGAAAACTAATATGTTTCCAGAAGGAAAAGCATCGCTTATAGTTTGTAACCCTCCTTGGTTACCTGCCAAGCCTAGTTCACCTATTGAATACGCTATCTATGACCCTGATAGCCAAATGCTTTTAGCTTTTCTAAATGGTTTAAAAGCTCATCTTAGTGAAAATGGCGAAGGCTGGTTGATCATGTCTAACTTAGCTGAGCATTTAGGACTGAGGGCTAAGGATGAATTACTCAATCTCATTGAAAAAGCTGGGTTATTTGTAGAAGATAAGCTTGATATAAAGCCCAATCATGCCAAAGTCATGGATACAGAAAATATGCTTCATGAAGCAAGAAACGCTGAGCTTACTTCTCTTTGGCGCTTGAAAGTCAAACCGACTTAAACAGCCAAACAACATTAAATTACTTAGTTTTAATTCCTAGTTGCTTGAGCTTACGATACAAGTGTGTTCTCTCAAGCTCTACTGCTTCAGCGACACGACTCATGTTCTTATCCGCTTTTTGGATATGATGTTCAAAATACAATCGTTCAAAATCATCTCTCGCCTCACGTAAAGGCCGGTCCAAATCAAAAAGGATACCATTTGCTTTTGAAGACAATTGTTCAACTACAGCACTTTGTAGTGGGGAAAATTGCTCCATGACACGATTCACATCATCTAAGGAAATTTTTTCGCCCAGACTAGTCTGCATTAAGTTACGAATTACGCTATCAAGCTGGGTTAGGTTACCAGGCCAATCAGCATTTCTAAGCATATTAAGCGCAGCAGTTTCAAACTCTCGGTAAGGGGATGCGGTAGTTTCAACTAAAAGAAATGCCATCGCCCTGACTAAATCAGGGATATCCTCTCGATGATCTGACAAACTAGGAATACGTAAAGTGCTAACTGATAAAGTTTGCAACAGAACATTATCAAAAGTGCCGGCGGCAACTAAATTAGGTAATGGTTGTGAGGTAGCACACACCACACGTGTACCATATTTCTCAGCCTTTGCTAATAAAACCAACAAACCTTTTTGCTGTGTTTTATCTAAGTCCGCCACTTCTGGGATAAACAAAACCCCTTCACGCAATTGCTCCAATACTTCAAGCGGCGCATCAGCGAGTCTTTGCGACTCGAACAATTCCATCCAAGGCGTGTTTGCTTGATGTAAAAATTTAGCGCAAAACTCAGCCCCGCTTCCTTTTTCACCAATCAATAATAATGGTGCTTTACTAATGCTAACTTGCTCTAATCTCTGTCGAAGCTCATTAATCACTCGACTTTTACCAAGACTCAACAAACTCATATCAGACTTAGGTAATTGCTCACTATGCTTGAGCGCAGCTGTTACTGTCTTCAACAACTTTTGTAAGGAAATTGGTTTCTCTAAGAAATCAAATGCACCTATGCGTGTTGCTTCAACAGCGGTATCAATGGTCCCATGGCCTGACATCATGACAACAGGCATGGTCAACATACCACCAGTACCCCACTCTTTAAGCAAAGTAATACCGTCACAATCGGGCATCCAAATATCAAGCAAAACCACATCTGGTCGTGTATGTTGGCGATAATCGCGTGCTTCAGCTGCATTTTCAGCAAGCTTCACCTGATAGCCTTCATCTTGAAGAATGTCTCTAAGTAATTCACGGATACCTATTTCATCATCCACTACTAGCACTTGTCTTGCTGTCATGCTTCTTCTGCCTTTTTACGTTTATCGCTTTTTTTCTTAGATTCCGCTAAATAAATTGGCAAAGCTACAATCACAGTAGCGCCAGTTCCATTTGAATCATCGCCCTTAACGTTCTCGATGCTAATTGTTCCTTGATGCTCTTCTACAATCTTCTTCACAATCGCTAAACCTAGACCTGTTCCATGACGTTTAGTCGTCATGTAAGGCTCAAAGGCACGTGACAGAATCTCAATTGGAAACCCAGCCCCGTTATCTGTGACCATTAAGCATACTTGATTAGCCTTTTTAAACGTTGCCACTTCAATTTTTGGCAATTCCACGCCATCCAAAGCATCCTGTGCATTTTGTAATAAATTATGAAGTACTTGACGCAACATGGTGGCATCTCCTAAAACATCAAGAGCTTGGTCTGCCACATTCACTTTAAGGCCTATACCGACTGGCTCATATAAATCAAGCACTTCTCGCACGAGTTTATTAAAATCCAAGTGAATTAAATTAAGAACGGGCGCGCGCGCATATTCACTAAACTCATTTACCATAGTTTTCATAGCATCCACTTGCGCAACAATCGTACCAGTCGCGCGTTTCAACATTTCGCTATCAATAGCATCTAGCTTAGATGACAATTTATGTTCAATACGCTCTGCAGACAATTGAATGGGCGTGAGTGGATTTTTAATTTCATGTGCCAAACGCCTTGCTACTTCTCCCCAAGCAGCGTCACGCTGTGCTTGTACCATTGCGGTAATGTCATCAAACACCACTAAATAGCCACTATCCGCACTGTAAGGCAAACGTGTACCACGTAGCAGAAGTGTTCGTTGACCTTGTGAAGTAACTACTTCCATTTCAGCCTGCCAATCATTCGACTTATTTTCACCAGCATTCAGTAAAATTGCATCAGTGAGATTTTTTAAATTGGGAAATTCTTGACCAACACTCTTGAAAGGATGGCCAGAAAAATGTCCAAGGACGACGCCCAGAATATTAGAAGCCGTCAGGTTGTAAGTTCTGAGTTCACCTTTATCATTGAGCGCCAAAACACCTGAAGACAGATGAGCCAAAATCGTTTCTAAATAACCCCGCGCGGCTTCTACTCTTGCTCTATTTCTTTCTGCAGCTTGCTTTGCTTCACCCAGCTGCTTAGACATACTGTTAAACGACTGAACCAAAACGCCAAGCTCATCATTTCCATGAACAGGGAGCACAGTTTCATAGTCTCCTCGTGCAATCGCTCTTGTTCCGTCAGCCAAAACTCCAAGAGGCGCAGACAAACGTCGGCTTAAAACAAAAGCAACTGATACTGCTGTAAGCATTGCCAGCATTAAAACCAAGGTCAGTGTTAATGCAAATACTTGCTTCATTGATTCACGGCTGAGCGAAAGCTCTTGATAGTCTTGATACACGTTTTGTACTGCTTCAGCAGTATTTGAAAGCTGCTTTGGAACTGGCTGTAACAACTGCAGAATTCGCGTTTCGCCAACAATATCATTCATATTGACTGGAATTAGTGCTCGAAGGTACAAACCTCTCCCAGCAATTGGCTCAATAATTCCAAAATCTCGCTGACGTGCCTGTCTAAGTTGATCTAAAGTTGGAGTAGCAGGTAAAAACGTTGTTGCATCATTACTAGAGAAGGCTAAAATTTTACCTTGCATCGTCAACAAAACAGCATCTTCAACCCCACCCTTTTCTCGTAAATCATTGAGGACGGTCAGTTGTGAATTAGTCGGTTGGAACGCAAGATTTAACGCCATGCTGTCGCCTTTTTGCTTAAGGTCAGCCAACATACTATCTAATGAACTTTGACCTAATCTCACCCCGCCTTCTAAGGCAGCCTCAACTTTAACGTTAAACCAAGACTCAATTGAGTGAGTTAGGAAATTCACTGATACAGCATAAACAATTACCCCAGGTGTAATTGCCATTAAAGCAAACGCACCCAAAAGTCGTAACGTAAGACGACTACCAATTACACGTGCACGTATCTGTTTAAAAAGACGGGAAAGCTGAAATGCAATAATCATCAACAAAGCTGCTGCGAAAGCAATATTAAGACCCAACAACCAAGTATAATTAGCGCCAGAGACACTACTTCCAGCTTGAGAAAGTAGATAGAGTAATCCCCCACCAAGAATTGCCGTAATCAGAACTATATATCGCATCAGCAGTTAATTACCCTAAAACACAAACACTGGAGTCCAGCGATATCGTTCAGATGCAATACTCCAATCCTCAGAACCAATTGCCTCAACCTGAACCGGCTTAGGCAATTTTGTTTGGTCCAAGCGAATCTTAATGGCAGCTATATAAGACTCACCTTTTTTTAGCAATTTCTTATCAACAACAGACCAACCCTTAATGCTAGAAATCTCTTCTTTGGCTTGCTGAAGACTTGCAAATGACTGCTGATGTCCGTTACGGTTGACCAAATATTGCCTTGATAAGGCATGATAACTTAAGGTCACCGATTGTGTTTGAGTAACAATTTCATCATCAAACCAATATTTGCGGGGGCTACTAAGTTGGAATTCAACCAAAAAAGTCAAAGGCACGCCTTTATTTAACGCATCTTCAATCAATGGACTTAAATTAATGTCAAAATCTGCTGTCAATTCGTAAGTCTCTTCATTTCCAAGCAACTCAGTACTTTTAATATGAATGTTACTGTTCGTAGCATGCGCTAGATTGGTAAATGCCAGCAATATCGTGAAGGTGATGAGAAGAATCGACCCGTAAAATCGATTAACACTTTTGTAATAAGGCATAAAATAAACCATCATGCTGGGCACTCGGTTGTAATTGTCCATTTTTTAAACTCAAGCCGGCCAGGGGTTCATTCAAAGGCAATTGCATTGCGTCTGAATGCGTTTTTAAAAAATTATCAATCTGACGTTGGTTTTCTTCTTGAAAAACTGAACACGTCACATAGAGCAATTTACCACCCTTTGATAATACCTGCCACAGGGATGGCAATATTAATGCTTGCTGTTTGCTAAATGAGAGGATATCTGCCTCGCGACGCAACCATTTAATATCAACATGACGCCTAACAATCCCCGATGCAGTACAAGGCACATCCGCCAAAATACGGTCAAACAATTTTCCATCCCACCAACTTGCTGAGTTTCCTGCATCCCCCACCAACAAGGTAGCTTTCAAATTTAATCGATCGATATTACTTTGGGTACGTGCAATCCTTGTTGCATCACTATCTACTGCAATTAAGTCCACATTTGCCAACTCCAGAATTTGTCCGGTCTTACCACCGGGTGCACAGCAGGCATCTAAGACACGCTGACCATCTTTCAAGTCCAAAGCATAAGCGGCAACTTGTGCTGCATAGTCTTGCACGGAAGCTTCACCAACTGCAAAACCAGGAATTCGCTCAACAGGAATAGGCTTTTCTAATATAACTGCATTTGCCCCCAAAGATTTGGAAACAATACCTTCTAAATTGAGCTTAGTTACAAAATCTACTGCTGAAATTTTTCTTTGATTTACTCGCAATGTCATTGGGGGATGCTGGTTTCCAGCTTCAAGTATCGCCTGCCAATTTTCTGGGTATTGTTGCTTAAGCTTCTTTATCCACCAAGCTGGATATGAGTATTGAGCAAATTCATTATCAACAAGATTTGCAACCAATTCAGGTTGTCGTCTTAAGAAGTTTCTTAAAACACCATTGACTAGACTTTTTGCCCAAGTCTTTTTGGATTGACTAGCTGCCTTAACAGCTTGATCGACAATGGTATGTGATGCAGCTTTATCATATTGCAACTGATAGATTGCAACAAGTAATAAACACTGCAATCTAGCATCGGTTAATGGCTTTTGCAAAAGCTGCTCTAATAGCGTCTCTATCGTGCCATAGAAACGCAATGTGCCATAACTCAAATCTTGAGCAACTGCACGCTGTTGCGGCGAAATAGTGTGATATCTTGCAAATAGACTTTCTAAAACTACACCTAAATTACGTCCTGCAAAAACTTGTCCAATTGCTTCTGCTGCAATCTGTTGTGAGATATGCACCTGTTATTTAACCAATCTCATCAAAATATAAAACTTAAATTTATTCAAAATACTGGCCAACCTTCAAATCATGCCCAGCAACAAAATCTTTGGCTTTCAAACGGTTACCTCCAGGCAACTGTAATTCCTCTATTGTCAGCGTGCCACTTCCACAAGCCACCTTAATTCCAGCCCCGACCTCTAAAACAGTCCCTGGCTTTTCTTTTGATAAAGAGTCATTAGAAGTCGCCATCCAAATTCGACAGACTTGACCGTTTAACATCGCATGCGCAACCGGAAAAGGATTAAACGCACGCACTTGCCGTGAAATTAAATCTGCACATTGCGACCAATCGATACTTGCTTCAGACTTCTGTAATTTAGTCGCATAGGTGACTAATGAATCATCTTGAGGTGTAGCCAACAATCTACCATTTTGAGCCAATTGTTTAATAACATCGACCATTAAATCTGCACCCATCTGCGCCAATTTATCATGCAAAGATTGCGAAGTATCTCGCTCACCAATAGTCAGAATGTCTTTTGAAACCATCGCGCCAGCGTCCAGCGCAGGAACAACTTCCATAATCGTGACCCCCGTCTCGGCATCTCCAGCCAACAAAGAACGATGAATAGGTGCCGCACCTCGCCATCGAGGCAACAATGAAGCATGAATGTTGTAACATCCCAATCTAGGCATTTGCAAAACATTGGCCGGAATAATTAATCCGTAAGCAGCCACAATCATCACATCAGCCTTTGTCGCCTCAATGCGCGCTTGCGCATCGACATCTTTTAACGTTTCTGGCTGAAATACTTCAATTTGGTGTTGCAACGCCAATTCTTTAACAGGACTAGCCCTTAATTTCATTCCTCGTCCAGATGGCCTATCTGGCTGAGTGAGCACTAGCTTTATATCATAGCCTTCCTGAATCAATGCAGACAACGCTGGCACTGCAAAATCAGGCGTACCTGCAAATATGATTTTTAATGGCCACATGTTATCTACCACGTTGCATTTTCTGCATTTTAGTTTTAATTCTACTTTGCTTAAGCGGGGACAAATATTGCACAAAAACTTTCCCCAACAAATGATCCATTTCGTGTTGAATACATACAGCCATTAAACCATTAGCTTCTAGGGTAAAAGTCTTGCCATTTCTGTCTAAAGCCTCAATGACAACTGTCTCAGCTCGCGTCACACTCTCATAAACACCAGGCACAGACAAACAGCCCTCTTCGTACTCCTGCGTTCCAGTTTTAGTCTTGACTTTTGGATTAATAAAAACTTGTAAATTGTTTTTAGTCTCACTAGTATCAATAACAATGATTTGCAAATGTACATTGACCTGAGTTGCAGCCAAGCCAATTCCAGGCGCTTCGTACATAGTTTCTGCCATGTCATCGATTAAACGCTGAATTTTTGTATCCACTTGCGACACCGGTTTGGCAACCGTATACAAACGCACATCAGGATAATTAAGTATTTCTAATATTGCCATTTTAACAAATCACCGTAATAAATTGATTTTTATATAAATAAATATGATAATTTTGTTTGTGCCACACCAAATTTTTTAAAAAATATTGCTTAACCGGAACCAATATAAATATTAACGCTATTATAACCCTGCATGAGCACCCAAGACACTAAAGAAGCCGCACTATGGATATGCCTGCAACAAATATCCGGGTTGACCAGCCAAGGCATTTGCCAACTTCTTAGGCAGTTTGGTAGTCCTGAAAATATATTTGAAGCCTCTCATAAAGCACTCAATCAAGTTGTATCACAAGCCGTATCAAACGCAATTAAAAAAGGACCTGATATGGCCGCCGCTAAACCAGGACTTGAATGGTTGGACAGGGACAATAATCATCTAATAACGCTAGCAGACCTACATTACCCTCAAGTGCTATTAGAGATTGCTGACCCACCCCCAATCATTTATGCAAAGGGCGACTTAAGTTGCTTAAAAATGCCAGCCATTGCTATTATCGGTAGCAGAAATGCCTCTGCGCAAGGTGAGAAGAATGCAGAAGAGTTTGCTTATGC
>Ga0316230_1000515_pt1 | contig 53810 bp, 49 predicted proteins | sample TBH18025metaG_FD_206004 | JGI IMG/M metagenome (GOLD analysis project Ga0316230, IMG submission 206004) | Freshwater microbial communities from Trout Bog Lake, Wisconsin, USA - TBH18025 | ecosystem: Environmental > Aquatic > Freshwater > Lake > Hypolimnion/Profundal zone | place: USA: Wisconsin... | reverse complement strand
ATCCGTGCGGCCTTCCCCGGTAATCCGTGAAGAACCAAAATAAGCGCCCCATACTCCTCGGATTTTTTTCTCACGACTTAAACCTTTACCCTGGCTTCGAAACTGTTAGCATTCGTGCCAACCAAACCAGGGCAATGCGCTTCCACCAAGTCGTGGCAAAAATCAACCTTCGTCCCAAGGCGAACTTTCAGGGGGAATTCCATGCCTAAACATTTCAGAGCTTATATCACTGTGACACAACAGTTCGAGATCGATATCATCGCCCGTGATCAAGACCACGCCGAAAGGAAGGGGCGGGAACTGAAGCTGATTGACCACGAACCAGTGACCCAGGCCATTTTGGATATAAAAATAGAACCGATCAATGGCAGCAGCTACTTTGAAGGCGCCGCCGTTGAACATTCCCTGTTTGGCAGAGGCGTCATCATGAGGCTTCACCGTTTGGCGAATTCAGCTGATTCTATTCTTCACTTGGCAACCATCAAATTCGATAATGATGGCGCCAAGGAAGTCGTCCTGCCGCTTCCATCGGAAAAAGTTAAAATAATATCTAATAACTAAAATTACCTTTATTTTCAGTTGAATATTTATGCAATCTTGTACACAAGTTTGGCAAGTCTGGCGACCGCGGATCAAGACTTCACAGGGTTTATTTTTAGGGGCCCGGCGATCAATATTAATAATTTTTATAAAAGGCCCCGGCAGTTTTTTGCCTAAGTGACCCGTTGACGGGATTGGCATTCCCGTCTTTATTGGGCACTCCAGAAAAGCGCGTTCCACCTAGAAATACCTAGCAGGCAGGGGCTTTCCTCGAATCTGCACCGTTTTTTGCACAGGCTGGCTTGGAGGGTTGACTCCTTCTCCAACTTCCAGGTGGGAGGATTCCCCTGAAGACGGGCTGCCGTCCCGGGGGTAATCTTGAAAAAAACCACTGATCGGACCGTCACCCGGACTGGCCAGCGGTTGCCGCAAAGGAGCAATGATGAGCAGTTGGATGAGCAACTTGACAGTTGCAAAGAAATTCGCGGTGCTTCTGGCCACCCAGCTCGTCCTGCTTCTGGGGATATCGGCGCTCGGATTCTACTGCATCACTGAAATCCAGGGAGGGCTGGTCGACATCACGGCCAGGACCACCCGGGTGAAGTCCATTGGATCTGTGCTGAACGATTTGAATTCGATCCGAACGACCCATGTCTCCATGATCGCCGCGGCCAAGAACGAGTCCTACATCGCCAAAAGAACCAAGCGTTTGAAGGAACAGGAAGCCATTCTGGCCAAGGACGTGGAATCGATCCAGTCGCTCAAATGGAGCGTGGAAGATCAGGTCCTGGCAGAGCGCGCTCTGACCTCCACCAGGAAATACATGCAAGGATTTCCGACCATTCTGGCGAAGGCCCAGGAAGCTGAGGGGAAAGAGGCGCTCCCCGAACTCATGGATGCGAATGTCGACCTGGTAAGAGACAGCCGGGAAGCTTTCGAGAAGCTGATGGCCAGCAATGTGGACGGTGCCCTGAAGACCACGGCGACCAACTCGGCCTTTTCGGGAACGACCAGGACCGCCACGGTCATCTCTGCCTTGCTGGCCATCTCGATCGGAATCTACCTGTCCCGCTTGATCGGGGCCGGCATAGGCCGGGCGATCCAGGATATCGGATCAACCATGAATGAACTCAGCCATGGGAACCTCAGCGTCAACTGCCAAGTTTCATCCAAGGATGAACTGGGCCAGATTTCAGCCAGTCTCAATCAGACCATTGGCACCTTGAGAAACGATATCGACGCGATCGCCCAGACCGCGGACGGGGTGGCTTCCAGCGCCACGGAATTGGCCGCGACGATCGAACAGATCAACAGGACCACCGACGAACTCCGCAGAGGGGCTGAAGCCCAGCGCGGGGCCATGGTGTCATCCGCCACCGCCATGGAGGAGATGTACGCCAACACCCGGCAGGTTCAGCAGAACACCGAAAGAGCCGGGAAGCTTGCCGCCGCCACCGTGGTGGCCACGGACAAGGGCGTCCAGAGTGTCCAGCTCACCCATAAGGCCATGACGGCCATCCAGGAGAGCTCCGAGAAGGTGAACAGGATCACGGTGGTGATTCAGGAGATCGCCAGGCAGACCAACCTGCTTTCCCTCAACGCCGCCATCGAAGCGGCCAAGGCAGCGCAGCACGGCAAGGGCTTCGCGGTGGTGGCCGAGGAAGTGCGCAAGCTTTCGGAGCGCAGCGCCCATGCCGCCAAGGAAATCACCGCCCAGACCGAGGACAGCAGAAACCGGGTGTCCCTGGGTGCCTCGGCTGCCGCGGAGGCCGAGGAATCCCTTGGCGTCATCGGCTCCAACATCCATGACAACGCGAGCCTGACGAAGGCGATCGCCGAGGCCATGGAGGAGCAGGGCCGGGCGAACCAGGAGGTCGTGAAGGCCGTGGAAGTCACCTCCGGCATGGTTGAACGCAATGCCTCCGCCACGGTCGAACTGGCCGCTTCGATGCAGGAAACCACCCGTACCACCGAGGAACTGGCCAACCTGGCCGCCCGGCTCAAGGATCTGGTGGCCCGGTTCAAGACGGCCTGAAACTTTGCTCAGGGCCAGATCCCAGGAGCGTGCCCCATGCGGAAAATCATCGTCGGCGCCATGGTTTCCCTGGACGGCGTCATGCAGGCCCCCGGTCTTGCGTCCGAGGATCCGACCAAGGGGTTCAACTTCGGCGGCTGGGTTATGCCCTATTTCGATCAGGCGTTCGGCGAGGAACTGGACCGCCTCTTCAGTGAGAACTTCGATCTCCTGCTCGGCCGCAAGACCTACGAGATTTTCGCGGCGTATTGGCCGTACTACGACGAAGACGCTCCCCATGGCGGCATCGCGAAGCTTTTCAAGAGAATCAGGAAGTTCGCGGTTTCCCGTTCGGGCGCGGTCGATACCAGCTGGCCGGGTTCGGTGCTCCTGCGCGGGATTGCCGACGTCAGGCGCCTGCGGGACGAGGACGGCGCCAATCTGGTCACCCAGGGCAGCACCGAACTCGTCCATGCGCTCCTGGCCAACGACCTCGTCGACGCGATGACCACCTTCACCGTCCCGGTCGTGCTCGGCGGCGGCAAGAAGCTGTTCGCCGACGGCTCGGCGCCGCACGCCCACAAGCTGACCAGCTCGCGCGTTTCGAGTACGGGCGTCATGATCGGACACTACGAGCGCGACGGTGCGATCAGGACCGGCGGCGCCGTGCTCATTTCACCCAGCCAGGCCGAAACGGCCCGCCAGGAGCGCATGAAGCGCGAGGAATAACCCTTGTCATCACCTTCCTGGAGGGCCTGGACGAGCACTATCTGGACCTGAAAAACCTGGTCCATAGGTCGGAAACGTTGATGAACAAAATGCGAGTAAATCCTTTGTGCCGACGGCGTCCCAATAGGCGAACCCGAAGGTCGGGGAACAAGCCCTCGCCCACGTTGATGACCTGGTGACAGCGACGATCCCTCATTTTGGCTCCATTGGGAAAATGGCTGACTGAGAGTGCGACTCTGTTTCTGTTGTTCTATCTGCTGAATTTGAAAGGTAGGTCGCCAACCTCTTTCCCGCCAGTGGTGCAGGGTCAAAAAAAAGGCCGGCGCTTTCTCATGATGGCCCGCACTACGGCAGGCTTTATTTTCGTCACCCTCTTTCGCGCGGAGGGGGCATGGCTATATTCGAACCCATCAATCGAACCACGCCGCACCCATGGCGGTGGAAAATCGCCGCCGGATGGACCGGTCGTACCCGTGCCAAGTTTCTGATTTTCCTGGAGCCTCGATATGGCAATCCGCCTGACCTCCCTCAACCGCACTCAAGTCAAGAAAGTGATCCAACTCGCCGAATCCAAGGCAGAAAAAGTGACCCTGGAAAACATCACCAGGCCTGATGATCCCTCGATCGACGGAACTGCCGACCCGGAGTTGCAGCAGCTGGTGACGGAGATCGATCGGCTGCCGCTGCCCGCCAAGAACGAGCTGATGACGCTCATGTGGCTGGGAATGGGAACCATCGACAATGATCAGGAGTCATGGGCAGAACTCCTACATGCCGCCCAGGAAGAGCGGATCAACGACGTTCCCGAGCGTCTCGCCCTGATGCCGCATCTACACGAGTACCTGCACCGCGGACTGGAGAGGATCAGCTTGACCAGGAAAATGCACTTGCCATATGCAGACGGGTCCTCCCGTTGCGCCTCTTGACATCGATTGCGGCGCGGTGAACTTCGCCACGTATCTACTGAGGTTCATCGTCCTGCTGATAGCAGTCCGACTTCTCGAGCCGCCCATGAGGCAGCCGGATCGAGCCCGGATGACCGTGCTCACGCAATTAATTGTTTAATATACAGCCAGCCCTCGCGAGTGGCTGGGAAGCCATCGTTGCGGACAGTTCGGGGCAAATGAAATGAAAACCGAGTTGATTTCGTCCCAACTTGGGAAGGTCGTGCGACCATTACGCGCTCTCCCTATCCGCCGACAGGACTCCCTCCCATGCGCACCAGCAGCTACTGCATTTTCGTCGTCGTAGTCTTGTATCTCCTGGTCATGCATTCAATCCACCAAGAGGAAACCCGAAAAGCCGAGCGCAGGCACCAAGACCTCCCACACCCGGAAGAGCGACGACTCCAGCAGAGGCGCAAGGGAAGATCAACGCTCGCTTTCCTCAAATGGGTTTTCAAATCAGTTTGGTCATAGGTAATGAAGCTTCCTAGCCAAACGCCCGAGCTTCCCGGATCCCTACCGTATTTCAGGACTGAGATGTTGGTCCCAGAGCGTCCGCGACCGCACGAATTAAAGCCTCAGCCCCGAATGGCTTGGCCAGCACCTGCCTGACCCCGAATTTTTGGAGGTTGGCATCCATCTCCTTGGTCTTAAAGGAAGTCAGGATGAGCAACGGGATATCGGGATTGGTCTTCTGGACCATCCGGGCAATGGAAGCACCATTGCATCCAGGCATCTGGTAGTCGCTGAGGATCAGATCCGGGGCGGAAGCCAGGAGATGGTCCGGGACTTCCATTGGCGAAAAGGGGACCCACTCCTCCACGTCATAGCCTGCAGCTTCCAGCCACAGATGAAGGCAGCGGCTCATCATTTTGCTGTCGTCGATGACCAGGATTTTCGTCACATCGAAAGTATATCCTTTGGCAGAGCGGAACGAGGGATACAAGCCGGTCGATTCCCAATTCAAGAGTCAGCGAATGAGAGAAAACCCCGATCCCTGGCTGCTTCGAATGAGATCGCCTCAAGGCCTCCTGGACGCCAGGATCGACTTGTGGAACAGAAGGTCCGACAGAGCGCTGCGCTCGTCGGTCCAGCTTCGCGTGGTCCTACAGCATAGGCAGGCATAGTGGAACAATGGCCGCCAATGTAATCACTGCGTGATCATGAAGAGGTTGGCATTCCAAAGATCGATCAAATCCAACGACAATGAAAAGCCCTGAAACTGTTACGTTTCAGGGCTATGTATGGCGGAGAGATAGGGATTCGAACCCCAGGACGGATCACTCCGTCACCTGATTTCGAGTCAGGCGCATTCGACCACTCTGCCATCTCTCCAGGCCAGCCAGTGTATCAGGTTTTATGTCCAAGGTTGAAGCCCGTAGTGGGGCCGGTGGGGATCTACTCGGGGGGAGCCGGAGGCGCGAGGATCCCGGCGTCCTGGCCGCTGGCGGTCAACGCCTTGGCGACGAACCCGGAGGCCTTCAGTTCCTCGATGAAGGCGTTCAGGTAGGGGAGGCAGGCCTCCCGGCCCTTGGGCACGGCGATGGCCTGGCGGATCGACATGAACCGGCCCGGGAGCAGCCGCACGCCGGGGTGGGTCTTGGCGAACTCGGCCAGCGGCTGGCGCACGCCCGCGGCAGCCTCCAGCTGGTCCCGGAGGAACACCTCGAGGGCCTCGGCCGAACTGGCTGCCTCCACCCGCTGGGCCTGTTTCAGTGTGCGGGTGAGGTGCAGGTCGTAGGCGCTGCCCCGCCCGACCGCAATGCGGACGCCAGCCTGGTCCACATCCTCGATGGTCCGCAGCGGGGAACTGGCGGGGACGAGGTAGGCTCCCTCGATGACCACGTAGGGATGGCTGTAGGAGATCACGTCGGCCCGGACCGGATCGATCGCCAGGAAGGCGAGGTCCCAGGCGCCCGCCCTGGCGGCATCCACCACCTTGCCCGCACCGTCATGGCAGTGGAAATCGATGGGCAGCCCCAGGCGCCTGGCCAGCTCGCGCGCGAGGTCGGCCGAGACGCCCCGGGGCTCCGCGGAACCCGGCGCCTGCTGCGCCAGGACGGGATTGCCGAGGTTGATCGCAACCCGCAAGCGCCCACTTGGAGCGAGCTCATGGGCCACGGCGGGCGGAGGCCCGCCGGCCATGGCGCAAGCCGTCGGGACGCAAAGCAGGAGGAACCAGGCGAGAGGGGTGAGGATCGGCATCGCGGCCTCCTTCAGGTCTGCGGCATCAGCCAGTGGCCCCGGGTGGCCGCCACCGGTCGCTGGGGGTCTTCCTGCCAGAGATTGGCCTGGACCAGCGACACGCGGTTGCCCAGGCGGATGGTGATGCCCTGGGCATAGGTGTCCACCGGCCCGGCCGGCCGCAGGTAGTCGATGGCGAAGTCGACGGCCTTGGGCACGCCGGTGCCCATGGGCGGGTTGGTGGCGACCAGGTGCAGGTACATGACGGTCTCGGCGAAACCGGCCAGGACGCCGCCATGGATGGCGGGCAGCCGGGGATTGCCGATCAGGTCCTCCCGGTACGGCAGGCGGAAGATGGGCCCGGCGCTCACCTGGGGGTGCATCACGACACCCAGCAGATCCACGTAGGGCGAACGGCCTTCCGGGATGGCCGGGAGGGTGGCCAGGGCGGCGGCCTGGAGGGCTTCGGCCGATACCTGGTTCAGGGCCGGGGGCGGCACCAGGGGCCGGCGCCGCGCGGCGCCGGGGACGCGCCGGGCGGCGGGCGCCGTGCGCATGAAGGTGGCGTTGACCAGGGCGATCACCTCGTCGACGCCCGGCTGGCGCAGTTCGCCGGTGACGAAACCGACGCTCCGGGACAGCCGGTGGCAGTGAGCATGGCAGAACAGGTCCCTGACGGCGTCGGCCGAACGCAGGTAGTCCATGCGCAGGTCCAGGGTCGCAAAGGCGCCCAGTTCGCTCACCGAGGTGCCCACGGCGAAACCGCAGGCGGTATCGGCCAGGGCGCAGATGGCGCCGGTGTGGATCCGGTTGCGCTCGAGGTCGCCGCACCACATGGGGCGGGCCGGCAGCATGAGGCTGGTCCGCCCCCGCTCCACGGCGGTGACGGTCATCCCGGCCATCCGGGAGAACGGAATGATCTCCATGCGCCGGTCGACCCACTGCTGGAGGTCCTGCCCTGGGGTGGGGCCCTGCAAAGGGATCATGAAGCGCCTCTATGCAATCCTAACGTTCAAATCGCCGGCGACCAGAGGGCCGAGACCGGAACCGCCCACAGGCCTTCGCCGAAGGGCACGGTCTCTCCGCCGGTATACAGCACCACGCCCGCCTTCAGGCGGTCGCCCACCAGGCCGCGAAGGACCTGCAGGCCTTTGAAATCGGCCACCTGGACGGTGGAGGAGGCTTTCACCTCGATGCCGACCAGTTCCCGGCGCCGGTTTTCCAGCACGAAGTCCACTTCGGCCCCGGCCCCGGTCCGAAAATGGTGGAGGGTGGGACGCAGGCGGGAAAGGCTGGCGGTCTTCATCAGCTCCATCGCCACGAAGGTCTCCAGGACCGGACCCGCGGCATGGGGCGCGGCCTCAAGGCCGTCGTCGCCGATGCCCAGGAGGTGGGACAGCAGTCCGGAATCATTGAAGTAGATCTTCGGCGCCTTGACCAGCCGCTGGCCCAGGTTCTCGAACCAGGGGGGCAGCACCACCAGGAGGTAGAGGGCCTGGAAGAGCGCAAGGTAGCGTTTCACCGTCATGAGGCTGACCGCCAGATCCCGGGTCAGGTCGGACAGGTTCAAGGTGCTGCCGGCGCGGATGGCCAGGGCGGTCAATAGGCGGGGGATTTCCTGAATGCCCTGGATCTCCGAAAGCTCCCGCAAATCCCGCTGCACGAGGGTGGTGAGGTAGCCGTCGAACCACCGGGAACGCTCATCGGCTGTGGGCCGCTGGAACGCTTCGGGAAAACCGCCCCGGCAACTCGCGGCGAGAATGTCCCGGCGGTCCATGGGCTGAGGGGCAAGGCTGCTGGGATCGCTTCGGAAGCAGGCATCGATGAAGCCGGGATGAGTGCCTAGGATTTCCCCTTGGGCGAGCGGCCAAAGGGTCAGGATTTCCATTCGTCCGGTCAGGCTGTCCGCCACCTTGGGCAGGACCATGATATTGGCCGATCCCGTCAGGATGAAGCGCCCGGGCCGGCGATTCCGGTCCACGGAAGCCTTGATCGGTAGGAACAACTCAGGTACCCGCTGGACCTCATCCAGGAAGGCTGTCCCGGGAAGATCCTCGACGAAGCCCACGGGATCCCGCCGTGCCCCCGCAAGGCTCGTCAGGTCATCAAAGGTGGTGTACCTGCTCTCCTGGCAACTGGCCTGGAAGCCTTGGACCAGCGTGCTCTTGCCGGTCTGCCTGGCGCCGGCGAGAAAGATCACCGGCGTATCGGCCATCGAAGCGCGCAGCTGGGTCTGGAGGAACCGGTCGAACATTCCACAAATCTATCACCAACTGTTAACATTTCTACCACGTCGTGATAAATTTGCAGAAAATGACATAAGGTTAATATTTACAATGCCTTGGTTTCACGCCGCCGGCGAAAGAACCCCTGCAGCTGCTCCCGGCACTCCGCCTCCAGCAGCCCGCCCTCGAACAGCATCTTGTGGTTCAGGTTGGCGTCGCGCAGGTATTTCTCCAGGCGGCTCACCCCGACCTTCGGGTCCGGCGCGCCGAACACCACCCGGGCCACCCGGGCCTGGAGCAGGGCGCCGAAGCACATGAGACAGGGTTCCAGGGTCACGTAGAGGGTGGCTCCGGGCATGCGGTAGTTGCGCAGCCAGGCGCCGGCGCTGCGCAGGGCCATGATCTCGGCGTGGGCGCTGGGGTCGTTGCTGTCCACCGGGCAGTTGTGGCCCAGGGACACCAGGTTGTTGTCCATCACCAGGGCGGCGCCGATGGGGACCTCGTCCCGCCGGTCGGCCTTCTCGCCTTCTTCGATGGCGAGCTTCATGAAATGGATGTCATCGCCCGACCACATTCAGCGCCTCCTGGCAGGTTGCCTCCCCATCATCTCGCCAAAGGCGCGTTCCAGCTCGGCTTGTTCCTGGGTGCATGCCAGCGCGGCCAGGGCGTCGCGCAGCGGCTGGAACACCGCGGTCTCCTCTTCCCTGCGCCGCTCCAGCACCCAGCTCTGTTCGCCCCGGTAGAGGGAGCGCAGGGGGCGCTGGTCCAGGGTGTCCCAGACCGCCCGGAACCAGTCGCGCATGGCGCCGAAGTTGCCCTGCCGCTTCATTCCCGCGGCCACGGCGCGCTGCACCTCATAGGGCAGCCAGGAACGCCATTCGCCCTTGGGACTCCAGAAGGCGGTGCCCTGGGCCAGCGCCAGCACCGAGGGCCGCTGCGGGTGGAACCGGGACCAGCTGATCCAGGCCCGCCACAGGTGGGTCCGGTTCGGCCAGACCCGGATGGATTGTTCCAGGGCCGGAAGGGCCTGCTGGGCCGCTTCGCCCCACACGGCCGGGTCGGGCTTCCAGGCGGCCTGGGGGTTGAATTCCAGGGTCACCAGGGCCCTGGCGGCGTCCTGGGCCAGGGTGGGCTCCAGCCAGCGGTTCGGCATCCGCCGCAGCAGCAGATCGAAGCGCTCCCGGCGCGCGGCAAGATGGTCCGGCATGGACGCCAGCAGCCCCTGCAGACGCTGCAGCTGGGTGGGGCCTTCGGCCTCCAGCATGGCCGCCAGGGCCCGTGCCTCCGGGCAGGTGCCGCCGGAGGCGCGCAGCTGCTCGCCCCGGTAGATCGCCCAGCGCGGGCCGGGCGCCCAGCCGTAACGGGCCCGGGTCTTTTCGTAGCTCTCCCGGTCGGCCACTTCCCAGTGCAGTTCCGCCGGGGACCAGGGGGCCAGCTCCTGGGTGGCGCGCAGGGTGGACCAGCGGACCAGCCACTTGGGCATGCCGCCCACCACCAGGCGCAGCGGGGGCGTCGGGGCCGGCATGGCGGGCGGCTCGCCGTCCCGGCCCAGGGCCTGGGTGAGGAGCAGCCGCCAGGCGTTGGAATCGCCGGACGGGCCGGTGAACAGCGAGCCCCGGGTGAGCAGGATCTCCCGCACGCCGGCGCTGCCGCCCCAGTTCCGGGCCTCGCTCAGGGCGCCGCCGGCCAGATCCCAGGCGCCCTGCCCGGCCAGGGCGACGGCGCGGTGGGCCTGGAGCGCGCACTGGAGCCGGATGTGGTTCTCCCAGGCGAGCGCCGTCATGGGGTCCGGCAGGCCCTGGGGGGCCAGGTCGGACAGCAGTTTCAGGGCCCCGTTCCAGTCCTTGCGCCGGTAGCTGGGCTCCAGCAGACGGCCCAGGATGCCCGGATCCGGCCAGGGATCGCCCGGCACCGGCGCGCACAGCCCGGCCAGGCTGCCCATGGCCAGGCCGGCGGCGTCCATGGTCTCCATCCAGAAGTTGACCAGGTCCTGGTCGTAGGGATCCTCCCGCAGCGCCTGCTCCAGGCTGCCCGCCGCCTGGATGCAGAGCCTGCGCATGCGCGTCGACTGGCCGACGTCGTAGAGGCCCAGGTACGAGGCCACCGCACCGGCCTGGCGCTCCCAGCCGGGCAGGCCGATGAGCCGTTCGAAGGCTTCGGCCACTCCGGCATACAGCTCGTCGGCCTGGTTCTCGCCCTGGACGCCGGGCCCCAGGCTGATCCGCGGGCTGGTGAAGCTGGGCCGGACCGCGGGATCGGCGTGCCAGGCCGCTATCCGCACCTTGCCCTCCTGGTCCAGGGCCAGCAGCCGGACCCGCAGGATCTGGAAAGCCTGGCTGACCGCCTCCAGGCTGGCCTCGCCCTGGTCCGGGTGCTCCCGCAGGAACTGGTCCCGGGCTTCCCAGCGGGGCTTGGCGCCGGTGCCGTGGATGGCGCCCAGGATCTCGTCGCCCCTGGGCCGGCCGCTGCCGTAGCCGGTCTCATCCCCGCCCGGGGACAGCAGCAGCCAGTGGGCTTCCCGGCCCCAGCCCTTCTGGGCCCACAGATCCTGGGACACCGCGGCCGACAGCGGCTCCAGGCTGCAGTCGCCGGCGGTGAGCAGCTTCTGGAAGGTGGCGTCCTTGTATGCTTCAAGGGTCGGGAAATCGGCTGGACGCACGCAGACGCTCCACTTGCCGGCCCGGGGATCCGGGTTGCGCCGGCGCTGGACGAAGTCGCCCCACGGGGAGGCGGCGGCCAGGGTGCAGGTCAGGAAGAGGGCGGAAACGAGACATGAAGGGCGCATTAATTACTAATGCGATAATAGGCGCTCAGGATTCAAAATTCCGCCAGAAATTTTGCCGAGGATACCATCGGCGGCCAGCTGGCCCACCGCCAGCCCGGAGGTCATGCCGTGGCCGGCCAGGCCCGCCACCCAGAACAGGCCGGGCTGGAGCGGGTCCGGACCCACCACGAAGCGCCGGTCCGGGGCGAAGGTGCGGATGCCGCACCACACCCGGGCGATGGGCGCCGCGGCCAGGTCGGGAATCAGCTGCTTCAGGGACCCGGCCAGACTTTCCAGGAAAGAATCATCATTGGCCGGCTGCTGGCCGCGCGGCGGCAGGGGCACGCTGGCTTCTTCGCAAGCGCAAAGCAGCACGCCGCCGGATTCCGGTCGGGCGTAGAGGGGACGGTCGGCCCACCAGGCCCAGGGCTGGTCGGCCGGGAAGGGCGCGGTGCTCCACACCAGATGCCGGCGCAGCGGCTGGAACGCGATGTCCAGGCCCCCGGCCATGCGGCCCACCTCCTGGGCCCAGGCCCCGGCGGCGTTGACCACCATCCGGGCCTGGATCGGCCCCTGGTCGGTGGCCACCCGGAACCCGGCCGGGCCCGGGGTGATGCCCTGGACCTGGCGGCCGAAGTGCAGCCGGGCGCCGCCGGCCCGGGCGGCGTCGGCGCAGTGGCGCAGCACCGCGTCGATATCGATGACGCCGTCCCCGGGCAGGTGCAGCCATTCGGCGGCCCGCAGCCCCGGAACCGGCGCGCCGGAGCCCGCCCGGGCTTCCAGGCCGAACGCCCCGGCCTCCTCGGCCAGGGCCCGGGTGCCGCCCGGATCCGCCCCGAGCAGGTAGCCGCCGCCGGCCCGCATGAGCCCGGCCTGCGCCAGCCGGTCGGCGCCCGGGACGGTGAGCGCGGTGTGCTCGGCCCGGCCGGTGAGGCGCCGGGCGATGCCGGCGTTGTGGCCGCTGGCGTAGAACCCCGGCAGGGTCTCCCGCTCCACCAGCACCACGCCGCCCTGGCCGGCCCGGGCCAGGTGGCAGGCGGTGGACAGCCCGGCGATGCCGCCGCCGATGATGAGAATTTCGGCTCGATCTTGATCCATGCAGCACTCCCGTGCCAGTCTGCCAGCCCTTGACCCGGTCCGGCAGGGGTGGCATGCTGGGTAATCCCACCCCAGGGGGGATGGGGTAAGGAGATCGTCATGATCCGACTCAAGATCACCGGGATGAGCTGCAAGAACTGCGTGGGCCACGTGCGCCAGGCCCTTTCCGGAGTGCCCGGGGTGACCGGGACCGTGGCGGTGAGCCTGGAGCAGGGGCAGGCCCTGGTCGAGGGCAGCGCCGATCCGCGGGCCCTGATCGCGGCTGTCGAAGAGGAAGGCTACGACGCCGTCCTGGTGCCCTGAGCCATGGCCGCGGAGGAAGGCTGCTGCGCGGGAGGCCTGAAGCTGGACCCGGAGGTGCGCGAGGATGCCCGGCGCCGGCTGCTGTCGGTGCGCGGCCACGTGGAGGGCATCCTGCGGATGCTGGAGGATGAGCGGGTCTACTGCGTGGACGTGCTCAAGCAGCTGAAGGCGGTGGACGGCGCCCTGGACAAGGTCGGCGCCCTGGTGCTGCAAAGCCACCTGAAGCGGCACGTGGTCACCGCCCACGAACGGGGCGACCAGGACCGGATCGTGGCGGAGCTGGTGGAGATTCTCAAGTACCGTTAAGGAGCAAGCATGGCCACCCAGACGTTCCGTGTGGAAGGAATGACCTGCGCCAGCTGCGTCAAGCGGGTGGAGAAGGCCCTGTCCGGCGTGCCGGGCGTGAGCGCGGTGCAGGTGAACCTCGCCACCGAGGAGGCCACGGTCGCCTCCAGCGGCGTCTCCACCGGCGCCCTGGCCGAGGCGCTGAACGCCCGGGGCTACCATCTGGTGCCGGAGCTGGCGCCGGACCCGCACGCCGGCAACGTCCGCCAGGCTGGGCTGCGGGCGGCGGCGGCCTGGGTGCTCACGCTCCCGCTCATGGCGGGCATGATCCCCGGGCTGCACCTGCACCTGCCCTGGCCGGCGCAGGCGCTGCTCGCGGCCCTGGTGGCCCTGGGCGCCGGCAGCGGGTTCTTCCTGCGCGCGGTGCGCCTTGCCCTCGCGGGGGAGACCAGCATGGACACCCTCATCGCCCTGGGCACCTCGGTGACCCTGGGCTTCGCGGTGCACGAAGGGCTGGGCGGCGCCCCGCACCCGCCGTTCGAGACCGCCGCGGGCCTGGTGGCGTTCCTGCTCACCGGCAAGTATCTGGAGGCCAAGGCCAAGCACCGGGCCACCCACAGCCTGGAGGCGCTGCTCAGGCTGGCCCCGGCCAGCGCCGTGCGCCTGGGCGCGGACGGCGCCGAACAGATCGTCGCCACCAGCGCGATCCTGCCCGGCGACCGGGTGCGGGTCAAGCCGGGCTCGGCGGTGCCGGTGGACGGGGTGGTGCTGGCGGGGGTGGCCGAGGTGGAGGAGGCCCTGCTCACCGGGGAACCGCTGCCGGTGACCAAGGGCGTGGGCGACGCGCTGATCGCCGGCGCACTGGTGCACGGCGGCGCCCTGGAACTGCGCGCCTCGGCCACCGGCCAGGACACCTGGCTGGCCAGGCTGGCACGCCAGGTGGCCCAGGCCCAGGGCTCCCGGGCACCCATGCAGGACCTGGCCGACCGGGTCTCGTCGGTGTTCGTGCCGGCCATCCTGGGCCTGGCCGCGCTCACCCTGGCCGGCTGGTGGTGGCACACCGGCAGCCTGGCCCTGGCCTGGCGGCCGGCGGTGACCCTGCTGGTGATCGCCTGCCCCTGCGCCCTGGGCCTGGCCACGCCGGTGGCCATGGCCGCCGCCCTCGGCACCGCGGCCCGCAATGGGCTGCTGGTGCGCGACGCCGCCGCCATGGAGGCGCTGGCCCGGATCACCGACCTGGCCTTCGACAAGACCGGCACCCTCACCCAGGGCCGCCCTTCCCTGCTGGAGGTGATCGGCCCGGACGGGGACCTGGTGCTGCGGCTGGCCGCGGCCCTGGAACGCGATTCCGAGCATCCGGTGGCGGTGGGCATCCGCGCGGCGGCGGCGGCACTGCCCAGGGCCGAGGTGACCGGGTTCCGCAGCTACCCGGCCCTGGGGGTGGAGGGACAAGTGGAGGGCCGCCATCTGCGCCTGGGCAACGCCAGGTTCCTGGGCATGGCGCTGCCCGAACCGCCGCGCCACGGGCTGGTGGTGGGCCTGGCGGAAGGCCCGGCCCTGCTCGGCGCGCTGGTGCTGGCCGACGCCCAGCGGGTTGAAGCGCGGTCGGCGGTGGCCGCCCTGAACGCCCAGGGCCTGCGCCTGCACCTGCTCAGCGGCGACCGGCCGGATGCGGCCGCGGCCCTGGCGGGCGAACTGGATATCGCCAGCGTCCAGGGCGGCTGCACCCCCGCCAGCAAGCAGGCCTTCATCCAGGACCTGCAGGCGAAGGGCGCGGTGGTGGCGTTCGTCGGCGACGGGGTGAACGACGGCCCGGCCCTGGCGCAGGCGGACGCCGGCATCAGCCTGCCGGGACTGGAGGCGGCCCAGGCGGCGGCCCCGCTGAACCTGCTGCGCGAAGGCCTGGGGCCGCTGCTCCAGGCGCGCCGGCTGGCCCAGCGCACCCGCCGGGTGATCCGGGAGAACCTGGTCTGGGCGTTCGGCTACAACCTGGTGCTGGTGCCGCTGGCGGCGTTCAACCTGCTGGACCGGTTCGGCGGGCCCATGCTGGCCGGGGCGGCGATGGGGCTGAGTTCCCTGACGGTCGTGCTCAACGCGCTCCGGCTGAGGCGCTAGGGGAAAATCTCGCGCAGCAGGTCGCCCAGCTCGTTGAACGAGTAGGGCTTGGACAGCAGCCAGAGGTCGGTGCGGCCGAGCAGGCAGGTCTCCACGGCGGCGTCGGCGCGGCCGGTGGAAAGGATCACCGGCAGGTCCGGGCGCAGGTCGCGGATCCGGTCCAGGGTCTCGGCGCCGCTGAGGCCCGGCATGTTCTGGTCCAGCACCACCAGGTCCACGTCCATGCCCTCCGCCAGCACCGTCACCGCTTCCGTCCCCCGGGCGGCCACGGCCACGCGGTGGCCCATGTGCTCAAGCATCAGCGGGGCGGTGGCCCGGATCAGCTCGTCGTCATCCACCAGGAGGATCCGCAGCGGCCGGGCCGGGGCGGCGGGCCGGGGTCCGTCCGGGACCTCGGCCGGCCCCGGGGCGGCCATGGCCGGGAACCGGAGCAGCACCGTGGTCCCTTCGCCCGGGGCGCTGCGCAACTCCATGGAGCCGTGGTGCGCCTTCATGGTGCTGTGGACGATGGTGAGGCCCAGGCCGGTGCCCCGGCCCTGGGGCTTGGTGGTGAAGAAGGGCTCGTTGGCCCGGGCCAGCACCGCGCCGGTCATCCCCTCGCCGGTGTCGCTCACCGACAGTTCCACCCGGCCGTCGGCCAGGGTGCGGGTGCCGAAGGCCACGGTGCCGCCCTCGGGCATGGCGTCCAGGGCGTTGACGCAGAGGTTCATGAGGATGTTGCCGATGGCCGAAGGCTCGCCCAGGACCGGCGCCAGGCTGTCGTCCAGGTCCATGTCCAGGCTGTACCTGGGCAGGGTCGTGCGGCGCAGGAGTTCGAGCTCCTGGCGGACCACCGCGTTGAGATCGAGCGGCCTGGGCTCGCCCATCTCCTTGCGGGCGAAGCTGGTGAGGCCCCGGACCAGGTCCCGGCCGCGGTTGCCGGCATGCAGGACGGTGTCCAGGGCCTTGACCAGGAGGGGGTCGGCCCCGTATTGCATCTGCAGCGCGGAGGTCACCCCCAGGATCGCCGCCAGGACGTTGTTCATGTCGTGGGCCAGGCCGCCGGCGAGATGGCCCATGCTTTCCAGCTTCTGGGAATGGATGATCTCCTGCTCCATGCGGAGCCGCTCGCTCTGCAGGCGCTTCATCTCGGTGATGTCCTGGACGAAGGCCATCAGCCCGACGACGGCGCCATGCTTGTCATGGATTGGCAGCTTGTCGGTCCTGACCCAGCGCAGTTCGCCGGAGGCGGCAGCGATCTGCTCGAGGATCCCCAGCTTGGGCCGGCCAGTGCGGAGCACGTCCTGGTCGTCCGCGAAATAGGCCTGGGCCATGGCCGGAAAGATCTCCTCGGCGCTGTGCCCTTCGATCTCCCCGGGGGCCATGCCCAGGTCGCGGCAGACCTGCCGGTTGACGCGCAGGAAGCGGTTGCCGGTGTCCTTGATCCAGATCTGCGCCGGCACCAGGTTGAAGATGGCCTCCAGCTCATTCTTCTGCCGGAGCAGCGCCGCTTCGGGCCGTTCCTGTCCGGTGAGGTCGGTGACCTGGGCGAACCAGAACAGGATCCGCCCCTGGGCGTCCCGGGCCGGCGCCCGGTCCACGCGCACCGGGAACCGGTGGCCGTCCTTGTGGGTGTGCATGAACTCGAACACCTCGCGACCGTCCGAATCCGGCGGCGGCGTCCGGCGGGCCAGGATCTCCAGCTGCGCGGCGCTCAGCAGCGTCGCCAGCGGACTGCCGTTCAGCTCCCGGTCGGTGTAGCCGTGCATCCGGGCGAAAGCCGGATTGACCGACTCGAACCGGCTCAGGTCGGCGCTGACCACGGCGACGCCCCATCCGGCCGACTGGAACACCTGGCGCCAGCGCTCCAGTTCCTGTCGCAGCGGCTCATCATTCTCTAAAATTTCATTCATCTATATCATCGCCCACACGGATTGGCTCATCCATCCATGATCCTAGACGGAGACGAGCCGCTTTGTGACACTTCTTCCCCGGCCGGAAAAAAATCGGACTTTTTAATCCGGTTCATCCCCGCTAGCCTGATGGTGAGGTATCTGTCACGTGCGCCGGTTGATCCAGGTTCTTGCCCTTGCGCTGGTGGTCCTGTCGGGATCGCTGCCCGGGCTGTACCTGCTGAGCGCGAGCAGGACCGATCCTTGCTGCGCCGACATGCCCGGCATGCCCTGCTGCCCGGCCCGGTCCGCGGGCCCGACCGCCCCCTGCGGCCTGGCCACCGCCGCGCCGGTGGCCGCGCTCGCCGCGCCCTGCCGCCAGGCCCAGACCCGTCCGCCCCGCACCGAGCCATCGCCCCTGCCCCCGGCCTTCCTGGCCCCGAGCGCCGCCCGGCTGGCCCTGGCCGATCCGTCCCTGCTCGCCCGTCCCGGCCCCCCGCCGCCCGGATCCTGCCCGGACCGGCACGCATTGCTTTCGGTGTTTCGGATTTGAGAGGTAACCTCTACTGGCTCTAAGCAGTAAGGTCACCATTCAGTCCCGACACCGGAGTTTTTCATGCGCATGCCCCTGCGCCTGGCTTTAGGCCTCATCCCCCTGGCGGGATGGGTCCACGCCCAGGTTCCCCCCACCCCCATCACCGCCCCGGATCCCGCCGCCGGCGAAGACCCGCTGCTGCTCTCGCTCATCCAGGAAGCCATGGCCCGGAACCCGGACCTGGGCCAGGCCAAGGTCCTGGTCCAGGCGGACCAGGAGCGGGTGCCGCAGGCCAAGGCGCTGCCGGATCCCACCCTCTCCCTGGGCATCCAGAACGACAGCTTCAAGCGGATCGAAGTCGGCCAGATGGAGACCAGCTATTACCAGGTGATGCTCACCCAGCCGCTGCCCTGGCCGGGCAAGCGCGCGCTGCGCGGCGAGGTGGCCAGCCTCGGCGCCCAGGCCACGGAAATCGCCGTGTCCCGCACCCGTCTCACCGTGGAAGCGGACATGCGGCGCGCCTACATCGGGCTGCTCCTGGTGCGCAGCCAGCTCCGGCTCCTGGAGCAGCAGGCCCTGTTCCTGCAGCAGGCCGAAGCCACCGCCAAGAGCCGCTACGAGGTGGGCAAGGGCAGCCAGGCCGACCTGCTGCGGGCCCAGCTGGAGCGCACCCGGCTGGACCAGACCCGGGCCCGGCTGCAGGCCGAGGAGCGCACCGCCCAGGGCCAGATCAACCGGGTACGGGGGGCGGTCCCGGAGCAGCCCATCGCCACCCAGCGCACCCTGGAGCAGCTGCCGGATCCCCAGCCGGCCGCCCCGGATTTCCAGGCCAAGGCCGAGGCCGAAAGCCCCGAACTGAGGTCGGCCAGGCTGGGCATCCAGCAGGCCCAGCGCAACCTGGACCTGGCCAGGCTGGACCGCCATCCCGACTTCTCGGTGAGCGCCGGGGTCATGCCCAGGGGCGGCCTAGAGCCCATGTGGACCGCCAGCGTCGGCATCACCCTGCCGCTCTGGCAGAAGAACAAGCAGAAACGCGCCGTGGCGGAGCAGGAATACCGGCAGACCGCTTCCGGCTTCGCGGTGGAGCAGGTGCGCTGCCTGCTGGCCCAGCGCGTCCAGGAGCGCAACAGCGACCTGGCGGCCTCGCTCCAGGTGATCGGGCTCTACCGCGGCGGCCTGCTGATCCAGAGCGAGAGCACCTTCCGGGCCACCCTGGCCCAGTACACCGTCGGGCAGCTGCCGTTCCTGTCGGTGCTGGAGGCCCTGAACGGCTGGATCTCCGACCAGAGCGGGCTGATCCAGGCCCAGGCCCAGGCCCAGGCCACGCGCATCGCCCAGATGGAACTGACCCTCGGCCCCACCCCCGGGATCGGCGCCTCCGCGCTGCCGGGCGGCGGCGCGATGGGCGCGTCCCCGGGCGGCTCAAGCCCCGCCAAGGCCAGCGCCGCCAAGGCGGCCGGCGCCGAAGGTTCCTCCTCAATGTCCTCGAGTCCCATGTGATGAGGTTTGCCAAGATGAGCTCAGATTCCAACGCCCCGAAATCCCCGCTGCGCACCGCCGGCATGCTGGCCGTGGCCCTGGCCGTGGGCGCCGGCGGCACCTTGCTGGCCCTGCGCCACCGCCTCGCCCCGGCCCAGGCGACCCAGGGCGGCGACCCCATCGTCTTCTACCGCAACCCGATGAACCCCGCCATCACCTCGCCCACTTTCATGAAGGACGAGATGGGCATGGACTACATCGCCGTGCACGAAAGCGAACTCAAGCCCCCGGCGCCGGCCAAGGCCGCCGACAAAGGCAAGATCATGTTCTACCGCAACCCCATGGACCCGAAGATCACCTCAAAGGTGTTCACCAAGGACGAGATGGGCATGGACTACATCCCGGTCTACGAAAGCGAGCTCAAGGGCGAAGCCGGCCCGACGGTGGAGGGCCTGGCCTCGGTGAAGATCGACCCCGACCGCCAGCAGCTGATCGGCCTGACCACGGCCCAGGTCGCCGAAGGCCAGGTGGGCGGCGAGATCCGCACCACGGCGCGGGTGGCGGTGGACGAGACGCGCATCCGGCACATTCACGTGAAGGTCGACGGCTACGTGGAGAAGCTGTTCGTCGACTTCGTCGGCGCGCCGGTGGGCAAGGGCAAGCCCCTGTTCACCTTCTTCAGCCCGGATTTCGTCAGCGCCCAGGAGGACTACCTGCTGGCGGTCAAGACCCAGAAGAGCCTGCAGGGCGGCTCGCTGCAATCCAGCGGCAGCGACCTGCTGGAGGCCTCGCGCCGGCGCATGGCGCTGTGGGACGTGCCGGCCAGCGAGATGGCCCAGCTGGAAACCAGCGGCGCGGTGCGGAAATCGCTCACCCTGTATTCCCCGATCAATGGCGTGGTGACCGCCAAGACGGCCGTGGAGGGCATGCGCATCAGCCCGGCCGACACCCCCTTCGAGATCACCGATCTCGGCCAGGTCTGGGGCATCGCCGACGTCTACGAACCGGAGATCCCCCGGGTGAAGGTGGGCATGCCCGCCGAACTGGCCCTGAGCACCTTCCCGGGCCGGACCTTCCATGGCCGGGTGGCGTTCATCGACCCCCAGGTCGACCCCAAGAGCCGCACGGTCAAGGTGCGGGTCGAGCTGGCCAACCCCAAGGGCGAGCTCAAGCCGGAGATGTACGGCGAGATGGTGCTGAAGAGCCAGGCGCGCAAGGGCCTGACCGTGCCCATCGACGCGGTGCTGGATTCCGGCGCCCGCAAGATCGTCTTCGTCGCCCTCGGCGAGGGCCGGTTCGAGCCGCGCGAGGTGCAGACCGGCGCCAACCTGGGCGAGGCGGTGGAGATCCGCGGCGGCCTCAAGGCCGGCGACTCCGTGGTCACCCGGGCCAACTTCCTGGTGGATTCCGAATCGCGCCTGCGCGCGGCCCTGGCGCAGTTCGCCAGCAAGAAGTAGGGGACCGCCATGATCAAAGCCATCATCCGGTTCTCCGCCGAGCACAAGTTCCTGGTCCTGGGCGCGGGGCTGATCGCCCTGTTCATCTCGTTCTGGGCCATGCGCACCATCCCCCTGGACGCCCTGCCGGACCTGAGCGACACCCAGGTCATCGTCTATTCCAAGTGGGACCGCAGCCCCGACCAGGTGGAGGACCAGGTCACCTACCCCATCGTCACCGCCCTGCTGGGCGCGCCCAAGGTCAAGGCGGTGCGCGGCCTGTCCGACTTCGGCTACTCCTACGTCTACGTGATCTTCGAGGATGGCACCGACATCTACTGGGCCCGCTCGCGGGTGCTGGAATACCTCAGCAAGATCACCGCCTCGCTGCCCCCGGCGGTGAAGACCGAACTGGGGCCGGACGCCACCGGGGTGGGCTGGGTCTACCAGTACGCCCTGGTCGACCACAGCGGCAAGCACAGCTCCGACGAGCTGAAATCGACCCAGGACTGGTTCCTGCGCTACGCCCTGCAGGCGGTGCCCGGGGTGGCCGAGGTGGCCTCGGTGGGCGGCCAGTCCCGGCAGTTCCAGGTGAGCCTGAACCCGAACAAGATGGCCTCCTACAAGATCACCATCGACAAGGTGATCGCCGCGGTGAAGTCGGCCAACAACGAAGGCGGCGGCCGGCTGGTGGAGTACAGCGGCCGGGAGTACATGATCCGCGGCCGCGGCTACGCCAAGACCACCCAGGACCTGGAAAGCGCCGTGCTCAAGGCCGAGAACGGCACCCCGGTCCGGTTGTCCGACGTCGCCACGGTCAGCCTCGGCCCGGAGATCCGCCGGGGCCTGGCCGACCTGGACGGCAAGGGCGACGTGGTGGGCGGCATCATCGTCATGCGCCAGGGCGAGAACGCCCTGCACGTCATCGACCGGGTCAAGGAGAAGCTGCAGGAGCTCAAGGGCTCCCTGCCCTCCGGCGTGGAGGTGGTGCCGGTCTACGACCGCTCCACCCTGATCGAGCGGGCCATCGCCACGGTGAAGGACAAGCTGATCGAGGAGATGATCGTGGTCTCCCTGGTGATCCTGGTCTTCCTCTGGCACATCCCCTCGGCCATCATCCCGATCATCACCATCCCGCTGTCGGTGGCCCTGGCCTTCATCCCCATGCTGCTGCTGGGCCAGAACGCCAACCTCATGTCCCTGGCCGGCATCGCGATCTCGATCGGCATCCTGGTGGACGGCGCCATCGTCGAGGTGGAGAACGCCTACAAGAAGCTGGAGCACTGGAACAGCTCCGGGCGCGTCGGCGACTTCCACACGGTGCGCCTGGATGCCCTGCTCGAGGTGGGACCCAGCGTGTTCTTCTCGCTGCTGGTGATCGCCATCGCCTTCATGCCGGTGTTCACCCTGGTGGACCAGGAAGGCCGGCTGTTCCGGCCGCTGGCCTATTCCAAGAACCTGGCCATGGCCATCGCCGCCATCCTGGCGATCACCGTGGATCCGGCCATGCGCATGCTGTTCGCGCGCATGGACCCGTTCAAGTTCAAGCCGAAATGGCTGGCCTGGAGTGCAACACAAGTATTGGTGGGCAAGTACTATCCCGAAGAGAAGCACCCGATCAGCGCCCTGCTGCACAAGATCTACGAACCGCCCTGCCGGTTCGTGCTGCGGCACGCCAAGGCCACCATCGGCGTGGCGGTGCTGATGGTGGTGGTCACCATCCCGGTATTCATGAAGCTGGGCAGCGAATTCATGCCGAGGCTGGGTGAAGGCACCATCCTCTACATGCCCTCCACCCTGCCGGGCATCAGCGAGACCGAGGCCCAGCACATCCTCCAAATCCAGGACCGGCTGATCCGCACCGTGCCCGAAGTGGAGCGGGTGTTCGGCAAGGCCGGCCGGGCCGACACCGCCACCGATCCGGCGCCGTTCTCCATGATGGAGACGGTGATCCAGCTCAAGCCCGAGGAGCAGTGGCGCGAGAAGCCGCGCTGGTTCTCCGCCTGGGCGCCGAAGGGGCTGAAGGCCGTACTGCGGCCGTTCTGGCGCGACCGGCTCACCGAGGAGGAGATCGTCGCCGATCTGGACAAGGCCGTGCAGTTGCCGGCCATCCCCAACGCCTGGACCATGCCGATCAAGGCGCGCATCGACATGCTCGCCACCGGCATCCGCACCCCGGTGGGCCTCAAGATCAACGGCGCCGACCTCAAGACGATCCAGGACATCGCCGTGCAGGCCGAGACCATCCTCGGCAGGGTGCCCGGCACCCGCAGCGCCCTGGCCGAGCGCACCGCGGAGGGCTACTTCCTGGACTTCGAGCTCAAGCGCGACCAGCTGGCCCGCTACGGGCTCAGCGTCGAGGAGGCCAACATGCTGGTGATGACCGCCATCGGCGGCGACAACCAGACCACCATCTTCGACGGCCGGGCCCGCTATCCGGTGAACGTGCGCTACGCCCGGGACTACCGGGAATCGCTGTCCTCGCTGAGCCGGGTGCTGGTGCCCCTGGCCAACGGCAACACCATCCCCATGGAGGAGATCGCCGACCTCAAGCTGGTCAACGGCCCGGCCATGATCCGGGACGAGAACGCCATGCTGGACGGCTACGTCCTGGTGGATTTCGACACCTCCAAGACCGACGTCGGCACCTTCGTCAAGAACGCCAAGGCCGCCGTCGACAAGGAGCTCAAGCTGCCCGCCGGCTACAGCCTCACCTGGAGCGGCCAGTTCGAGAACATGATCCGGGTGAAGGAGCGGCTGAAGCTGATCATGCCCATCACCCTGGTGCTGATCTTCGGGCTGCTGTACGCCAACACCAAGAGCGGCTTCAAGGCCGGGCTGGTGATGATGGCGGTGCCGTTCTCGGCCATCGGGGCGTTCTGGCTCATGTGGCTGCTCGGCTACAACATGTCCATCGCCGTGTGGGTCGGCCTGATCGCCCTGCTCGGCCTGGACGCGGAAACCGGGGTGTTCATGCTGCTGTTCCTGGACCTGTCCCACGACGAGTTCAAGGCGGCGGGGCTGCTGAACAGCACCGGCGATCTGGTGGAGGCCATCATCCACGGCGCGGTGAAGCGGGTGCGGCCCAAGGCCATGACCGTCTGCGCCGCGTTCATGGGCCTGTTGCCGATCATGTGGTCCACCGGCACCGGGGCGGACGTGATGAAGCGGATCGCCGCGCCCATGGTGGGCGGCCTCGCCACCAGCTTCATCCTTGAACTGATGGTCTATCCCGCCGTCTACTACCTCTGGAAGCGCCACGAAGTGACCGAAGGCCCCGTGACCGAAAGCCCGGTGATCGAGGATTCCGGCATCGGAACGCTCCAGACCATCTGATATCCTGCCCGGAGGACCGGACCGCGGCCCCGGTCCTCCGGCATTCCAAGCCGCTCAAAAAAAGGAAAACCCATGAAGAAGATCTTCCTCGCCCTCGCCCTCGCCGCCGCCGCCGTGGCCGCGGTCAAGCCCGCCAACAACACCCTCTGCCCGGTCCTGGGCGGCCCGGTTAACGCCAAGAGCAAGACCGTGGTGGTCAAGGACCAGGAGTACCGGGTCTGCTGCATGGGCTGCCCCGAGCAGCTGAAGGCCGCGCCGGACAAGTACCTGAAGGCGGACGGCACGCCCAGGAACGCCAAATAACTTTTTGAAGGTGTGCCGGTGCCCGGATCGCCGCTCGAAGTCCTGCGGGTCTTTCTGAAACTGGGCCTCACCAGCTTCGGCGGCCCCATTGCCCACCTCGGCTACTTCCGCGAGGAATTCGTGGTGCGGCGCCGGTGGACGGACGAGGCCTGCTTCACCGATCTGGTGGCTCTCTGTCAGTTCCTGCCAGGCCCCGCCAGCAGCCAGGTCGCTTTCGCACTCGGCCTCGGCCGCGCCGGCTGGGCCGGGGGCGCCGCCGCCTGGGCCGCCTTCACGCTGCCTTCCGCGGTCGCGCTCTTCCTGTTCGCCGAAGGCGCCGCCGCGCTCAATGGTCGATGGGGCGGGGCAATGCTGCACGGGCTCAAGCTCGTCGCGGTGGCCATCATCGCCCAGGCCGTCTGGGGAATGGCGCGGGCGCTCTGTCCGGACCGGCAGCGCGCCGCGATCGCCCTCGCCGGCGCGCTGATCATCCTGACCGGGTTTTCCTCCCTGAACCAGATCGCGACCATCCTGCTCGGCGGCCTGGCGGGTCTGCTTTTCTGCCGTACGGCAGAGCGTCCGATCGCGGGAAGGTTGACCATCCATTTGTCCAAGCGCGCCGGGATCGTCTGCCTCGCCCTGTTCGCGCTCCTGATCGCGCTCCTGCCGTTCGGCGCACGAAGCCATCCGCTCGCCCTGTTCAACGCCTTCTACCGCTCCGGCGCACTCGTCTTCGGCGGCGGCCACGTCGTCCTCCCCCTGCTACGGGAAGCGGTCGTCAACCCCGGCTGGGTCGGCAACGATGTCTTCCTGGCGGGCTACGGCGCGGCCCAGGCGGTGCCCGGCCCGCTGTTCACCTTCGCCGCCTACCTCGGAGCGGTCGCCAGCCCCGTTCCAGGCCTCGCGGGGGCCTGCATCGCCCTGCTGGCCATATTCCTGCCTGGCATCCTCATCCTGGCGGGGACCCTGCCGTTCTGGGAATCGTTCCGGCAGCGGGTGTGGGCCCAGTCCGCCATGCGCGGCGTGAACGCAGCCGTGGTAGGCCTGCTCGGGGCCGCACTGTTCGATCCGGTGTGGACCAGCACCATGCACACGCACGCGGACTTCGCGGTGGCGCTCGCCTGTTTTGTCCTCCTCGTCGCCTGGCGGGTGGCGCCGATCTTCATCGTCGCCTTGGGGGCCTTCAGCGGGCTCGTACTCGCCGCCTTCGGTGGCATGTAGGCATCCGCCGCGGGTTGGCCGGTGCAGATCGCTCCTATCAAAATGAACGCCGCCAACCCTCCATTCCCATCAGGCGGAAGGACCACAAACGCGTAACTCTTTAAAAATACATGTGATGCTAATCTGGCCCGAGTTATGCCAGAGGGCTTGAGCCGGCCGTGCCGGATCAACCCGGAGTAAATCAATGAGTAAACTTGCCACCTTGCTGATCGCGGCTGCGCTGTTCAGCCCGACTTTCGTTCAGGCCATGCCCAAGGCCCCCGCCATGATTGCCGGGGACGAAGCGACCATGCCCACCCCGGAAAAAAAGGCCACCGCGCACCGGGCCAAAAAGGCCAAGCGCGCCAAGAAGGCAGCCGCTGAAGCCGCCGCCCCCGCGGCTCCGTCCATGATCGCCGGGGACGAAGCGACCGACCCCACCCCGGCAAAGGCCAAGGCCGCCAGGAAGGCCAACCGGCACAAGAAGGCCAAGAAGCTGCCGCCTCCCGCCGATCCCGCCACCACCGACAACCCGGCCAAGCCCTGACCGGTCGCGGGTCCAGCTGCGCCCGGTGACGCAGCACGGCAGAGCCGTCAGCTGCCCACCGGGCGCAGCGGCAGCGTGATGCCGAACCGGCTGCCGGGGGCCAGGGGCCAGTAGCGGGCCTCGCCGCCGTGGTCGTCGGCGATCCGGCGGACGATGGCCAGGCCCAGCCCGGTGCCCCGCTGCTTGGTGGAGAAGTAGGGATCGAATAGGTGCGTCCGGCTTTCCTCGGGCACGCCGGGGCCGTCGTCCTCCACCTCCAGGTGGGCCACCGGGCCGTCCTGGCGCAGGGCCACCCGGATCCGGCCGAGCTGCGCGAGCGGGTCGGCCGTCTGGCTTTCCAGGGCGCCGATGGCGTTGTCCACCATGTTGAGCAGGGCGCGCTTGACCATGTCCCCGTCCCAGAACGCCGTCAGCGGCCCGTCCGGCAGGTGCAGTTCCCACTGGATGCCGGTGTGGGTGGGCAGGAACAGGGCCATGGTCTGCCGGACCAGTTCCACGGCGTCCAGTTCCCTCGGCTGCGGCGCGGGCAGCTTGGCGAAGCGCGAGAAGCTGTCCACCAGCCGGGTGAGGCTGGCCACTTCGGCCAGGATGGTCTCGGCCCCCTCCGCCACCGCCTGGGGATCCAGCCGGCCTTCCCGGCTCCGGCGCAGCATGCGCTGGGTGGTGAGCTTGATCGGGGTGAGCGGGTTCTTCACTTCGTGGGCCATGCGCCGGGCCACCTCCTGCCAGGCGGCCCGCTTCTCGGCCTGGGCCAGCAGGGAAAGGTCCTCCAGCACCGCCAGTTCGCCGCCGCCGGTGAGCGGGATCACCACCGCCCGGATCGGGCGCCCCTCCCCTTCCCCGCCGATGCGCAGCTCCTCCAGGGCGGGACGGCGGCTCTGCCGCACCTGCTGGAGGATTTCCGGCAGCCGGCCGGTGCTGGGCTGCCGGGAGAGCTCCTCCCAGGAGCTGCCGGTGGGGTCCCAGTTCTCCACCCCGAACCAGCGCCGGGCCACCGAATTGAAGGTGCGCAGGGCGCCGCCCTCCTGCCAGCTGAGCACGCCCACCGGCAGGGCCTCCAGCAGCTGGCCCAGGTAGGCCCGCTGGCGCTCCAGGCGCTCGGACTGGGCCTCGATGGCCGACCGGTTCTGCAGCAGGTCCCGGGTCATGGTGTTGAAGCTGCGCGAAAGCAGGGCCAGTTCGTCCTCGCCCTCCTCCGGCAGCGACACTTCCAGGTCGCCCCGGCCCACCCGCTGGGCGGCCTTGGCCAGCGCCCGGACCGGCTCGGCGATGGTGCGGGCGATGGCCAGGCCGGTCCACACGGCGGCGAACAGGGTGAGCAGGGTGAGGAACAGGAAGGTGCTCTGGGGCAGCGTCTCCAGGGTCTCCCGCCCGGTGGAGATCTGGAAGGCTTCCTGGTAGCGGCGCTCCAGGCGGACCATGCCCTCCAGGGTCTCCCGCGGCACGAACGCCCCCACCACCACCCGGGCGCCGGTGGGATCGGGCGGCCCGATGTCCAGGTGCCATTCCCCGGCATCGGACAGCCGGGTGTCCCGCCCCGTGGGCAGCGGGTCCAGCCTGGGCGGGGTCAGGTTCGGGGCGACGGCCAGCTGGATGCTGGCGGACGGCCTGACCCGGGCCAGCAGGTCGAACTCCAGGGCGGTGCGCTGCTGCTCCAGGTCCATGGCCGCCCCGGGCGGGATGTGCCCGGCCGCGCCCTTGAGCCGCAGGTCCACCTGGGTCCGGAACGCCTCCGCCAGCCGCCGGCCGTCCTGGATCACCTGCTGGGTGTCGGGCAGGAACCAGCGGTCCACGTTCTTGCGGATGAAGGTGCGGCCGATCAGGAACAGCATCAGGCTCGGGATGAGGCCCACCAGGAACAGCGCCACCACGAGCCGGGTGCGGATCCGGGCGCCCAGGATGCCGCTGCGCCGTTCGAAGTAGAGCTTGGCCAGGCTGCGCGCCACGATGAACGACAGCGTGCCGATGGCCAGGACGTTGGCCAGGCCCAGGGCCAGCAGCGCCCACCGGCTGGGGGCGTCGATGCCCGACTCCACCTGGGCCGACAGCAGCCGGTAGCAGCGGAAGATCACCCAGATCAGCACGGACAGTCCGACCGCGAAATAAAGGCGGTTCAACTCCGGATTGCGCTTCCCCTTTGAGGCCATGCCCTGAGTCTAGGCTATCTCCAGGCCACGAAGAACAGCCGCTTGAACGGCATGAGCACCCGGCCGTCGGCCGCCGCCGGGAAATCGCCCCGGCACGCCTCCAGGACCTCCGCCTTGAATTCGCCGCGGGCCGATTCAAGGGGCAGCCGGTCCAGGAACGGGCGCATGCCGGTCCCCTCGTACCAGTCGATCAGGGCCTGGTGCGAGGCCAGCGGGTGGAAGTAGGTGGTTTCCCACAGGTCCACCCGGTCCGCCAGGGGCGCCAGAAGATCGTAGTAGAACCGGGCCTCGTGGAAGGTGAGGGCGGCCTCGGCCCCGGCCAGGGCGCCGTGCCAGCGGGGCCGCCCGGCCACGGCGGCCAGCGCCGCACGCAGCGCGGTGCCGCCCTTGGCCGGCATCTGCACGGCGAGGCAGCCGCCCGGGGCGACCCAGGCCATGAGCCTGGGCAGCAGCAGCCGGTGGTCCGGCAGCCATTGCAGCACGGCGTTGGAGAACACCAGGTCCCAGGGCGCCGCGGGCTGGTGCCGGGCGGCGTCGGCCAGGATCCAGGTGCCGGCGGGGTGGCTGGCCCGCGCCTGGGCGATCATCTCCGGTGAACTGTCCAGGCCGGCCAGTTCCGCCTCCGGCCAGCGCTCGCGCAGCACGGCGGTGCTGTTGCCCGGGCCGCAGCCCAGGTCCAGGATGCGCCGGGGCGCGCCCGGGATCCGCTCGCACAGGTCCATGGCCGGCCGGGTGCGCTCGGCGCCGAACTTCAGGTACTGTCCAGGGTTCCACGGCATAGCCACCCCCCTAACGCTTCCCGCTCAACAGCCGTTTTACCACCATGCCCAGGCGGATGAGGTCCTGCTCGGATTGTTCCGACCAGCAGGCGGCGTTGAGCCGGATGAAATCGTTGAACTTGTGCGCCGGGGAAAAAAGGTAGCCGGGGGCGATGGCGATGAACGCCTTCAGCGCCTCCTGGTAGAGCAGCACCGAATCCAGCTTCCCGGGCAGCTGGACCCATAGCACGAACCCGCCGCCGGGCTCGGTGATCCGGGTGCCTTCGGGGAAATGGGCGAGGATCGCCTGGGACATGGAGGCGATCTTGTCGGCATAGGCCCGGCGGATCTTCCGCAGGTGGTGGTCGTAGCCGCCGGTCTCCAGGAACCGGGCGATGGCCAGCTGGGGCAGCACCGAGGTGCGCACGTTGAACGCGTATTTCTTGGACTGCACGTCCTTGTAGAACCGCCCCGGCGCCACCCAGCCCACCCGGAACCCGGCCGAGATGTCCTTGGAGAACGAGGAGCAGAGCAGCACCAGCCCTTCCCGGTCGTAGCTCTTGGCGACCCGGGGCCGGCGCTCGCCGAAGTACAGCTCGCCGTTGATGTCGTTCTCGATCAGCGGCACCCCGTGCTGGGCCAGCAGCTTGACCAGCTCGGCCTTGTCCTCGTCGGCGATCAGGCTGCCGGTGGGGTTGCTGAAGTTCGGCACTGCCAGCACCGCCTTGATGGGGTGGTTCTCCAGGGCGAACCTCAGGGCATCCAGGCTCATGCCGGTGCGCGGGTGCGAGGGGATCTCCAGCACGCGCAGGTGCTGGGCCTCCAGCGCCAGGACGATGCCGAAGTAGGTGGGGGATTCGATCGCCACCAGGTCCCCGGGCTGGCAAACCGCCTGGAGACACAGGTTCATGGCCTCGGTGCAGCCCGCGGTGATGACCAGCTCGTCCGGCGCGATCTCGCAGCCGTAGCTGAAGGCGCGCTGGGCCACCTGGATGCGCAGGGGCTCGCTGCCCGGCACGGCGCCGCCGAGGTCGTGGGAGATCCTGCCGTCCCTGGCCAGGTCCGCCAGGATCCGGTTGAGCTTCACCGTGGGCAGCAGCGCCGGGTTGGGCGAGGCCACGCCGAACTGGGCGTAGTTGAGCTTGAAGTTGTCATGGATGAGCAGCAGGGAGACGTCGTCGATGCTCACCTTGGCCGGATCGCCCTGGATCGCCTGGAAATCCGGCTCGGGGGCGCGCTTTTTCGCCTGGGGCTTCACGTAGTAGCCGGATTGCGGCCGGGCCTCGATCACCCCGCGGTTCTCCAGCAGCTGATAGGCCTGCAGCACCGTGGAGAAGCTGATCCCCTGCTGGACGCTGGACTCCCTGATGGAGGGGATCCGCGCGCCCACCGGGAAGGTGCCGGAGCGCACCTGTTCTTCGAGGTCCTGGGCGAATTTTTCATACAGGGGAACTTTACGAGGGTCTCTCATCACTGATTCCTTGGGCGATTCGGGTGCGCGTCAATGGCCGGTACAGTTGACCAGGAAAGCCTCATCACAATCAAATTGTTTTTAAACTGTTATGCTCATAATTTTTGTGCACTGCCACTGTTATACCTACCTAACCGGTCTTATATTCAACTGTGGGGTGAGATCCAAGGCCCCCGGAACACAAGGAGCAAGCCATGACCACCCAGACAATCAAGCTGATGACCTTCGGGCTTTACGGAAAAACCGGCGCGAACCACCGATCCGGCAAACTCGTCAAGGGCCGCACCGAAATGCTCAAGGGCCTCGGCGGCAGCCAGGTGCGCTGCACCTCGGGCGCCCTCTGGGTGACCATCGAGGGCGACCCCAAGGACTACGTGCTCACCCAGAACGAGAGCCTTTGCATTCCCAACCTCGGCAAGGTGCTGCTCAGCGGCAACGGGTCCTACCAGGTCTGATCACTCGCCCCGGGAGTAGAGCGCCGCTGATTCGCCGTCCCGGTAGTAGCCCTTGCGCAGGCCCCGGTAGACCCAGCCTTCGCTTTCGTAGAGTGTCCGGGCGGCGGCGTTGGAGATCCGGACCTCCAGGTGCAGCACCTCGACCCCGTAGCGGGCCAGCTGCGCCTGGGACAGGCGCAGCAGCATGCGGCCATGGCCGCCCCGGCGCATGGCTTCCGCCACGCCGATGCGCAGCAGTTCGGCCTCGCCCACTTCCGGGATGATGCGCCAGCGGGCGAACCCGAACGGGTGGATCGCCCAGATGTGCTCGCATTCGTCCAGCGGGCCCCAGGGCTCATGGAAGCAGGCCCGCTCGATGGCCTCCACCCAGGCCGGCACCCGGGATCCGGGTCCCAGGTGGATTGCGCTCACCGGGCCTGGCCCCTTCTCAGCGCTTCGGACAGATGCGCCGAGGCCTCCGGAAAATTCACTTCCGCGTCGGTCTCCCGGAGGTAGAAGGGCACCAGGGGCGCTTCGGGCGGCCCCAGGGGCCGTTCGCGGCACAGGGCGGCCAGCCCGTCCAGGGTGGCGTCCGCTTCCTGATCCAGCACCAGGGGCGGCTGGGACAGGTGGGGCGCCACCTTGGCGCGGAAGGATTCCGCCGCCCACCAGGCGCCGGTGCCCACCAGATCGTCCAGGGCGGCCAGGGGCCGCTTCAACGCCGGCGTCAGGGGGCCGTCCTGCCAGGATTGCAGGAAGGCCTCCTGGCGCTGGCCGTCCAGGATGATCCAGACCGGTCCTTGGACGCCCGCCAGGCGCAGGGCCCGGGCCCGCAGTTCGAAGGCGGAGAAGCCCCAGGTGGGCAGTCCGGTAAGGGCCAGCCCTTCGGCGGTGGCCACGCCGATCCGCAGCGCGGTGAAGCCGCCGGGTCCGACACAGACCACCACGCCGGACAGGTCCGCCGGCGCGGCGCCGGCCTCGGCCAGCAGCTCCTGCAGGGCCGGCAGCAGGCTCGCGCTGTGGCTCCGGCCGGGGGCCGCGGCCACCCAGCGGGTCCAGACCCGGCCCCCGGCACCGTCGGCCAGGGCCAGGTGGAGGCGTTCGGTGGTGGTGTCCAGTCCCAGGATCAACGTGGGTTCCCCTTCGGGTTCCAGCTTAGCGCCGGACCCAAGAAAAGCGGCCCCCGCGAACGGGGGCCGCATCCATCCGGACCATTCCTGGCCTCAGACGTTCTTGATGACCTTGCCGGCCTGGATGCACGAGGTGCAGACGCGCAGGCGCTTGGGGGCGCCGTTCACCAGGGCGCGCACGCGCTGAAGATTCGGATTCCAGCGGCGCAGGGTGATGTTGTTGGCATGGGAAACGTTGTGCCCGAACTGGGGCTTCTTTCCACAAACTTCGCACTGACGTGACATGGGAACCTCGCGATTTCGAATTCGGCCAGAGCCAAAGAAGGACCAGTCTAGCAAATCCGCCCGGGAAGGCAAGTACATATTCCCGGTTGCGTCCGGTCCCGGGTTCATCCAAGGTAGGGGGCTCTTCTGGTGTTCCCGTGGATCCTGCCCTCTGGGCCCTGGCCTTCACCCTGCTGCCCTGGCCCGAACGCCGGAAGGCCGAGATCTGGGCCAGCCTCCAGGCCGGCCTGGAGCCCGGCCTTCCGGCGCCCTGGCGCGCCGACCTGGAGCGCCTGGCGCGGGACCTGCCCGGGTTCCGGGCCGAGGCCGCCCTGCGCGGCGCGCAACTGTATCTGCCCGGGGACCCCGGGGTGGCGCGCCTGCTGGAACCGCTGCCCTACCCGGTGGCCCTGTGGGTGCGCGGCAGCCTGCCCCCCGCCGGGCCGTGCCTGGCCATGGTGGGCAGCCGCCAGGGCACCCGGGCCGTGCTGGAGCGGGCCCGCGCCTGGGCCCGGGAGCTGACCGCGGCCGGCGTGGCCGTGCTTTCGGGCCTGGCCCGGGGGGTCGACGGCGCGGCCCACCGGGGGGCGCTCGAGGCCGGGGCCACCTGGGGCATCATGGGCTCCGGCCTGGACCACCCCTACCCGCCCGAGCACACCGGGTTGATGGACCGGATCGTAGCCTCCGGCGGCGGGGTGCTCACCCCCTTCCCGGTGGCCGCCCGCCCCCTGAAGTGGCACTTCCCCCGGCGCAACCTGGTGCTGGCCGCCTGGACCCAGGGCGTGGCCCTGGTGGCGGCCCGCTATGCCTCCGGGTCCCTGGTCACCGCGAAACTGGCCCTGGACCTGGGCAAGGAACTCTGGGCCTGCCCGGGCGCCCCGGAGGATCCCCTGGCGGAGGGACCCAACCGCCTGATCCGGGAAGGAGCCGCCAAAGTATGCCTCAGCGCACAAGATCTCTTAGAGGATATGAAGTTTTTACGTTGGGGCTTGACAAACGCCCCATGAACGACCCCATCATCCCAGGTTGGAGTCTCAATTGACCAAGCTCGTTATCGTCGAAAGTCCGTCCAAGGCCAAAACCATCACCAAATACCTCGGGAAGGGGTACACGGTGAAGGCCAGCGTGGGTCATATCCGCGATCTCCCCAAGAAGCTGGGGGTGGACATCGAGAACGGCTTCCAGGAAGAGTACGAAATCCCCGCCAGCAAGGCCAAGGTGGTGACCGAACTGAAGGCCGCCGCCAAGAATGCCTCCGAGATCATTCTCGCGACCGACCCTGACCGCGAGGGGGAGGCCATCTCCTGGCACCTGCTGGAGGCCATCAAGCCGCCCAAGACCATGCCGGTGAGCCGGGTGCTGTTCAACGAGATCACCCCGGCGGGGATCGCCAAGGCCATGGCCGCGCCCACCGTCATCAACCGGAAGCTGGTGGACGCCCAGCGGGCCCGGCGGGTGCTGGACCGGCTGGTGGGCTACAAGGTGTCCCAGGTGCTCTGGGACAAGGTGCGCCGCGGCCTGTCGGCCGGCCGCGTGCAGAGCGTGACGGTGCGCCTGATCGTCGACCGGGAGCGCGAGGTGCAGGCCTTCAACCCGGTGGAGTACTGGGTGCTGAAGGGCAAGTTCGCGGCCAAGCTGCCGCCCCAGTTCTGGATGAGGCTGACCCGGATCGCCGGCCTGCCGCTGCAGCTGGGCAACAAGGAGACCAAGCGCCGGATCGGCGCCGAAGCCGAGGCCCACAGCCTGCGCGACATGATCCTGAAGGCCGCCTGGAAGGTCACCAGCCTGGAGACCAAGGAGAAGAAGCGCAACCCCTCCGCGCCCTTCACCACCGCCAAGCTGCAGCAGGAATCCGCCCAGAAGCTGCGCATGAGCGTCACCCGCACCATGCAGAACGCCCAGCGCCTCTACGAGGGCGTCGATTTCGGCGAAGGCCCGGTGGGCCTCATCACCTACATGCGCACCGATTCGCCCCGGCTCGCCCCGGAGGCGATCGAGGCGATCCGCAGCTACGTGGGCAAGCACTACGGCAATGACTACCTGCCGGCCAAGGCGCGCATCTACAAGGGCAAGGCGGCCGCCCAGGACGCCCACGAGGCGATCCGCCCCACCGACATCACCCGCACCCCCGAAAGCCTGAAGAACCGCCTGGAGCCCGACCAGTTCCGGCTCTACGCGCTGATCTGGCGGCGCACCGTCGCCTCCCAGATGGAGGCCGCCCGGATCGACGAGACCGTGGTGGAATCCGCCGCCGTCCTGCCGAACAAGGAGGAGGCCGTGTTCCAGGCCAAGGGCGAGATCGAGCGGTTCCCGGGCTGGCTGACGGTCTACCGCACCGAGAACGAGGAGCAGAAGGCCGAGGAGATCGCCGACGCCACCGTAGCCGAGGAGGAAGCCGAGGAGAGCGTCGGCCTGCCGGCGCTCAAGGTGGGCATGGCCCTGAGCCTGGAGGACCTGGAGACCGACCAGCAGTTCACCAAGCCGCCGGCTCGGTTCTCCGAGGCCACCCTGGTGAAGGAGCTGGAGGAGGACGGCATCGGCCGGCCCTCCACCTACGCCAGCATCATCGCCACCATCCAGGACCGGGACTACGTGAAGAAACTGGAGGGGCGCTTCAAGCCCACCGAGCTGGGCTGCGTGGTGACCGACCTGCTGGTGCAGGGCTTCCGGGAACTGATGGAGCCCACCTACACCTCCGGCCTGGAAGGCGAGCTGGACCGGGTCGAAGCCGGGGAGCTGACCTTCCTGAAGGCGATGAAGAACTTCTACGGCCCGTTCGAGAAGCTGCTGGCCTCGGCCGGCACCGACATGGCCAACCTCAAGGCCGGCATCGCCACCGACCTGGTCTGCAAGAAGTGCGGCGCGCCCATGCTCAAACGGATCGGCAAGAACGGCCTGTTCCTGGGCTGCTCGCGCTATCCCGAGTGCGACCACACCGAGGAGCCCGAGCAGATGGAGGAGCCCGAGGACGCCCCGGAGTGCCCGCTCTGCGGCTCCACCCCCATGCAGCTGCGCAAGGGCCAGTTCGGTCCGTTCTGGGCCTGCACCAACTACCCCGCCTGCAAGGGCATCCGCAAGGCCGACCCCAAGGGCATCCCGGTGCCCGCCGACGTGGTGCTGGAGGAGAAGTGCCCCACCTGCGGCAAGAGCTACGTCAAGCGCTACGGCCGCTACGGCGAGTTCACCTGCTGCATCGACTACCCCAAGTGCAAGACGGTCAAGAAGGAGATCCTGGGCGTGCCGTGCCCCAAGTGCGGCGGCGACCTGAGCCCGCGCAAGACCCGCTTCGGCAAGATCTTCTACGGCTGCACCAACTACCCCAAGTGCGATTTCACCGCCTGGGACAAGCCGGTGCCGCGCTCCTGCCCGGCCTGCAAAGGCAAATACATGGTAGAAAAGACCCGCAAACCCAGGGGCAAGGATCCGGTCACCGTGCTGCTCTGCCCCGCCTGCGCCCATGAGGAGCCGCTGGGATGAGCCACGAGATCCGCCGCAAGGACCGCGCACTGCAGGAAGAGGAAGCCTACGCCATCCTCCGCGAAGGCGGGGATGGCGTCCTGGCCACCATCGGCGAGGACGGCTACCCCTACGCGGTGCCCATGAACCATACCCTGGAGGACGGCGTGCTGTACCTGCACTCCGCCATGTCCGGGCACAAGCTGGAGAACCTGGGATTCTGCGACCTGGTCTCATATTGCGTGGTGGTGGGACGCGAGGTGGTCCCCGCCGAACTGAGCACCAACTACCGCAGCGCGGTGGTGTTCGGCCGGGCCACGCAGGTGGAGGAGCCCGAGGAGAAGCGGCGCGGCCTCATGGCCCTGCTGCACCGGTTCGCCCCCGAGCACATTGAGAACGGCCTCAAGGAACTGGAGCGCGACTTCCAGCGGACCGCCGTGGTGCGCATCGACATCCACCGGATCACCGGGAAGGCCCGCAAGAAAGGCGATTGAGTCCGTCGCGGTTGACGGGATACGCGGTTCTGCCCACACTTTGACGGTAGGTTGCCGGGAGCTCGGAATGGAATTTGTGGAGTGGACGGAGAAGTACACCGTAGGCAATCCACTGGTGGACGCCTATCACCACATCTTCTTCCAGATGGTGGACGAGTTCCGCACGGCCCTGGCCCAGGATGCCCCGCCCAACATGGAGGACCGCATCGCCTTCCTGGTGGACTACACCATCATGCATTTCGAATCCGAGGAGAGGCTGATGGAAGCGGCCGGCTACCCCGATTTCGAAACCCACCGGGAAACCCACCATATTTTCCGCGACAAGATGCTCGATCTGCAGCGCCGCTACCGGCTCGACCCCGGCGCGGTCAAGGCGGACGAGCTGCTCTGCCTGATCCAGGACTGGTTCGCCAACCACATCCTGGGCACGGACATGGAGTTCAAGCCGTACATCGGCAAGTCCTAGGTCCCCTCCACCGCTTCGACGAAGGTGCGTTCCTCCCGCAGGATGAAACGCCTGGCCTGGGCCAGGGCGAAATTCGCGCGGCCCTCGGCATCCGCCTTCAGGCGGGCCCGGTAGGCTTCATAGGACGCCAGGCTGTCGAAGCCGATCAGGCCCCAGGCGACGTCATTGCTGCCCTCGTGGGGCAGGAAGTAGCCGATGAGCTGGCCGCCGCAGCGCGGGATGATGCGCCCCCAGGCCTGCGCATAGGCCCTGAACGCCTCGCGCTGGAACGGGTCGATCTGGTAACGGATCATGCAAACGATGGTCATGCCGGCCTCCTGCGGGTGAATTGCACTTCCTTGAAGGGCTTGCTTCCCCTAGACTCCTTGCACCGCGAGCCCATCCTGGGCGCCTGATGTTTCGGTTTGGAACGAAATGCCTTCGGATCCCGATTTTGCCGCCGCCGCATCGATGCTGGCCGAGCCCTCCCGGGCGGCGATCCTCGCCCGGCTCCTGGACGGCCGGAGCTGGACCGCCACCGAGCTCGCGAAAGCCGCCGGCATCCGGCCCTCCACCGGCAGCGCGCACCTCTCGCGGCTCCTCGACCAGGGCTGGGTCGCCGTGCATCCGCAGGGACGCAGCCGTTATTACCGCCTGGCGGGCGAGGGGATCGCCGCCTTCCTGGAAAGCTTCGCCTGCGTCGCGCCCGCCCCGGGAGCGCGCACCCCGGGCGAGATCCGTGCTGGAACCGCGCTGCGCAACTGCCGCCTCTGCTACGACCATCTGGCGGGCCAGGTGGGCGTGGCCCTCACCCAGGGCCTCCTGGCCCGGCAATGGCTCGACGCCTCGTTCCACCTGACCGAGGCGGGGCGCGCCGGCTTGACCGCCCGGGGCCTGGCGATAGCCGAAACGGAGGGACGCGGTTGCATGGACTGGAGCGAGCGGCGGCTGCACCTGGCCGGCCCGCTGGGCCGCGCATTGGCAACGGCGCTGGTCGGCGCGGGATGGCTGCAACGGGATGCCGGAAGCCGTGCCTTATGGGTGACCCCGCTGGGCCGCGATGAACTGGAGCGGGGCCTCGGTCTGGACTTCGGGCCGACCTGAGGCGAATGAGACCAGACCATGACCATGACCATGAGCTTGCTGGCCCCCTTTGGCTCCGGCTGTGGCCAGATGGCCCTTCTCCAGCGCCTGCTCAGCCTGGACGATGGGCATCGTTTCCTGGGCAAACCCTTTCTGCGGAATCTCTGTTCAGCTTGATCAAATAAATAGATTAAATTGTCATTTAATCTTATTTATCAGCCAATTCCAGCGGGAACCCTATAGAATGTGCGGATCTTCCCCGGGAGGTCCCCTTGCGCAGCTTTGCCAGCGTCCTGATCCTGCTGGGCATCCTGCTGCTTCCGGTCCAGGGCGGCACCGTGCCCTGGCTGGACAGTTCCATGGGCCTGCTCCAGGGCGAACTGACCGCCCGCTATGGCCCGCTCCAGCGGCTCAGGGTCCAGCGCGGGCTGGCCCAGACGGCCCGGTTCTGGCGGGCCGGGGATGGCGGGGCGGGCGAGTTCGAAGCCTTCGTGCGCGATCATTTCGCAGAGCCCGCGGCCCGGGACGCCCTCTTCGAGCGCATGGCCCGGGTCATGGCCAGCCTGGACATCCACCTGGCGGAGATCGCCCGGGACGCGCGCTCCGGGCCAAGGCCCGCGCCGGCGCTCGACGCCATCCTGGCCGGCTACGCGCCGGGGGCCCATGTCGTCGAGGATTTCTTCACCGACAAGGCCGCCTTCGCCGTGCTGCTGAATTTCCCCCTCACCACCCTGGAGGAGCGTCTGCGCGACGGCGCATCGTGGACCCCGCGCCAGTGGGCCGAGGTCTGGCTGGCGGAACGGTTCGCGCGGCGGGTGCCGGCGCGGGCGCTCCAGGCCGAGGCTGAAGCCGCCGCGGGGCGCCGCGCCGGAGGCGGCTGCCAGACCCTGCTCGGGACCTTCCAGGCCGCCCGGGAACTGGACCCGTACTCGCCTCTGGCCCCGACCCGCATCGCCCGCAGCTTCAACCAGGAGCGCCAGCTCCCGGAAGCCCGGGTGCGGGCCATGCTGGAAGCGGTGTGCGGCTCGCCCCTGGCGGCGCGCACGGCCAGGCTGCTCCGCGCCCGGCTGGGCCGCGAGCTGGTTCCGTCCGACCTGCACCAGCGTTTCCGGGCCGAGGCCGGGTTCCAAGCCGCCGACCCGGGGAGCCACGCCCCGGACGCGCCCGGCCGCGCCTTCACCGAAGCCCTGGCCATGCTTTCCCGGAACCGGGAACCGCCGGGCGAATCCAGGGCCTTGGCGGCCCTCGACGGCTTCTGGACCACCTTCGCGAACGCCGGGGCGGCCCTGTTGGACCTGGGCGTCTGGCACTGGATGTACGAGCACCCCGGCAGCGGGGTCGAGGAACTGCGGGCGGCGCTGGCCGCCGGCGCCGGGGCGCTCTGGGACCGCATCTACGCGCCGCTGCTGGGCCGGAATGGCGGCCAGCTGCTGGCCGAGGACAGCCGCCTCACCGCCGGCAACCTGGACCTGCCCGACCTGCCCCTCAGCGGGCTGATCGCTTTCCAGCTGGAGCGCGCGGCGGGGCCGCCCGAAGTCCGGGCCGCAAACCTCGAACGCTGGGCGCGCCTGGGCCGGCTCACCCCGGACCTGTGGATGGAGCGCGCCACCGGCGGCCCGCTGGGCCCCGAAGCCCTGCTGGAGGCCGCTGCCGCGGCCCTGGACGCGCTTCAGGCTTCCAGTTCCGCGGCCATCCGCCTGGCCGGCGATGGGAACGCCAGTTCCCCGTAGAATTCCCAGCGGTCCAGCAGATCGCCCAGGACCGCGCCCAGCGCCGCCGCCCCGCCGCCGAAGGCCAGGGCCGGCAGGACGAAGCCCAGGACGATCCGGAGCAGGCTGAGCGCCGGACGCAGCGGGCGGCCGCGTCGCCGGAAATGGGCCTTGCGGCTCAGGTAGAGCCAGGCCTTGAGCGCGCCGGCCGCGAGCGCCAGGGGCCAGTACCCGGCCAGCAGCCCGGTCAGGTAGAGGCCGTTGAACAGGGCGTGGGCGCTGTGGAAGTCCAGCCGGCTGGTGCGCAGCGCCACCTGGTAGACCCGGTCCACGGCGTACAGCGCGGCGAAGCCCGCCGCCGCGGCCGCCCAGGCCAGCCCAGGGACCCGGGGCCGGCCGGTCGCCGCGGCCAACAGCCCCAGGAACACCAGGACCAGCGCCACTTCCCGGCTGAGCCAGGACCGGCGCAGGTTGCCGAGGGCCCGCCAGGCCCGCGCCGGGTGGCCCAGGTGGCAGGCGCTCAGGGCCAGGCACAGGACTCCGGCCCAGAGCAGCAGCCCGGGACGGGGCAACGGCACCGGAAGCACCCGCCCGGCCCTGGCCGCCGCGGTCGCCACCACCGCCACCAGCGCGGCCAGGGTGCTGGTGAAGGCCACCAGCGCCCACTCCTCCCGTGCCCTGAAGCCCGGCTCCGGCACCCGCACCAGGGCGCGCCGGCACCGGGCCAGGAGCCCGGGATCCGGCGGCGCGCTGAGCACGGGCAGCGGGCGCCGGCCCGGGATGAAACGGATGGCCGGCCCCAGGGTGGCCGAAAACCCCGGGGGCGGGCTTCCCGCGGCCCCGTCCCGGGGCTCGAAGCCCAGCGCCTGCAACGGGCAGCGGGCCACGCAGGCCGGTTCCAGCCCCTGCGCCTGGCGGTCCAGGCAGAACCCGCACTTCGCCACCTCGCCCCGGTCCGGATCGAACCTGGGGGCGTCGTGCGGGCAGACCCAGGTGCAGTAGCGGCAGCCCAGGCAGCGTTCCGGCTGATGGATCACGGCGCCGGTGGCGGGATCCTGGCGATAGGCGCCGGCCGGACAATGCGCCACGCAGGCCGGCTGCCGGCAATGCAGGCAGGCCAGGGAAAGGTGCACCACCGGCAGGTCCGGAAGCCCCAGGGCATTGAAGGTGTAGACCCGGCGCCAGGCCAGGGACTGGGCCGGCCGGTGCTCCATCCGGCAGGCCAGGACGCAGGTTTCGCAGCCGGTGCAGCGGCCCAGGTCCAGGCTGAACTGGCCCGGCCCGCTCATGGCGCCAGCTCCACCTGCACGAGGTTGTCGTGGAAGGCGGCGCCGTGGCCCATGTCGGTCTCCCGGTCCGCCGACAGCAGGTTCACCGAGCCGCCCTGCTCGGCGCCATAGCCGTTGCAAACCACCACGCAACCCCGGCGCAAGCCCAGCTCCAGCCGCGCGGTGAGCCGCAGCTCGCCCCGGGCGTTGAACACCCGGACCCGGTCGCCGGCGCGGATCCCCCGGGCTTCGGCGTCCTCCAGCCCCAGGGCCAGCCCGGGCCCGGGGTCCAGCGGACGGATCCCGGGGTGGCGCAGGAACTGGCTGTGGATGCCGTTCTTGTTATTGGGGGTGAGCAGCTGCAGAAGCCGGGGATCGTCCTGCCCCGCCGACTCCCGCGGCGGCCGGAACCCCGGCAGGGGGTCCACCCCCCAGCGCCGCGCCGCCTCCTCGGACAGCAGCTCGATCCGTCCGGAGGGCGTGGGGAAGACCCGGCCGGCGAAGGCCACCGCTTCGGCGCCCGGGGCCAGCACCGGCCCTTCCCGCAGGCGGTCCAGGGAAAGTCCCGGAAAAGGCCGCAGCCTGGCCTCCAGGTAGCGTTCCACCCCCGCGTCCCCCGGCTCGGGCAGGGTGTCCAGCGGCAGGCCCAGGCGCCGGGCCAGGTGCCAGTAGATCTCGCTTTCGGGCTTGACCTCGCCGGGCGGCTCGACCACCTTCTGCCGGATCTGCACGTAAGGGTGCCAGTAGGCGCCGATCACGTCGGTCTGCTCGAACAGGGACTTGGCCGGCAGCACCAGGTCGGCCTCCCGGGCGGTGTCGGTGAGCCGGCTGTCCACCACCACCCGGAATTCCAGGGCCCGGAAGGCCTGGCGCACCCGGTTGGTGTCGGGGTTCTGGGTGAGCGGGTTGCCGCGCTCCACCCAGGCGGCCTTCAGCGGCGGGCCGTCCTGGGCCGCCATGTCCCGGCCCAGCCGCGCCGCGGATATGGAGACCCGCACCTGGGGATCCGGGGCCAGGGGCGGGTAGCAGCCCAGGGGTTCCGGGGCGGATCCGAACAGGTCGGTCTGCAGGTTGGCGTAGACCCAGCCGGCGCCCGGCTTGCCGATGTTGCCGGTGATGGCCGGCAGCGCCAGCAGGGCGCGCATGGTCTGGCCGGCGTTGCTGTAGCGCTGCATGCCGAAGCCGGCGCACAGGGTCAGCGGCTTGATCGTGCCCAGGTCGATGGCCAGGGCGCGCAGATGGGCCTCGGGCACGCCGGTGACCAGGGCGGTCCGTTCCGGGGTCCAGGCCGCGACGCCGCGGGCGTAGGCCGCGAAACCGTGCACGTGATCCCGGATGAAGGCCTCGTCGGTCAGGCCGAGCCGGATGATCAGGTGGGCCAGGCCCAGGGCCAGGGCGCCGTCGGTGCCGGGCCGGGGCTGGATCAGCAGCCCGGCCCGTTCGGCCGTCTCGGTGCGCCGGGGATCGATCACCACGCAGCGGGCGCCACGCTCCAGGGCCTGGTCCAGGAAGCGCATCTGGTGCAGGTTGGTGACGGCCGGGTTCTTGCCCCACAGGATGATCATCCGGGCATTGGCCAGGTCCCAGGGGGCGTTGTGCCGGTTGGCCCCCAGGGTGAGCCGGGTGGCCTCCAGCCCCGCCGGCCAGCACAGATCGCCGTAGCTGGTGGTGCAGCCGCCGAACAGGCGCCAGAACGCCATGCCCACGCCGTTCAGCAGGCCTTTACTGCCGCTGCCGGTGTAGTACAGCACGCTCCGGGCGCCGTACCGGCGGCGCAGATCCAGGAGCCGCTCGGCCATGAGGTCCAGGGCCTCCTCCCAGGAGACCGGGCGGAATCCGCCGTCCGGCTGGCGCCGCTGTGGCCGCAGCAGGCGCTCGGGGTCCTCCTCCAGGCAGCTGAGCCCCTTGAGGCAGGGGCCGCCGGCGGTGGCCAGGTTGCCCGGATGGGGCTCCAGGGCGGTGACCCGGCCGCCGCTCACGGTCACCCGCAGACCGCAGGTGCCGTAGCAGTTCCGGGGACAGGCTGAAGTGTAGATGGGCATTGGCGCTTCGCTCCGTCCCGGCGGGAGGCCTTTTGGCAATTCCAAAGGGGGGCCGGTTCCGGCAAACTGTAGAGATGACAAAATCCTACTACGCCGGCCAGGAACTTGATGCCCCATGTGGGCGATGCAAAGGGGAGACGCGGCACGCGATCCTGTCGATCACCGACGGGGTGCCGGAAAAGCTCATCTGCGTAAGCTGCAAATCGGTCCACAAGTTCCGGGCCGAAAAGGCCGAACGCCCGGCGTCGCCGGCCCATCCCAGCCGCCCCACCACCGCCTCCCGCGCCGCTTCGCCCAGGGCGGCCGCGTCGCCCTCGCGCTTCCAGGAACTCATGATGGCGGAACAGGCCGGGACCCGGGCCATCGCCTACACCGTCGCCAAGCGTTGGGACGAAGGCATGTGGATGGACCATCCGAGCTTCGGCCTGGGCAAGGTGCAGAAGCGCCTGGGCCGGAAGGTGGACGTGCTGTTCAGGGACGGACTCAAGACGCTGGTGAGCGCCTAGGAAACTAGTAGGTCAGCACGCTGAACACCGGCAGGCCCTTGAGCAGTTCCCGGCCCTTGAGGAAGCCCAGTTCGATGAACAGGGTCAAGGCCAGCGGGTGGGCGCCGGTGCGCTCGATGATGCGCCGGGCCGCCCCGGCGGTGCCGCCGGTGGCCAGCACGTCGTCGACGATCAGCACCCGGTCGCCTTCCCTGAAGGCGTCCTGGTGGATGTGCAGCGAGTTCTCCCCGTACTCCGAGGCGTAGGTCGAGAAGTACGTTGGCATGGGCAGCTTGCCGGGTTTGCGGGCGGGCGCGAAGCCGATGCCCAGCTTGTGCGCCAGGGCCGACCCGAAGATGAAGCCCCTGGACTCCAGCCCCAGCACATGAGTGGGATGCAGGGCGAGGGCCGGTTCGGCCATGGCGTCGATGGCGGCGCTGAACGCCTTGGCGTTGTCGAGGAGGGGCGTGATGTCCTTGAACAGGACGCCGGGGCAGGGGAAATCGGGGACATCCCGGACAAACTGTTTGAATTCCATGGGGCCTCGCTAGGAGTGGATCTCGAAAGGAAAGGGAAGTGATTTTCCCTCATCCACCGGCCACCAGTCCAGTCTTGTTATTCGGGTCCCCGGCCCGCCCTGCTCCAGGATCTCCCGGAACGCCTCCATGCGCGAAAAATCCCCGGACGCCTCGCCGGTCACGCTGCCGTCCACCTCGTTGCGCACCCAGCCCGCCAGTTCCAGGGCCTGGGCCTCGCGCCGGACGAAATAGCGGAAGCCGACCCCCTGCACCCGCCCATGGACGTGGAAGGAAGCCCGCATGGTCAACCTCCGTTGAAGGCGGCGTCGAAGGCGTCGCGGCGGGCCATGACCTCGGGACAGGCCATGTCCAGGCGCAGGGGCGTCAGGCTCACGTAGCCGGCCAGGGCCGCCTCGGCGTCGCTGCCGGCGCCGCGGGCGTAGGTCGGCCCCAGGTCCCCGCCGATCCAGTAGTAGGGTTCCTTGCGGGGATCCAGACGCCGCTCCACCATGTCGTGGTAGGTGCGGCTGTCCTGCCCGGTGAGCCGGAACCCCTTGGCTTCGCCCTTGGGAAAGTTGACGTTCCAGATGCGGTTGCTGGGCAGGGTCATGGCCTCCCAGCGCTCCAGGAACCGGCGCAGCCAGACCTCGGCCTGGTCCAGCTCGCCCTCGGGATCCAGCGAAAAGGCGGCCGCCCTGGCCCCCTGGAGGCAGCCCTCGAACGCCGCCCCCACCGTGCCCGAATAGAACACGTCCTCGCCCAGGTTGAAGCCGTGGTTGACCCCGGAGAGCACCCAGTCCGGGGTCCGCTGCAGCAGGGCCCGGGTGCCCAGCAGCACGCAGTCCACCGGGGTGCCGGTGCAGGCGTAGCGGTCCGGGCCCAGTTCCTGGACCCGGAGGATGTCGTGCAGGCTCAGGGCACTGGAGATGGCCGAGCGGTTCCGGTCCGGGGCCACCGTCACCACCCGGCCGAACCCGCCCGCCACCCGGGCCAGGGTCGCCAACCCCGGGGACCAGGCACCGTCATCGTTGGAGAGAAGGATCAGCCGTTCGGACATGCCCCCAGTGTACCTTCGTACAACCAATCCTTGACCAGATCGGTCCCAGACCCTAGAATCAAACCTTCACGGCGCGTGGCGCAGCCTGGTAGCGCACTACCTTGGGGTGGTAGGGGTCGGAAGTTCGAATCTTCTCGCGCCGACCAATACGAAAAAATGAGGGCGGACACCCCAGTCCGCCCTCCTGTTTTGTCGGGGGAAAGATTCGAACTTCCGATCGGCAGTGGCGCGCAGGTAGCCCAAGCGGAGGACGCACAGCGTCCGGAGCGGTCCGGCGCAGCCGGATGGGCGTGCGCAGCCAATGCCGCGGGGTGAGCTTCAGCGAACCGAAGTTCGAATCTTCTCGCGCCGACCAATACGAAAAAATGAGGGCGGACACCCCAGTCCGCCCTCCTGTTTTGTCGGGGGAAAGATTCGAACTTCACAAAGGGATCAATCCGACTTGATCATGCTCCACATAGGGGCGTATGCGATTTCGAGGTGCCGCTGAAGATCCCCTATGCTGTATGGCTTGGCCAGCAGGGTGACGTGCGGGTATGCCTGCGCAAGTTCCAGTGCGGCCGATTCGATCCGCCCGGTGGCGATCAGCACAGGCACGCCGGGGTTCAGGGCGCGAAGGCGCGGCAGGGTGCCCTTTCCGCCGAGTCCAGGCATGTTCATATCCAGTATCACGACATCGGGTTGGTATCCCGCTTCGAGCCGCGCCAGAGCCTCCTCGCCACTCAGGGCCGGGTTGACGCGGTGGCCGAGCCTTCCCAGGAGTGCCTGGGTTGAATGCTGGACCAGTTCGTCGTCGTCGATGAGAAGCACGTTCAACACCGGGGAAGTGGAGCCCGCACGAGGTGGCTCCGAAGGCGCAGCTGCCAGGGTTGCAACCTCACAGGCCGGGAAGCGCATCCTCACAAGGGTTCCGCGCCCGGGTTCACTCTGGATTTCAATCTGCCCCCGGTGCGCCTTGACCGTGTCGTACACCATCGACAGGCCTATCCCGGTTCCCTTGCCCATGGGCTTGGTGGTGAAGAAGGGATCCATCGCCTTTTCCAGAACTTCCTTGGCCATCCCGGTTCCGGTGTCCTCCACCTGGACTTCAACCCAGTGATCGTCCACATTGCAGGTCCTGATGGAAAGGAGGCCGGTATCGGGCATTGCGTCCACAGCGTTGACCAGAAGATTCATGAATGCCCGGTTGAAGGCGCCTGCTTCCCCACGGATGGGCCACAATCCAGGAAGCAGATTCATTTGAAGGTGCACCTTGGATAGCGTGGTGCTTTCCAGAAGCTGGACTTCATCACAGAGGATGGCGTTGAGGTCCAGTTGCTGCTCCTGGTTGGAGTTCCTGTGACCAAGGTTGAGCAGGCTCTTGACCATCTTCCCGCCCCGCTGGGCGGCCCTGATGATGGTGTCAAATGCCATATGGGAGTTGCTGCCAACGTCATGAGCCTCGATGCTGGCCGAAGCGATGCCGAGAATGGCCCCCAGCACATTGTTCATATCATGGGCGACTCCGCCCGCCAGGGTTCCCAGCCTCTCCAGGGTTTGTGCTTGCTGAAGCTGGGTTTTGAGCCTGGCTTTCTCCTCTTCCGCCCGGATGCGTTCGGTGATGTCGCGGGTGATGGACAGCAGGCAAGGTTCCCCTTGCACATCGATCAGGGTCGCGGACATGAGGCCCGTCAGCACGGTTCCATCCTTCCTGCGAAAGGGGGCCTCCAGTCCCTGGACAATGCCGTCCCGGTGCAGATCCTCCTGGAGTCGCCGGCGATCCTCGACATTCACCCAGAGGCCCAGGTCTCCCGGCAGTGAAGACCGTCCCAGCACGTCCTCCGCCGTGTAGCCGGTGATCCGGGTGAAGCCCTCGTTCACAGCCAGGTAGACCCCATCCGCCAGGCGGTTGATATTGATGCTGTCCGGGCTGGCGTGGAATGCCCTGGAGAACTTTTCCTCTGATGCCCGAAGGGCCGTTTCGGCCTGCTTGCGCTCGGAGATGTCGCGGGTGATGGTGATGTTGCAGGATTCTCCATCGACCTCCAGCGCTGACGAGGAAATCTGGGCGATGAAAGTGCTTCCATCCTTTCGGCGCAAAGGGGCCTCAAACCCGATCACTTCGCCAGCACCCTTCAGACCGGCGATGTGCCGATCGCGGTCCTCCTTGTTCACCCAGATACCCAGGTCTCCAGGCAGCGTGGAACGCCCGAGAAATTCCTCGGGAGTGTAGCCAAACATCCTGGTATAGCTGTTGTTGAGGTCCTGGGAAACGCCATCGACGGTGCGCGTGAGATCGATCGCGTCCGGACTCAATCGAAAAATCTTGGCGAACTTCTCCTCCGACGTTCGGAGAAAATGCTCAGCCTTCTTGCGCTCGCTGATGTCCACGAAGGTTGTATAAACGTGGCCGGGCCGGGCCTCCCCATCACGGAAGACCGGAATGGCGTTGACCTCGATCCAGAGCGTCCGGGCCAGACTCGGGTTGAATACACCCATGACCACCTTTTCAACGGGCTTGCCCGTGTGCAAGGCCACCATGGCCGGGTGGGTCTCACCCGGGAAAGGTGACCCGTCCTCATGGATGGATTGCCACCTCGGATCGGTCGAAGCCATCCCCCTCATCTGCTCCAGGGATAGCCCCAGGAAACGCTCGGCAGCCGAATTGGCGGTGAGGATGGTCCCATCCGCACCGTGGACGACGATCCCCTGGGGTGCGGTCTGGAACATTGCCAGGTACAGCCCCGGCTCGGGCGGGGCGCCCTTCGATGCTCCAGGGATCTCGTTACGATCCTGCATCCTGCCACTCCGGGAGGCGTTCAAGGTTGAAGGTAAAATTCTGAACCGCCAGGGGAGGGAACGCTATCGTTTCATATCGGTGCCGCTTAAATCTTCGGCGGGCTTGAATTGGACTACAATCTCCGAACCCCGAAGGAGGTGGCTCATGCTCGATAAGTCAACCGTCCGTCTTTTGGAAGTCCTGTTCGAGCATCTCGCCATCAGTTCAGCCCAGGGGCGGGAGTATATGGAGCACTATCTGGAAGGCGTCCTCCACCGGGAAGGGAACCTTCAGGATCTGAACCACGCGGATAGCCCAGGGTTCAAGGATGGGATGCAGGGCAAACTTTCCACGCTCGTCCACCACCTGGAGGACATCGAGGACACTGAGGCGCCCATCGAGATCAACTGATCCCCTTCCGGTCAGGCCGGGGTGAAAGACTTGCCATGTTCTTAAATTGGAACATGTTCCGCCCCACCCACACTGCAGGAGCTGGGACTTTCTATTTATTTGTTTATTTGATTTAACTTATCGAAACATCATCAATTGGCATGGGCGATGCCTTAGGACGGGCAGGGGTTGGCGTGGCCTTGTCCACCCTGATCCCAAAGGAGAACCCCATGGCAACCATGAATCCCGACCTGTCCTTCTTTATCTACCTCGTCGTCCTGGTGGGTTTGTGCCCCATCTGCGCACGGCTGGCGAACCAGTTCTCCAAATAACCACGCCAGGGAGTGGCCTGGCCGCCCAGGGTCTGCCAAGTGCCAATAATGGAACATGTTCCATGACCTGGAATTTGATTTTTCATTATTTCCAATCAGGTCCCGGATTTATCAAGCACTTGTTCGGCGCCTTTCCGCGCCAGGCCAGAGCGCAGGGGCAGAATATCAAACCCTCTTTCTGCAATCATTCCATCAAGATTTCTGATGTATTTGCGAAGGAGTTCGCGCAGTGACCCGACTTCCTCCGGGGTCATTCCCTTCTGGGCGTTCCCCTGGAACTCACCACTGATCCGGTTCAGCTTTCCGCAAAGGGTCACGCCCTCCGGCGTCAACAGGATGCAGATCCTCTTGCCGTGCCCAGGGTCCGGCCCCGTGCTGAGGAAGCCCCGCTGCACCATCTCCTGGACCAGCCGGGAAACCGTCGGCCGGTCCATCCACATGGCCCTGGCCAACTCTCCCAGGGACATCTGCCTTGCCCGGAGCAGCATCAGCAGCATCCAGTAATGGTGAGGCGTCAGATCCAGCGGTGTCAGTCTGGCGGCTATCAATTGCCGGATGGATTTCCTGGCGGCGGCGATGAGCATCCCGAGGGAGGAGACCTCAAACCCGTAACTTGATCTTTTCATTATATCCCCATCCGAATGGTGGTTGCCCCTGGGTGGTCGTTCCGGGCTTTTGGAAAAGCCCATTCAAATTCGGCCGGTCAGAGCCTTGCAGGGACCAATGTATGGTTACAATCCCCAACATTCAACATGAATTATGAAAAAAATGTCATCTTCAATTTGCCGCTCGACTATTTTCCCAATCCTCTCGTTGCTGGTCATATGATTTCCAGCCCGCCGTGCCCAGGGGCGCGGCGGGCTGGCCTGGGTGTCCACCCTTCAATCCGGCAGATGCATGCGCACCGAGGTGACGATGACGCCAGGCTTCTGCATCAGCTGCGCCTTGATCCGGAACGCCATCTGGTTGTGCAGGATGCGCTGCCACCACTTGGGCGTGACGAATTCGGGCAGGATCACGGTGAGGCAGACTTCGGGCTCGACCAGCCGGAACCGGTCCACCTCGTCCAGGATCGGCTCGACGATGCGCCGGTACGGGCTCGGCACGCTGCGCAGGGGCACGCCCATGCCGTAGTAGGCCCAGTCGGCCCGCAGCTTCTGGATGGCCGGACTTTCGTGGAAGCCGTCCGAACCCAGGTCTACGGTGAGCGCCTCCACCCGGTTGCCGGAAATGAGCCGGGCGTAGGCCAGGGCCTGGACCACCCCGGCGTGCAGGCTGGACACCAGGACGATGGCGTGGTGCTTGCTCGGCAGGAAGGCATCGGTGCGGCTCGCGGCCAGGGTCGACTTCACCTTGATGTAATGGCGGTGGATGTTGAAGAACAGGGTCACCAGGACCGGCACCAGGGCGATGACGATCCAGGCGCCGCCGATGAACTTGGTGATGGCGATGTCGAGCATGACGATCGCCGAGGCGATGCCGCCCACGCCGTTGACCACCGACTTGGCGTGCCAATGCTTGCCGCGCTTGCGGTACCAGTGCACCACCATGCCGGCCTGGCTGATGGTGAAGCCCAGGAACACGCCCAGGGCGTACAGCGGCAGCAGGATGTCGGTGTTGGCGTGGAAGATGAAGACCAGCGAGCCGGACAGCGCGGAGAGGATCAGGATGCCGTTGGAGAACACCAGCCGGTCGCCCATGCTGGTGAACTGCTGCGGCAGGAAGCCGTCCTTGGCGTGCAGCGCGGCCAGCCGCGGGAAGTCCGCGTAGGCGGTGTTGGCCGCCACCACCAGGATGGCGAAGGTGAAGCCCTGGATCATGTAGTAATAGAACTTGGCGGGCAGGCTCATGACGCCGTTGATGCCCAGGATCTGCCGGGTGAGCTTGGAGAGCAGGGTCTCCTGCACCACCGTGGGATCGAGGCTGTGGTGGTAGGTCACGCCATAGTGGTGGCTGAGCAGGGTGATGCCCAGGAACATGATGCCCAGCAGCAGCACCATGGAGACCATGGTCTTGGCCGCGTTCTTGCCCGCGGGCTCCTTGAACGCCGTGACGCCGTTGGAGATGGCTTCCACACCGGTGAGGGCCGTGCAGCCCGCGGAGTAGGCGCGCATGAACACCCAGATCAGGCTGAGGCCGGCCAGCTGGCTGGCGTGCCCGACCGCGGCGTGGACCTGTTCGGCGCTGGGGTCCGGCAGCAGCGGCGCGCCGAAGATCCAGCGGAAGAAGCCGATGCCCAGCAGGATCATGACGCAGCTGATGAAGCCGTAGGTGGGGATGGCGAACAGCCGGCCGCTTTCCTTCACCCCGCGCAGGTTGGCGGTGGCGATGAAGGCGATGGCCAGCAGGGACAGGATGACGTTGTAGCCGTCCAGGGCCGGGATGGCCGCGGTGATGGCGGCGATGCCGGAGGAGACCGACACCGCCACGGTGAGCACGTAGTCGATGAGCAGGGAGGCGCCGGCGGTCTGGGCCGCCAGTTCGCCCAGGTTCTCCTTGGCCACGATGTACGCGCCGCCGCCGCCGGGGTATTCGATGATGGTCTGCCGGTAGCTGAACGCCAGCATGGTCAGCAGGAAGACGATGCCGAGGGCGACCGGGATCGAGAGCCCGAAGATGGCGCTGGCGGAAACCCCCGCGACGATGGCCACCCCGCCGGGTCCCAGGGCCATCGAGAGCGAGGCCATGATTTCCTGGGTGGCGTAGGCGACCGAGGACAAGGCGTCCGAAGAGAAAACTGCCAACGCGATGGGATTGCTGATTTTGGTGTGTTGGGTCTCGTCGCTGGCCAACCGCCGGCCGAGGAGAAGACGTCGAAAATCAGCCATATGCCCCCATGGTACTAGCCTGGTGTTAAATCGTTTATAGTGAGTGCCAGACGGGAACGGCGGCACGGAAAGCGGCCGACAACCGGAGAGTCAGCGCCGGCGCCAGGTTCGGAAACGTTTGTCATCGAGTCTTTTGCGCCCCCGGCAGCGTCTCCCGATTTTGCGTAAGCTGGTTGAGACCACATCAGGAAAGCATCAACATTCTCACAAAACACATCAAGTTTTCGTCAAGATTTTTCGCAGAACCGGCGCCGGGCTTGACAGGGGGGCCAGTGCCGTTCAGCCGCCGGTCTGGTCGGAACTGCCATATCCCAAAAAGGCCTTTCAATGCCAGGATTTTGCGTTTGTGCACATCCGGCGGTCCGGATCGCGCAAATTCCCTGAAAATGCCAACCTCCCCTATACAATCATCGTGGAGGGCAGGCGAAATGAATGACTTTGGTCCGGCAGGCAGGGAGGGGGACGCTGGTTCTGGCGTGGGCGTTCCCATGCGCAAAGATCTGGTCTTCGGCATGGCGGGCTCGGGCGGGGACGGCATCGTCTCGGCCGGTGATTCGCTGCTCCAGGCGGCCGCGGCGGAAGGCTACCACGGGGTGATGACCAAGAGCTTCGGCTCGCAGATCCGCGGCGGCGAGTCGTCCTGCCGGGTGCGCATCAGCACCCATCCCATCCTGAACCCGGGCGGCAACCTGGACGTGGCCGTGGCGCTGAACTGGGAGGATTTCCTCAAGTTCGGCGCGGAACTGCCGGTCAGCGGCACGACCGTGGTGATCTACGAGGCCGCCACCAACATTCCCGTCGACCAGATCCCCCTGGTGGGCGTCACGCCCCGGCAGGTGATCGCCGTGCCGATCGCCGCCATGGCCAAGGCCACCGCCGGCACCGAGCGGGCCAAGAACACCGTGGTGCTGGGGCTGATCGCCGGATGGTTCGGCATCGGCGCCGTGGCCGTGATGAAGGGCATCCGCAAGAAGCTGGCCAAGAAGGGCGAGGAGCTGGTCGAAGCCAACCAGCGCGCCTTCGACGCGGGACGCGCCTTCGCCCTGGAGAATCCGCTGAAGATCAGCATGGCCATCGTGCCTTCGGATGAAAAGGGCCAGGTCAAGCTCATCACCGATGGCAACGAGATGTGCGCCGCGGCTGCCATCTTCGCCGGCTGCACCTTCTTCGGCGGCTACCCGATCACCCCCTCCACCGAGATCATGCAGTTCTTCACGGACCGGGTCTGGGGCTACGGCGGCGCCGTGCTGCAGGCCGAGGATGAGATCGCCGGGATCGGCGCGGCCGTGGGGGCCTCCTTCGCCGGGAAGAAGTCCATGACCGCCACCAGCGGCCCCGGGCTGTCCCTGAAGACCGAGATGATGGGGCTGGCCAGCATCGCCGAGCTGCCCCTGGTGATCGTCGACGTGCAGCGGGGCGGCCCCTCCACCGGCCTGCCCACCAAGAACGAGCAGTCCGACCTGTTCGCCGCGGTGTTCTCCGCCCACGGCGACGTGATCCGCCCGGTGCTGGCGCCCACCTGCGTGCAGGACACCTTCCGCACCACGGTCGAGGCCTTCAACATCGCCGAGTACTACCAGACGCCGGTCATTATCCTTTCCGACCAGGACATCGCCCAGCGCAAGGAGACCATGGACCCGATCGACACCAGCCAGTTCACCATCCTGGACCGGCTGCGCCCTTCCGCCACGGAGCTGCAGGACTACAAGCGCTTCAAGCAGACCGGCAACCACATCAGCCCGATCAGCCACCCGGGCATGGCCGGCGGCACCTACCTGGCCTCCGGCATCGAGCACACCGAGAACGGCGCGCCGACCAACAGCGGCACCGTGCACGCGCGCATGAACGACAAGCGCATCAAGAAGCTCGATCCGCTGAAGGAGCGCAGGGACCTGTTCGAGGTGACCGGCAACGCCGACGCCCCCCTGGCCCTGGTGGCCTGGGGCAGCGTGGCGGGGGTGTGCCGCGAGGCGATCGCCATGGCCCACGACCAGGGCCTGAACGTCAAGCTGATGGTGCCCTACCTGCTGTATCCGGTGGCCGAGGCCACCTACCGGGGGTTCTTCGCCTCGGTCCAGAAGGGGATCATCATCGAGCAGTCCCATCTGGCCCAGTTCCACAAGCTGCTGCGCATGCACATCGACCTGCCAAAGGGCGTGCGGTCCCTGGCGCGCAGCGGCGCGAACCCCTTCCTGCCCGGCGAGATCGTCGCGGCCCTCCATCGTCTTGTCTCGGAGCTGCAGCGCAGCCACGAAGGCAATCTTCAGCCCCAGGAGTGAGGTCGACCATGAGCCCAAACGCCCTTCAAGAATTCCAGCCCAAGGACTACAAGAGCGACCTCAAACCGATCTGGTGCCCGGGATGCGGCGACTTTTCCGTGGTGCAGGGCATCTACCGCGCCCTGGCCGCCATCGGCCGCCCGCCCCATGAGATCGCCTTCATCTCGGGCATCGGCTGCTCCAGCCGGATCCCGGGCTACACCACCGCCTACGGCTTCAACACCGTGCACGGCCGGGCCCTGCCCATCGCCCAGGGCATCAAGCTGGCCAACCCCGAGCTGCTGGTGCTGGCCGCGGGCGGCGACGGCGACGGCTTCTCCATCGGCGGCGGGCACATCGCCCACCTGATCCGGCGCAACATGGACATCACCTACATCGTGATGGACAACCAGATCTACGGCCTGACCAAGGGCCAGCTCTCGCCCACCTCGCCCAAGGGCCGCAACACATGCACCTCGCGCCTGGGCAGCCTGGAGGAGCCGGTGAACCCGCTGCTCTACGTGCTGGCCTACGGCGCCGGCTTCGTCGCCCAGGCCTGCCCCACCGACCTCGCCGGCATGGCCGCCGTCATCGAG